>Ga0302180_10001363_pt1 | contig 19595 bp, 14 predicted proteins | sample I_Palsa_E3_2_FD_200575 | JGI IMG/M metagenome (GOLD analysis project Ga0302180, IMG submission 200575) | Peat permafrost microbial communities from Stordalen Mire near Abisko, Sweden - I_Palsa_E3_2 | ecosystem: Environmental > Terrestrial > Soil > Palsa > Peat permafrost | place: Sweden... | reverse complement strand
TGTTTCTGATTTTGTCGATGGCAACTGTGAGCACTATTTCAATCATCATTCCGAAGCTGATGGCCGAGGAACCGCCGGGTCCGGCAGCGGCTCCGCTGCCGGCGCAAATCATCGCGGCGAAGAAGGTCTTCATTTCGAACGGCGGTGAAGACACGTGGTTGGACTTTGATCAAAAGCACGATCCAGCTCTGACCTACAACGAGTTTTATGCGGATGTGAAGAGTTGGGGGAAGTATGAGTTGGTGTCATCTCCCGCCGACTCGGATGTCGTGTTTGAAATCCACCTCGCGTTGGAAGCAACGGCCCCAATATTACGGCTCCGGATTCTTGACCCGAAAAGCCACATAGTCCTGTGGCCGATCGATCAGAGGGCAAAAGTCGCAACCCGGGATGCGACTGCTCGCAAGAACTTCGACGAGGCAATGACCACGCTTATGGGAAGTTTGAAGAAACTGGTGACGAGCTCACCATAAAAGCCTTCGCTCAAAACGCTGGGGAGAGTGCGATCGAAATACTGTGGCCACCTTTCGCACACGGATCCAAATAGTTGAGGACTGATGGTACTGTCCATCGTCGATGCCCAGTGCTTTCCCAAGTACGTTGCCGTTGTCATCAAACTTCGGACGAGCGTCGCCGACCGAAAAACCCCACGCGTTGTAACATAAAAACGCATCGCAAAGGATCCTCAGACTGTGCCGTTCGTGCCCAATCCCGTAACCCACACGAGTTCGCGCCTCCTCGAATTCGAGATCCTGCGCGACTTGCTAATGGGCTACGCCTCATCGCCGCTCGGCCAGCGACGGATCGCCGAACTCGGCCCTTCGCTCGATCGCGCGTGGATTGAAACCCAGCATCAGCTTGCTGCCGAGATCCGCGAGTTCCGACGGGTAGGAGGACGGTTCGAATTCGCAGGCCTTTCCGAGGTCAGAACGCTGATCGAAAAATCCCGGATCAGAGGAGCGGCCCTCGAAACCACCGAAATTCGCGATGCAGTTCTGGTTGCTGACCGCGCCTCCGAGTGGCGAGAGATCGTGCGCCAACCGCCAGGCGCCATGCACTCGGATTGGACAGCCGTAAAAACTCTTTCCGATGCGATTCCGGACTTCACCACTTTCCTGCGCGCTTTTCACAACAAAATACTGGCGGACGGGACGCTCGACGATCGAGCATCGCCAGAACTCAGCCGCATTCGGCGCGAAACAGAAAAACAAAAACGGCAGATTCAAGAGTCGCTGCGCGGATACCTGCGAAAACTGGCCGAGGGTGGCACGGTGCAGGACGAACTGATCACCATCCGGGGCGAGCGTTTCGTGATTCCGGTGAAAGTGGAGCAGAAACGCCGTGTGCAGGGCGTCGTCCATGGCGCCAGCTCCAGCGGACAAACCGTCTTCGTCGAGCCGCTCGAAACCATAGAGCAGAACAACGAACTGGTTCGCCTGCTTGACGAAGAACAGGCTGAGATTCATCGCGTCCTGCTGGAGATGACGCGCCAGATCGGGGAAAATGCGGATGCGATTCTGATCGCTACCGACACGCTGGCCGAACTTGAACTTCAGTTTGCGAAGGCACGCTTTGCCGAAGACTATAACTGCGTGGGGGTAAGCGTTTCCGAGGAACCAGGTGGCGAGAACGAAGGTCGAAGCGGCGACGCACGGCTCATTCTGCATCGCGCTCGGCATCCGCTGCTCGAACGCAACTTGAAACTGAAGAATGCGAGGATCGTCCCGATCACCATCGAAATGGAAGGCGACCACCGGCAGCTCGTGATTACCGGCCCGAATACCGGCGGCAAAACCGTCACCTTGAAGACGCTTGGCCTGCTCGCGCTGATGGCGCAGTCCGGCATTCCCGTTCCGGCCGACCGCGCCGAAATGCCAATCTTCGACGCCATTCTCGCAGATATCGGAGACTATCAATCGATCGAACAGAATCTTTCTACCTTCTCGGCGCACGTAACCAATATCGATTTTATTTCGCAGACTGCGACTCGCGATTCGTTGGTGCTGCTGGATGAACTTGGCTCTGCCACCGATCCCGAGGAGGGAGCCGCGCTGGCCGTGGCCATAGCCGAGCATTTCCGCCAAATCGGATGCATGATCGTCATCTCGACTCATCACACGGCGTTGAAGGTTTACGGATCGACAACCGAAGGGGTCATCAACGCATCCGTGGGATTTGACGAATCCACGTTGCAGCCGACTTACGAGCTGAAAATAGGTGTTCCGGGCGCGTCCGCCGGAATCAACATCGCCCAGCGCTTGGGGCTGAATCCCGCCATCATAGAATCTGCTCGCGCTCGACTAGGGTCGCAAACAAAGGATGTCGCGCGCTTTTTGGATCGTCTTCACACTGATCTGAGGAATCTCGAAAAAGAACGCGGTCAGATGCAGGCGAGGGAACAGGAGCTGGAGCAAGAGAAGGCACAGCTTGCGACCGACGGCCGCAAACAACAGCAGTCCAAAATCCGCGAAATGGAGAACAAGCTCGAAAGTCTGTTCCGCGACTTCGAATATCAGGCGCGAGACACTGTAAACGCGGTTCAGGATCGAGCTGCCGCGCAGAAACTGTCGAAAGATGCCGAACGCCGCATCGCCAAGATGCGCCGTGAATTCCGCGAGCAGTTCAATTCGACAGTGGTGGCGCATGCAACCGGAGCTGATCGGGGCGATCCGAACGCCCGGCCCGGCCTGGTAAAACATGTGAGCGAGGGAGACATCGTCAAGCTCAAGTCGCTCGGTCGAGCTGCGGTCGTAAAAAAGAAAATAGGCGACCATCACTTCGATGTCGAGATCGGCTCGATGAAGATGCGAATCGCGCGCGATGATATCGCTGAAGTACTGTCTGGAGGGAGCGCAAAAGCTGAACCGAAAACCTCGCCCGTAGAGGCCGCCCGAGCCCGGGGCATCACCGTTTCCCTCAAAAACGAAACCAGCGACCTGACCACTCCCACCGAGATCAACGTCATCGGCCGCACCGTGGACGAAGCCACCAGCGAGGTAGAGAAATTCGTCGATCGCGCGTTTCTCGCGGGAATGCCGCGGGTGAGGATCGTCCACGGCAGCGGCATGGGGATTTTGAGGAAGGCCTTGCGCCAGTATCTGCAGAAGCATCCGCACGTGGAATCCGTGACGGAACCGCCCTCGAACGAGGGTGGAGGAGGAGCTACGATGGTGGAGTTGAGGGTCTAAAGGCGGCTGGCGGTATAGGCTCGCGGGTGGCTGATTTCCTCAGCCACTGACGTTCACGAACCAATATTCACAGCTTTTCCTGACTGAAATCCTTTTGTTCGAACTTCCCGGTTTGCATCCGGGTTCATAATCACTACGGGATCACCGTGCGCCCTTGATGACATCTTCCGACAACTTCAAAGAAACTCTGAAGCAACAGGCGGATATCGTCCGCATCGTTGGGGACTACGTCAAGCTTAAGAAGGCGGGCGCGCAGAATTTCTCCGGGCTCTGCCCTTTTCATGCCGAAAAGACACCGTCGTTTTCGGTCCATGCCACGCGGCAGTTTTTCCACTGCTTCGGTTGCGGAGAATCCGGCGACGTCTTCACCTTCATCCAAAAAGCAGAAAACATAACCTTCCCCGAGGCCCTTCGCCTGCTGGCGCAGAAACTCGGCGTGCCCATGCCGAAGATCGCGTTTTCGAGCCCAGCCGAGGCGCGAGACGCCGGCCTTCGGATGGCGCTCCTTGATGCGCATGTGCGGGCTACGACGTTTTTTCAGGAATGTCTGCAGCGCGCGGAGGGAGCGAATGCCCGGCAATATCTCAAAGGCCGCGGGCTGGATGAGGAGACCATCGCGCGCTTTCACATCGGGTACGCGCCTGATTCCGGATTTCTGCTGCGCGACGCCTTGCGGCGTGAGTTCGACGAGGAGTTGTTGCGGGAGAGCGGACTTTTTTCCTGGAAGGAAGATCCTCAGCGAGAAAAATCGCAACCAGAGCAGTCCCTTCGCTCCGCTCAGGATGACAAGTCCGGGGAAGCCACCAGCTCTCAACGCGCGACCATCTACTCCAAGTTCCGCAATCGCGTCATGTTCCCGATCTGCAATGATCAGGGCAAGGTAATTGCGTTCACCGGGCGCACACTTTCTGCGGATGAAAGGGCTGGGCCGAAATATCTGAATTCGCCGGAGACGCCGATCTACTCGAAATCGCGTGTCCTGTTCAATCTTGACAACGCCAAAGAAGCAATCCGCAAGCTTGATTACGCGATTCTCGTGGAAGGCCAGATGGATTGCATCTCGGTCTATGCCGCCGGGTTTCACAACGTGATCGCCAGTTCCGGCACCGCGTTCACCGAACCGCAGGCGAAGCTCCTCGGGCGATTCTCCAAGAATGTCGTGGTCAACTTCGATCCCGACACCGCTGGTGCACGCGCCACCGAGCGCACTCTTGGCCTGCTGGTCGAAGAAGAGTTCAGCATCAAAGTTCTCACGCTGGAGAGCGGATTCGATCCTGACCTGTTTATCAGACGCAAGGGCAAAGACGCTTATGGCGCGGCGCTCAGGGATTCACAAAAATATTTCGATTATTTGCTGGATCGGACTCGAAGCATGTTTCCGGCGCGGAACTCGGAGAGCAAGGTAAAGGCTATAAATCATCTTCTGCCCCACATTCAGCGAGTGCCAAGCCGGATTGCACGCGACGAACTGGCTCTTGAGATTTCACAGAAACTGGGCATTGATTCTGCCGTGTTGCGACAGGAACTGAAGCACGCCGCTGGTTCACGCGCAACTTCTCAGCTGAAGGCTACGGCAGACATGCAGGTGACGGGGGCGGAACGAGTCTTGATCCGGGCGTTGGCGTCGGCCACGCAGATGCAGTCGGGTGAAACCCGCACCTCGGCCCGTGAAGGCACTGACGAGGAATTCGATCCGGCCCGGCAGGCGCAATTTGCGTTGCAGTCGGAACACCTTTACGAAGGGCTGGCCTCGCAATCGCTCTTGGAGGCGCTCCTCGAAATTGGCGGCAAAACGGGGGACGTCATGGCCTTGCCGAAGACAGAGGAAGACCGGCGTCAGTTGGCGGCAATCCTGATGAATGAAGACGAAGATCTGACGCCCGAGACGATCGAAGGCGCGGTTCGGGGCTTGCGCCGGATCTATTTGCGGCGGCGACTGGAGCAAGTGCAACTCGCTTTGCAGCGGATGGGAGTGTCAACTGCCGAAAAACAGGCCCTTTTGCAGGAGAAGGTACGATTGAAGCGGGCTTTAATGGACCCCGGGCTGGGCGAGACGGGCAGCAAGGCCTCTTAGGCCAGTGCCCCCCAGCCGGTTGGAACGAAACCGGCATTCGAGTCATCTAAGGGATTAGCGGGAAAAGAGATAGAAAGAGATCGAAGGAAGTGAGCGTCAGCGGTAATTTCGACGTGCTATACTCGTAAGGTTTGTGCCTCGCGCACAACTCCTTTACAACTCCCACCGCTGAATAGTATGGCGTTCTAGAACCGGCGAACGTCCTGAGGATAATCTGATTTGGCACTAGACGACAAGTACGACGATATAAAAAAGCTGATCGACGCAGGCAAAGAGAAGGGATATCTGACCTATGACCAGGTCAACGACCTTATCCCGCACGATGTGCACTCTCCTGAGGACCTGGAAGATCTGCTGACCACGATCGGAACGCAAGGTATTGATGTACTCGAAAGCTCGAAAGGGCCGACGACCGATCTGGAAAAAAAATTCGAAGAAGTGGATGAGGGCTCCGACGACGTTGAACTCGATTTAACCCCAGGAGCCCTGGAAAAAACCAATGATCCCGTCCGCATGTATCTGCGCGAGATGGGAACCGTTCCTCTGCTTACTCGCGAAGGCGAAGTTGAAATCGCCAAGCGAATTGAGCGGGGGCAAAACCGAGTCCTGAAGGCGCTCTCGCGCTCGCCGATTGTCATTCGCGAACTCCTCGCTTTGGGTGAAGACCTGGAGAAGGGTGTCCGCTCGATTAAAGAGTTGGTTACGTTCGACGAAGAGGAGATAACCGAAGAGATCGTCGACAAGCGGCTCAAGGAATTTCTTGCCAAGATCGCCACGCTCGACAAGCTTTACAAGAAAGTGGCGCCGCTGCAGGAAAAGCTGCTGGCAGTAAATGTCAAGAAGAATGCGCGCGCCCATCGGCGTTATCGCTTTCATCTGGCACATGCCATCGTCCGCACTTCGCTTGCGGTGCGGAATCTCGGTTTCACCAACAACGAACGCAAACGCCTCATCGACCGTGTCAATCGCACGGTTGACGGCATGCGCTCGCTCGACCGGCAGATCCAGAATCTGGAGAAGCGCGCCGAAGCGACACGCAGCGAAGAGCAGAAGAAAGAATACAAGAAGCAGTCGCGCGCGGTCCGCGGAGAGCTCGAGAAGCTCGAAGTGGAGGCGGGCCTGTTGTTCCAGGAACTCAAGCGCACGCAGCGCGAGATTATCCAGGGCGACATGGACGCGGAGCACGCCAAGCGCGAGCTCATCGAAGCCAACTTGCGCCTGGTGGTCTCGATCGCGAAAAAGTACACCAATCGCGGATTGCAGTTCCTCGACCTGATTCAGGAAGGCAACATCGGCTTGATGAAGGCCGTGGACAAGTTCGAATACCGGCGCGGATATAAGTTTTCGACTTATGCCACGTGGTGGATACGGCAGGCAATCACACGCGCCATCGCCGATCAGGCGCGCACGATTCGTATCCCGGTGCACATGATCGAAACCATCAACAAGCTGATCCGTACATCGCGGCAGCTGGTGCAGGAACTGGGACGCGAGCCAACGTCCGAAGAAATCGCCAAGCGGATGGACATTCCGGTCGCCAAGGTCCGGAAGGTCTTGAAGATTGCGCAGGAGCCCATCTCCCTCGAAACGCCAATTGGCGAAGAGGAAGATTCGCACCTGGGCGACTTCATCGAAGACCGCGCAGTGGTTTCGCCGGCCGAAGCGGTGATCAACGTCAACCTCAAAGACCAGACTTCGCAGGTGCTGCGCACACTGACACCGCGCGAAGAAAAGGTGATCAAGATGCGCTTCGGGCTGGAAGATGGCTCGGAGCACACCCTGGAAGAGGTTGGACAGTCATTCGCGGTCACCCGAGAACGCATTCGCCAGATTGAGGCGAAAGCGCTGAGGAAGCTGCGTCATCCATCGCGCTCGAGAAAGTTGCGGGCGTTTATGGACGGCGTTAGGGACTAGGTCTGAGGTCAAGGTCAGATTGCAAAGCTGGGGCGCGAGCCATCGCGCCCCTTCTTGTTGGAGTCGCAGGCGGGCCCCGTCCGCTCCCGGCGGATAACCGAACACTGCCTGCTAGAATCGATCTATCCTCATGGAAGCCGCCCGCATTCGCAATTTTGCGATTATTGCGCATATTGATCACGGAAAATCCACGCTGGCCGACCGCCTGCTGGAGCTGACCGGATCCCTAGCCATGCGCGAAATGCAGGCGCAGGTGCTCGATTCGATGGACCTCGAGCGCGAGCGCGGAATTACCATCAAGGCGCATGCGGTCCGAATGCTGTACCCGGCGCAGGATGGACAGATCTACCAGCTCAACCTGATCGATACTCCGGGACACGTCGATTTTTCTTACGAAGTCTCCCGCTCGCTGGCCGCGTGTGAAGGCGCGCTCCTCGTGGTCGACGCTTCGCAGGGAGTTGAAGCTCAGACTCTGGCTAACTCATACCTCGCGATCAATCACGGCCTGGAAATTATTCCCGTGATCAACAAGATCGACCTGCAGAGTGCCGACGTCCCGCGCACCAAGGAGATGATTGAGAGCGCAGTCGGCCTGGATGCAACCGATGCCTTGCTGATCAGCGCCAAGACCGGGCAAGGCGTTCCGGATGTGCTCGAGGCGATTGTGAAGCGCATTCCGCCTCCAAAAGGCGTGCCGGAGCGTCATCTTCAGGCGTTGCTCTTTGATTCGTGGTTCGATCCTTATCGTGGAGTGGTGGTTCTGGCGCGGGTGTTCGAGGGGACGTTACGGAAAGGGCAGAAGATTCGTCTTTGGTCGAACGGCCGTGTTTTTCAGGTGGAAACTCTCGGTGTGCTCACCCCGAAGCCAGCGGAGATCGACGAACTGGTCGCGGGCGAAGTTGGATTCATCATCGCGAATATCAAGAATGTCGCGGATACGAAGATCGGCGACACCATTACCGACGACGACCGGCCGGCGCTCGAGCCTTTGCCGGGATTTGAAGAGATCAAGCCCATGGTATTTGCCGGTCTCTATACGGTCGATGCGCACGAACATACGCAGCTGCGCGAGGCGCTCGAAAAACTGAAACTGAACGATTCGTCATTTTTCTTCGAACCGGAAAGCTCAGTCGCGCTTGGATTTGGCTTCCGGTGCGGCTTTCTGGGTTTGCTGCATATGGAGATCATTCAGGAGAGGCTCGAGCGTGAGTATAACCTTGACCTGATCACGACGGCTCCCGGGGTACGCTATCAGATTACCAAGACAGATGGCGCGGTGATCGAGGTAGATAATCCTTCCCGTTGGCCGGATGTCAGCGAGATCGCAAAAGTCGAAGAGCCGGTGATTCTTGCGGTGATTTTGACCAACGAGGAATATGTCGGCGGCATTTTGAAGCTGGTTGAAGAGAAGCGAGGAAAACAAAAGAGCTTTGAATATGTCAGCTCTTCGCGTGTGATGTTGCAGTATGAGCTGCCGCTGAATGAAATCGTGCTCGATTTTTATGATCGCCTGAAGTCAGTATCACGGGGATACGCTTCGCTTGATTATCATCTGTCGGGAAATTGGGTTTCGCCGATGGCCAAGCTGGACATCATGGTGGCGGGCGAGCCGGTCGACGCTTTGTCGACGATCATCCATCGCGATTTTGCTTATGAGCGCGGGCGGGCGCTGGCGGCGAAGATGAAAGAGTTGATCCCGCGACAGATGTTCGAGGTGGCGATTCAGGCGGCAATCGGGGCTAAGATCATTGCCCGGGAGACGGTGCCGGCGATTCGAAAAAACGTGATTGCCAAGTGCTATGGTGGTGACATCTCGCGAAAACGGAAGCTGCTCGAAAAGCAGAAGGAAGGCAAGAAGCGGATGAAGCGCATCGGACGTGTGGATATTCCACAGGAAGCATTCCTGGCGGTGTTGAAGGTGGGCGAGGGCAGCAGCTAGTTGATGTTCGATAAGGTCACGGCGGAGGTTCCATGTTACGACTCCAAACGATAGTGATACTAGCAACGTGTTACGTAGCAGTCGCGTTCGGTCAAAACGGCGCTGCCCCATCTTCAGGGGCTCCTCCGGACCAGACCCAGCCCCCTCCGCCCGTTCAAGTGTCGAATGAAGTGATGCTTGGACGGGTTGACCGCAAAACGATGCCGGTCTATCCGGACGAAGCGATGAAAAAGGGAATTCAAGGCGACGTGGTTTTCAGGATTGAAGTCGATGAAACCGGAAAAATCACGAGCAGTACGCCAGTCGATGGCGACCCGGTGCTGGTCGCGGCAAGTACGGATGCGCTACGAACCTTTCACTTCCACCCATACTTGGTCAACGGAGTTCCCGTCAGGGTCAAGAGTCAACTGGGATTTCGCTTCGCGGTGAAGAAATCTGCCGATGGGGCGAATGGACGTGTGGAGTGCATCGCATCGCTTCCTGATCAGCCGTAGAGTTAGAAGGCGCTTTGATTCTATTGCAGCCGGAAACGTTCATTCATAAGGCGCTGCAGGCGCGGCCGATAGATTAGATCGTAGGCGAGCTCTTTGTCAGGGAACATGCTGAGTGCGGCGCGGCGGGCATTGGCGGCCATCTCGGCCGCCTCTTCCAGGGTGAGATTGGGGTCCTGGCTGAGCACGGACATAACCATGCTCATCATGATCTGCAGCCGGCGGAGCCTTTTGGCTTCTTCCGCGCGCTCGTCGTGCTCATCGCCTGGTTGTTCAGTCGGTTCAACTTCCACACTTGCTCCCGTGCATTATTGGATGTTGATGGTGTTCTATCCGTTGCGCCCCAGTGGCCATTGTGCCAGTTTTCGTTCGAGAATCAAGCTTTCCTTAGGCGTACACCTTCGTGACCCGCAAGACAGAGGTATAGTGACTGCCGTAATCTGTTAACAGACTTTTACGGAGGATGCATGGCGAATCCCTCGCTTCAACCCGAACCGAATGAGAAACTCATCAAGGTTTTCGACACCGAGCAGGAAAACGAAGCCCTGGTCGTACAAGGCTTGCTGCAATCTGCCGGCATCGAATCGGACTTGCAATCCCTTGACGCCGTCCAGGATGCATTTCCGGGTGTCGGCGGAACCGTGCTTCTCGTGCGCGAGGAAGATTCGGCTGAAGCTGAAAAAATTATCGATGCCTATCGCAAATTGCCGCCGCTCGATGACGAGACTGCCAGTGGTTGAGACTCGGCTCAGGACGAATCAAAGGACGAGGGGAAGGTCGAAGGTCACGGTGTGGCCGTCCACGCAAAACTGACTGCGCCCATTCGTCCGTGCGCCGTGTTTTCAAAAATGAAATTGGAAGAAGTCAACGCACGAACCAAAGAAGCCGTAGATTTCCTCGTCGCGGCACTGGAGACCGGTCACAAGTGGGGTGCTCACCGTTCCGCGCTCCGCGCTGTACCGCCGGGCTTGTCAAGTGGCGAAAAGATGGTGTAGTGCGCAACGAGTCGTGCGCTCCGAGGGCAGAAGATTTTCGCCGCTGCCCGTCGCATCCTCAAAGCCGGACAGGAGAAGCCCGAGCATCGGTTTTTTACGGGATTGCTTTGTTCACTCGACCCTCACCGGCGCTGTCATCGACCCGATGCGTCCACTCAGGTTGTCGCGGACCACGATGCGCACCGTGTATTCGCCGGCAGCCAGTTCGAGCGCTCCCCGCAATCCGACGCCTTTCTCCCTGACCTTTGTCAGCAGCTCGGGCGAGGGATAAACGTCAATCTTCCGCTCCGATGGACGAGCAACCTGTAACCCATTCCCTGTTGTTGCCGAGGTCGCAATGTCCAGCGCGATGTGATTCCTGTCGTTGGGGTCCATCACTCCCGCGTCTGGAGCCAGATCCACCACATAGATGACGCGCTTTTTCCCAGCCTCTTTGCTCACTTCTGGTGCCTCCCAATGCCCAGTGACGGGCAGCGCCGTGTAATTCATGGGCGACTTCAAAGCCAAGGCGATGTCATTGCTGTTCCTGGAATCTGGAGCCGATTTCGTCGCCAGAAAGCCGCTTCGTGCTCGCACGTTCACGTGGTCGTGGTTCACCTTTACGCTCAGCTTGCGCCAGCCGGGCTTGTTGTGCGATTGATCCAGGTAGTAGCCAAGCATGCAATACTGCGCCGAATCGAGAACTGCTTCCCGAAAACCCTTCACCGGATCGTTGGAGTTGTAATAAGCCCGACCGCCAGTCGCCGCCGCGAACGTCTCGAAACTTGCCTGTGCATCTAAACGGTGCCAATTCACGGAGTGCGCGTAATCGCCGGGCCTGCGGCCCGGCCTGCCGATCGAGGAGTTGGGCATATTGCTTTGCAGTCCCTTCACATCCACGGGATAAAGCGCAATCTGCGCGTCGTTGAGCAACTGCCAGGTGCGCTCGTAGAGTGGCAAGACATCACTCAGTGAGTCGCGGCCGGCAGGCGCAAGCTGCATGGTGGTATCGCTGACGCTGAAGGGAAACCCTCCACCTGCCCAGATCACCGACTTCCTTCCACGAAATCCCGCGAGAGCCCGCGCCACCTCTTGCATGCCCTCGAGGGTATCTGTAATGGCAATGCGCTGCTCAAACGACTGAAAGTTCAGAGCCGTATCTTCGATCATCACCTGCATCCGCTCGGCTTCCTGCTGCATCTGGCTTTCTAAAGCCTTGCTCGATCCTGGCCGTCCTGACGCTCCGCCGCTGCCGCCACTATCGCCAGCGTTGCCTTGCGGGCTGGCCGTTCCGGTCATCATTTCCATGTCCTTTGGAGTATCGACCAGTTGAAATGGCTCGCCCCGCACCTTGTGCAGAGCGGCAATCAGCACATCCGGATCGGTAGTAAAGTCGTGAATCACGTGCACTCCACTCCGGTCGAGCGTAAACAATCCCGTGGGCTCGCGCCGATCGAGCGATTGCGAGATGTACTTCAGCAGCTGATTGCGCATATTCGCCTGGTCCGGGAATGGCGTGTTAATAAGGTCCAGCAAAATTACTGTAATGCGTGGCGTGATTCCGGCGCCGGCGAAATTCGTGAACTCATTTGGATTCCTGGGATGCGCCAGATGCGGGTCGCTGGTGATCTCCTCGAAGGTCGCAACCTCGCGCCGTGAGCCATTTTCGAGAACGGTGAAATCTTCCTTCTTTAGCCCGGCAATGTGATTCCCCGATTTGTCAGTCACCAATGTCGGGATGAGAACGAGTTCGGTGCGCGTCGTAATCTTAATTTCCGGGTTGCTCTCTTTGTCTTTTTCCTGCGCGACGCCAAAAGTCAACATCGTCAAAACCGCAGTGATGGTGGCGATGCAAGAAAGCAGCCTTCGCATATCGACCTGCCTCTCACTTCCGAGAAAAAAGAAGCGGCGTGACCAGCAGCATGAATCTAAGCGGTGTGAACGTAAGCAACATGGTTCTAAGCAGCATGGAATCAGCCTGAAGGCCAGACCCTTTGGGAAGAACTGATTGTCGGAATCTCCCACTCGGGTTCCGAATAGGCGAAAAGTCATACACCCTTCATTCAACCGAAATTCCCTTTTTTGACCCGACAGACGGCGGCCATCGTACCCCCAAATCTCTCTTGGCGCCACCCGCTTTTCACTGGGACCGCCCTTTCGGCCTGAAATCCCGAACCACCACAGCCGAAATTGCGCCATTTGCCGGGTTGCGGATCATGGCTACTAAACCTACTTAAGCTGGGGGGCGATGGACGAAACGGTCCAGGCAAGCTGGAACGAGCGGGGTCTTGGGTGAGCAATGCTCGTGGCAGGGCCCACGGTCAACTCACTCGTCTTCCCGGAGGAACTTTAGCGGCGGAAAACTGGTCAGCGTGCCAGCAGCATCACCGATTCGATGTGGAATGTCTCGGGAAAAAGATCGAATAAGTGCGCTTGCTCAATTTTGTAGCCGGCCGCTATGAGAGGGGCAATGTCCCTGGCCAAGGTCGCAGGATCGCACGAAACATATCGTATACAAGGCGCTCCGAGGTCCAGCAAAGAGCGGATCACAGCCTTGCCGGCACCAGCGCGAGGAGGATCCAGGACGATCAAATCCGGCTTTCCTCGCACCGGGCGGCTTCTCGGATCATTGCTCTTAAGGTAACCCTCGGTTCGCGCACTGACCGCTCTTACGCTCGCAGGCACATTCTGCACAAAGTCGGCATGGGATGTCAGCGACGCCTCTACACCAACAATGTGTCGAAAGTGCGGCGCGAGAGCCGCTGAAAATAATCCCACGCCGGCGTATAGATCAAGCGCGACATCTCCGCTGACATCGCTGGTAACAACCGAAACCATATCGTCGATCAGGAAGCGATTTACCTGAAAGAATGATCCGGCGCTGACTAGATACTCGTGCGCCCTGGTTCGATAGCGAGTCGCCCTCGTGCCGGATTGGGCCAGAGGTTTCGGATTCATGGGGGCGTCATCGTCTGAAGGTTCCCTGGCAGACGGACGGCGGGAAGAGAAAAACGTCACGCCTATTATCTCCGGCATTTCTCGCTCGAGAAACTCGGCCCAGCGCAATAGATTTTCGTTGTCAGCGCCTGCCCGACAGAATGCCGAGAGTAGTAACTGCTCATCCTCCGCATTCGCGAATAGCTCGATCTCTTCGATGGTCGTTGGACATTGCAATCCGCGTAGTTCAATCAGCCGCGTTAGTGCCCGATTCAACAGGGGTGAGCTGATCGGACATTCCTGAACTGAGAGGATTTCGTGCGAGGCAAAACGAAAATATCCGAGCGTAAACTCGGGGGCAGTCCGCACCTGCAGCCGCATGCGATTGCGGTAGTTCCACGGGGGAGACGCATGCAGGCGTATCTCGGTCTGCAGATTTATCCTGGCGGTGCGCTGCAGCGTCTCGCGCAGAATTCCGGCTTTGAACGCCAGTTGCTCTTCGTAGCGAATGTGCTGGTAGTGGCATCCGCCGCATCGCCGAAAATAGGGACAGCGTGCTTCGACGCGGTCCGGCGAGACTTCGATCAGCTGATCCACGGTGCCGCGAGCGAACCCCGGCTTTTCCTGTTGGGTCGTGGCCTCGACCTTTTCCCCTGGCAGCACAAACGGGACGAAGACGGCCATGCTGCGTCCATCCGCAGCGGGCGGTGTGCGTGCCAAGCCTTCACCCCCGTAGATTAGTTTTTCGATCGAGAGAAGCAAGATGTAAGTGTAGACGCGTTTGCCGACGATCTAATGCATATAAAACAAACTCAGGCGCGGTACGCCGCACCGCTCCAAGAGTCGCTTGTGCACATACTGCTTGTGGAGTTGTTCAATCTGCGATGCCGTCATGTTGCGACGGTAGGGAGCGAGATCGTGATCGGCCTCGGCACGGACGTTCACCAAATCCTTGTCCGGAGTTGCCGCCATCAGTACGGCAAAGAGCTTTTCCTCCAATACCGTCAAACGGCGCTCAAGATCCTCCAGTTTCGGAAGCTTGCCGCTGTTCGCGATCGAGTCCGCGATCGCACGCAACGAAACTGCCTCTTCCCGTGCCAGGGTTCCTGTCGCGAATCCTTGATGTTCTGGCAGTCTGGCTTTTTCGAGCTTCTCGGCATTTGCGCGCAGGAAAGCCACAATTTGCGCCGCTTCAAATCCTGGGTCGCGCTGAACTTTCTGTTCGCCGGTCGCGCCGATTGCCGCTTCCTTCATATCCTCTGCTGCCGCTAACACAGCCTGCGCGCAGTAGGCGAGGCTATTCACTTTTTTCGACTTCGAGGGGCGCCTGTCGTATTTATCGAACGCTTCATCCACGCCGCGGAGCACGGCTTCGAGCGGAATGCCCGCATTCCTCCAAGTCTCGATCAAAGCCCAGTCCAGCGTCGACAGCAGCAAATGAGTTCCGCGGCGACGCAGGTAATGTTCTTCGATTTCCGTGAAGTAATTGAAGTAGTTTTCCACGAAGATCCAGCGTGATTCCAGGCAACGCGTTCCAGCGTAGCGCTATTTGGAAGACTTTGGTGAAGGCCAGGGTTTTGCATCGGGGTCCGCCGGCTTCGCCGGTGCGGCCTTGGATGTTTTCGGCGCTGCTTCGCGGCGGAAGGATGGATTTCGGTCCCATATGATGCGCAGACCTTCAAGGGTCAGAAACTCATCAACGTCTTTGATGAAATGGGAAGCGGTGCCAATCAAGGCGCCCAGTCCCCCGGTCGCAACCACCTGTGTCTCCGCGCCGAGCTCGTCCACCAGTCGCTCGAGAATACCGTCGACCAGCCCGAGATAGCCGTAGTAGAGTCCAGACTGCAAGCTGCCCACGGTATTCGTTCCAATAACTCGGGCCGGCTTGCGAATCTCCACTCGCGGCAGCCGGGCCGTACGCTGAAACAGAGCGTCCGCCGAAATTCCAATGCCCGGACAAATCACTCCGCCCATGTATTCGCCTTTCTTGGAAATGCAATCGAAAGTCGTCGCCGTGCCGAAATCCACAATCACGCACGGACCGCCATATTTCTCAAATGCCGCAACCGCGTTCACGATCCGGTCCGCTCCGACTTCCGCGGGATTGTCATAGAGCACCTGCATGCCGGTCTTGATGCCTGGCTCGATGAACAGGGGCTTGACGTTGAAGTAGCGCTCGCAAACCTGACGCAACACCGAATCGAGCGGAGGCACGACCGACGAAATCACGATTCCCTGCACGTCGGAAACTTCCAGGTGATCCATGGAGAAAAGATTGCGGAAGATCACTCCGTATTCGTCGACGGTTCGGGTCAGATGGGAACCGACGCGCCAGTTGGCAACCAGGCGTTCGTAGCGGGCGGGGTCGATTGTCACATCCTCGCCCTGACGGTGCGCCACCCGCTCGAAAACGCCGAGGACCGTATTCGTGTTTCCCACATCGATGACAAGAAGCATAGAGAATTAGTAATTTGTGATTTGCGAGATTTGCAATCGGAACTCCCGGTCTCCAATTCCCCGTTACAAACTGGAAATATTCCGCACCGTTCCACTGACCACCGTTCGCAGTCCCTCCTGGGTTCGAAGCCGCAAAAACCCGCGTTCATCGAGGCCTTCGGTAACGCCTGCCAGACCACCGTTCTCTTCAACGCTTACTCGGCTGCCGCGCACCGACGAAGATGCTGCTTCGAAGCGGCGCAGGATTGCACTTCGCGCATCAGGATCTTTGACGAGATTGCGATATTCCTGGTCGAGCGATTTTAGCAAAGCAGCGCAGAGTTCCACGCGCGACCACTCCGCGCGAGTCTCAATCCGCAAGGAAGTTGCAATTTCACTTAGCGCAGCCGGAAACTTCAACTGGTTGACGTTAATGCCGATGCCCACGACCAGATAACGCACTCGGGTTGCCTCAGAAGTCATCTCAGTGAGAATGCCACAAAATTTCTTGCCGCCCAGCAGCACATCATTTGGCCATTTCAAGTCGGCGAGAAGCTGGGGCGCAATCTCACGAACCGCAGCGCGCACAGCCAGTGCCGCGGCCAGAGAAATAATCAGCGCCTCCGAAGGCGGCAGCTGCGGACGCAGAATCACCGAGCAATAGATCCCCGTCGATCGCTCCGAGTGCCAGGTGTGCGCGCCACGTCCCCTTCCGGCTAACTGTTCTTCGGCGAGGAATACGCTGCCTTCGGGCGCACTCTGTGCTGCCGCCCGCATGGCCTCGAAGTTCGTTGATCCTATCTTGTAATAGTGATGAAACTGCCTGGCGGCCCCGAAAATCGTACCCTTCAACGATGGCGCCAACATCTCCGGCAGGAGCAGGTCGGGAACGGCGCGCAACTGATAACCGGTTGCCGGACGTCCCGCGACATCCACTCCCGCGGCGCGTAGTTGTTGTATCAGGCGCCACACCTCGGAGCGGGTCGTTCCGATCTCTTCCGCAATTTTTGTACCGCTGACGACAACCGTGGCATGGTCCATAAGCAGGCGCACAACACGGCCGAGGCGAACGTCGGTTGCCTGGTGCTGGGATGGTGATCTGCGAGTTTTCGTGGAGGCAGAGATGAAGGGAATTATAAATAGCCGCGGGGTCAATGGTCGTCGGTCGTTGGTCGCTGGTCGTTCGCGAAGCGAAACCGAGCTCGAGCACGCGAATGACGAAAAAAACTGACGACGAACGGCCCGCCTTCAGGCAGGCGTGACTCGCAAGCTCATGTCAACGGCCGCCGCGGATTGGGTCAGCGCACCTACCGAAATGAAATCTACGCCGGTCTCGGCGTATGCCCGCACGTTCTCGAGATTGATTCCACCTGCGCACTCGAGCGGAATCCGGCGAGAGTGTCGCGAGCAGATCTCGACCGCTTTACGAACATTTTCAACGCTCACATGGTCGAGAAGAATCGCCTCGGCACCGTGCTCCAGTGCCTGCTGCAGCTCTTCGAGGGAACGGACTTCGATTTCGATCGGCTGCCGTCCGCGACGGTTGTAGATCACACGCTCGAGCGCCGGGATCGCGCCTCCCGCCAGCACAATGTGATTGTTCTTGATCAGCACACCATCAGAAAGATCCAGGCGATGATTCTGACCCCCGCCGCAGCGCACGGCATATTTGTCAATCATGCGCAACCCTGGCGCCGTTTTGCGGGTATCGAGAATATGCACACGCGTGCCCACGACGGCATCGACGAACTGGCGAGTGATCGTCGCGATACCGCCCATCCGCTGCAGGAAATTAAGGATCACCCGCTCACAGGACAGAATCACCCGCGCATTATGCTGGATGACTGCAATCGGCTGGCCCGGGTTTACCCGGACGCCATCAAAAATCGACGTATGGCTCGTGACCTCATAATGAGAAGTTACGGCGCCATCGAGCGCGGCGTAGACGTCGAGAATTCGGGGAACGCATCCGAGGCCGGCGAGAATGCACTCCTGTTTGGCGATGATGGTTGCCGAGGCGCGCTGGTTGGGATCTATGCAGGCGTAACTGGTCGCGTCTCGCGTCGCGCGATCTTCGTTCAGCGCATTCTCGAGAATTGCGGTGATGCGTCTTGAGGTCCAGTCCATAGAAGCCAGTGGTCAGTGGCCGGCGATCAGTGGCCAGTCAACGAAGTCGTTCGGATGAGGTCGCCTGGGGCGGAGCGGAGGCGCGCACATCGCGAATTCCTCTAGCTCGTTCCCAACTCATCCAGCTTATTCCTTGTTTTTTCGCGCAGGACTCGCAATTCCTCAAAGCGCGAGCTGCTGCGCACACCCGGCAATTTCTCAAGTGACGACTCGACGAAAATAACGCTCTCCACATTGGCTAGTCGTTCAATCGCCGCCAGACTTTGCAGGAACAGGCTGCGGATTGCCGGTTCGTGTGCAAAAAGCTCAATCGCCACTTTTATCTTTGGTTCGACTTTCAATTCCGCTCGCAGATTGCGGACGCTGGCGATCAGATCCTGCAGAATCGCCATTTCCGTCTCCGCGATCAGGTGAATCTGCTTTTCGTCCCCCGTCGGATATGCCGCCAGCGCAATCGACTTCAGCGGAGGCTTGCCATCGCAGATTGCGTGCCATACTTCCTCGGTGATAAACGGCATTACTGGATGAAGCAGTCGTAACGAAGCTTCGAAGAGAGTGACCAGATTTGAACATGCGATTCGTGCCCGCCCGGTGTCCGTTCCTTCCTCGAAGTTGAGCCGCGATTTGATCAGTTCGAGGTACCAGTCGCAGAACTCGGCCCAGAAGAAATCATAGATGCGATTCGCGGCCTCATCGAAACGATATGTCGTCAGAGATTCGTTTACGTCCTTTGCGGCACGATTGAAGCGGGAAAGAATCCAGCGATCTTCAAGAGTCTGTGTCTCGAACTCGGCGACCCCCCGGTGGTGACTGGGTTCGGCGCCATCCTGGGCGGATCGAAGACCAGCCACCACCACACCAGCTGACTCCAGCCGGTCCACGTTCATGAACATGAAGCGCGCGGCATTCCATATTTTGTTGGCAAAATTTCGATAGCCGGCGGTGCGGCTTTCGCTGAACGCGATGTCGGTTCCGGGTGCCGCCATGGACGCGAGAGTGAAACGTGTGGCGTCTGTCCCGTATTGGTGAATCACTTCGATCGGATCTAGCACGTTGCCCTTTGTCTTCGACATCTTCTGCCGATCTGCGTCGCGCACCAGCGCGTGAATGTAAACTTCGCGGAAAGGAACGCTCGCTCGCAACGCCTCCTCGCCTGTGGCGGAGGTCTCGTTCGGTTTGTGCGGCGGCATCATGAACCAGCAGCCGAGCATGATCATTCTCGCCACCCAGAAAAAGAGAATGTCAAAGCCGGTGATCATCAGCGAGTTGGGATAGAACACGTCTTCATCGCGCGTTGGCGCGGGCCAGCCGAGCGTCGTGAAGGGGAGCAGTCCGGAGGAAAACCAGGTGTCGAGGACATCCGTGTCCTGCTCCAGCCTGGTGTTGCCGCATTTGCATACTGTGGGAGCTTCGCGCGCCACCACCACTTCTTTGCATCCGTCGTTTGTGCAATACCAGGCCGGAATTCGGTGCCCCCACCATAATTGGCGCGAGATGCACCAGTCGTGGATGTTG
>Ga0302180_10001362_pt1 | contig 19599 bp, 16 predicted proteins | sample I_Palsa_E3_2_FD_200575 | JGI IMG/M metagenome (GOLD analysis project Ga0302180, IMG submission 200575) | Peat permafrost microbial communities from Stordalen Mire near Abisko, Sweden - I_Palsa_E3_2 | ecosystem: Environmental > Terrestrial > Soil > Palsa > Peat permafrost | place: Sweden... | reverse complement strand
ACCGACATTGTGCCGGTAATTCCGGGCAGATTAACCTTGAGGCGCGAAGCGGCCAGAGCGATTATCAGATAGCAGAGGAATTTGAGCGGATTTTCGCTCCTGCCGTGGAGAACCGAAACGGTCATCACGGTAGCGCCGCAAAGCACGACCACGGCAATGAAAAACCGTGGCGCTATGCTCATGTCCCTCCAGTTTTGAGGGCGAGTTGTCATCTGAACGGACTCCTGCCCGCACATCGCGGGCCCAGGGGAGAGAAACCGGCAACACTCATTGATATCAGGCAGGGCAGCGGCGGGGAAGAAAATCGAGTATTTGCGGCTAAACTTCAGTAATGAGAGAGAAAGGATCTTCGTTACCGTCGAGTACCGCCGGCGCGAAAGGTCCCGGCTAAGTCATAGAAAATGGTGTTTTCCCCGAAGCGCGTGCGGCATCCTGGATCTTGTCGCCGGCCCGATCAGGCCTCGAGGGACAGCGGGAACGGGCTTCCCGGCCGTCCCATTCCGCGCCGAAACCCATTCTTTCCGGTCGGATTAGAAGTGGAACCCAAGTTCAGCGGTCAGTGCGCGCGGGGTCACATAGTGTGTCCCGCTGAAGGTTGAGAGAAAGTTATACAGCGCCAGTTTATTGGTCAGGTTGATGGCCGTGAGCATAAGACTCCATTTGTAATGATCGCCCTTGAGCAGGTTGTCATCGCCCACTGAAAGATCAAACAGATTACGGGGCGCGATGCGTGGCGGATTGTGGTCGTCGCTCTCGGTGTTCGGCGCCGGTACCTTGATGAGACTCGACCCAAACTGCGATGCCAGACAGGTGGAAGGTAGCGGGGATGTCGGAGTTGCATGGACGCCATTGCAGGTGAATCCGGCCTCGAATTCCTGATCGCCGCTCAAGGGGTTTCCGAAAGCGTCGCGTAAAAAGACGGCCGGTTGTCCGTTGATGGTGGTCGTCTGCGTGCAGTCGTTGCCCGGATCTACCCCATAACAGGGAGCGTTGCCGGCCACCAGTCCACTGTCGTAGCGCCAGTTGCCGCCAAACCACGGGCCACGCTTCCAAGGCTGGTATTGCAGGTGAGTTGTCTGGTTCAACTTTTCGTCGTGATCGATGCGGAAGGGCAGATTGGTGCCGTTCGATACTGTCGCTCCCGCCCCGCCGATCTGGGGCTGGAAAAAGCGCGCCGACACGCTGGAAAAGACCATCTGCGCCGAAAAGCCATGCAGGTTCGGTACTTTCAGGGTGCCGGCGTATCCCGGAATTTTGGCGTTGTGCCATTCGATGGGGAAAGTGATCGGGGTATTGCCAAGAACACTGAAATCGTAGCCGTTGTGTGTATATTTTGTGATCCACTCGCCAGAAAAAACCAGGTATTTCCCGAACGCCTGTTCAAGGCCGGCGTGGAATTCATTGCGGAAACCGGGACTCAAAGGATTGGCCCTGGGTGCCGAACAAGAGAGCAGCGGATTTAAGACCGGGTTGCTGCATCCGATGCTGGAGAGAATCAGATTTTCATTAAAGGGCGACTCCAGGGTGCGCGCGTAAGAGACGCGAAGAATCGTGCTCGTCTTCTTGACGTTGTATGAGATTCCGATGCGCGGCTCGGCCTGGCTCGCGACGGTGAGACCATTGTAGAGATCTCCGCGAATACCAAGGTTCATCGACCAGTGCCCTACCGTGACCGCATCCTGAATGTAGAGAGCAAGCTCCTTTACGTCCGTATGGCCATTGAAGGTGTAAGCGCTTCCGCCGCGTGTCAAGTCGTAGGGCGAAAGGGTCGGATTGAAATACGGGTAAAAAGCGGTGCCGGGTGCATTCGGATTGACGGCGGTGTTCGGCTGGTTGGCGCCGGTGCATTGCGAAGGGTTGGTGAAACCGGGGACGGGAACGTATGGATTCGCGTTCAGTGGCGTTAGCGGAGACGCCGTTACGCAGGGCGCGTTGTAAGCCGGATCGACGATCCCGATCGTGTCATTCTCGTTGAGAAATGTTTGTTGGTAGGTTACGCCCGCCTTGATGTTATTCATCCCTTTGACATGGGAAATGTCGGATCGAAGGCCCGTATTGGTCAGAGTTCGGTTTTGACCTACCGATTGCCTCTGAAGACTCGGTGGCTGCAGGTCTGCGAACGGATCAGTGCTCGGATAATAGTTGTAATCGTCGCGGCGCACAAAAGCGCCCAAGGTGAATACCGAGTTCGTACTTATAAGCCGCGTCCAGGAGGGAGCGAAGTTGAAGGTTCCAATCTTCGAGCGCTGGTCGGCTGGTCCGACTGTGATATTAGTACCGGGAACTTCGCCGCCATAGTTCTCCACAGCTGGAAGAATCCCGTTCAGCCCACTCCAGGCAGTTGCGTTTTCGGCGTCCAGGGAATTCGGCGTCTGGAACCAGCTTCGGCTGTAACCGAAGTTCAGGCGGATCGAGTCGGCGGATGATAGTTGAAAGTCGACGCGGTCAAAGAGGTTCTGTTCGTTGCCCTTGTCATGCACCACCGCAAACTCCGGAGCATCCAGGAAGCGGCCGCTGTTCAGACCGCCGACCGAGATGAAGTTCCCCCATTTCTTTCCCCCGTAAGCGACGTCGGCGGACAAGGTGGAAGTGCCAAACGACCCGTAGGAGGTATTCACGCTCCCGTGTGGCGTGGTGATGCCCTGGCCCGAGCGCGTGGTGGCTACAATCACGACACTCGTCTTGCCTCCGTATTCCGCCGGAGGCGCGCCGGCGATGACCTCCATGGATTGAATGGAATCGACGGAGATCTGGTTCGAGAAGACTTTGCTATGCTGGTCCGTATCCGGTTGATCATCAATGTTATATGAGTTCTCGGCGTGGTCGCCGTAGCCGTGGATTTGCCCGTTCGAATCGGAGGCGATGCCCGGAGTAGCATCGCCGACGATGGCACTTAGGGACGACGACGAACCTCCCACGGGGAGTCTGTCGATCAACTCCTTGTCCACATCGGAATGGAAGGTTGGATCGTTCTCCACCAGATCGCCCGCCGCTTCGACCGAAACCGTGGTGGAGGAGCCAGCAACTTCAAGACTGACGTTGACCGCGACGGGTACAACCGACCGGAGCTCAACATCCTGTGCGTAGGCGGCAAACCCCGCGCCCGCGACGGTCATGTGGTAAGGATTAAATGGCACATTCAGAAAGCTGAAGTTCCCCTTACTGTCTGTCGTCGTCTTCCGATCATAGCCGCTAACCGCATTGTGAATTTCAACGGCAGCATCTGCAACCACCGCGCCCGACGGGTCGAGGACAGTGCCTTTGATCGATCCCGAACTCCCGCTCGACTGCGCTTGCGCAGCTCCAATCGTTAACGCCAGAGCCAGGGCCACAGCCGCAGCCCGTGAGCTTCTGTGCAACAAATTCATGAACTCCTCCAATAAATGGTTCTGCGGCGGGTCCGATCATTCGAGATCGAGGATCGCCGTCGTTTGGGAACCTGATGAACCGGGCCGGGGATCAGAACGCCGGCGGAGGACGGATAAACTGGGTAGTCGCAGGACGGAAAACCAGCGAAACTTCTGCAACCATAACTGCTAAGGGAACGGCAGTTAAAACTGGCGCTACGGCAACCGTCTGGCTATTAATTCCGGCATGAGCCGTCGCGCAAATGGTACAGGTATGGTGGGATGTGGCTGTGTCGTCGGGGTGCGAGTGCGTGGCCTGCACCGTCCCCATCACGCACACCAAGGCAACCGCGAGCACGCACACGGCTCTTACGAACGCGCCCCGATTTGCCGACATTCGTGTCACACCATCTCACTCAACTGGTATTTATTCACTATAGCTGATTCTATCCTTAGATGGCGATCTGTGAGATGACGATCTATCGAAAAACGGCGGCCAGAGACTTCCCATTTGGACTCACGTCGATCAGCCCCCGGGCCGGCTTGCCGCCCCCTCATCCGGCGGCTTGTGTGCTCGGGAAGAGAACCAACAATAGCACTATCAGTGTCTGCCGCATTCTCCGACAATTGGAGAATAGTGGTAGCACCATCGAACGCAGTGATCCTAGCGCCACCTGCGTCTTAATTTGATGTTTTTGAGCTACGCTCGCTTGCCATGCGAGCAAGGGCCAGACTCAGGAGAAGTAATTATGTCGGGACAAGTAATTTTGTACTTCGATGATCAAGCAGACGCATTGCGCTTCGCCCTGGCCGCCGGTTCGGTGATGGCCGGGGACGGAACTCGCGCCACGGACGATCTGGTTCAGGAAACGACACGAGTCACGCGAATCCGTCTCGAGGACGCGAACCGGGAAAAGTACAAGAAGCCCAATCCGGCAGAATGTGTTGCATAATCGGTCCGCTGCGACACCTTCCACCCGTTACCAGGACGGCCCCGCGCATCCTCTCTCGCATTTGGTCTTTCGCAAACGATCTTTCTCTCTGAGCTCTGTCTCAACTCTCTCTCTCTCTCTCTCTCTGAACTTTCTCTCCCGATCTGTCGCGCTTGATTAGAATGTCTGATATGCCAATCGCAGAACAGACTTCGTCCTCGCCCTCCACGGCGTTCGATCTCGCCTGGGTTCGTTCGCAGTTTCCGGCGCTCGCACAGTCCGCCAATGGACGTCCCGCTATTTTTCTTGATGGTCCAGGTGGAACGCAGGTTCCGCAGCGAGTCATCGACGCCATTGCGGACTATCTCTCACATAACAACGCCAATAGTGGCGGTGCCTACCGGACGAGCCGCAACACCGACGCCATGATCGCGGAAGCGCGACGGGCGATGGGCGATTTCCTGAACTGCGATGCCGATGAGATTGTGTTCGGCGCGAATATGACAACGCTCACGTTCGCCATGAGTCGGGCGCTAGCACGGGATTTTGAGCGTGGCGATGAGATCGTGCTCACCCTGTTAGACCACGACGCGAATTTTTCCCCCTGGAAGGCGCTCGAAGAAAAAGGCGTGGTCATCCGTACGGTCAGGTTCAAGGAGGACGACTGCACGCTCGACATGAACGACCTGGCGGCAAAGATCAGTCATCGCACGAAGCTCGTCGCGGTCGGCTATGCGTCCAACGCCTTGGGGACGATCAACGATGTCGTCGAAATCGTGCGACTGACGCGCCAGGCGGGCGCGCTCAGTTACGTTGATGCGGTCCACTATGCCCCGCACGGCCCCATCGACGTGCGCGCGCTGAACTCGGATTTTCTGGTCTGCTCCACGTATAAATTTTTCGGCCCCCACATGGGCGTTCTCTACGGCAAGCGCGAGCATCTGCAGCGGTTGCGTCCCTATAAAGTTCGTCCCAACACCGACAACATTCCGAACTGCTGGGAATGGGGAACGCTGAACCACGAATGCATCGCCGGAATTAAAGCTTGCGTGGACTACTGGCAGGAGCTCGGTCGCCGCGCGAAGCCGGCGGTTCGAAACCGCCGCGCGGCAATTCTCGCCGCGCACGAAGTCGTTCACGACCACGAAAAAAAGCTCATGGAAAAGATGCTCGCCGGCTTACTCGCGATCTCTGGCCTGAAACTCTATGGGATAAAAGACTCACATCGTTTCGATCAGCGTTGTGCGACGTTCGTCGTTCGCATCGAGGGGCACACACCGCTCGAACTGGCCACGAAACTCGGCGAGCGCGGCATCTTCACGTGGGACGGAAACTATTACGCGCTGAACCTTACCGAACAGTTAGATGTCGAGCGGTCGGGAGGATTCCTGCGTCTGGGCCTCGTGCACTACAACACAATGGAGGAAGTTGAGCGGCTGCTCAGTTCGCTGCGGGAAATTGTGGCTTGAGCGCGCAAGATGTTTACAAACCATTACCTACATCCCCTTTCCCGACCCAAGGAGACTATAGAGCAGAATGGCGAGTACGATCAGAGTAAAAGCGACATACATACGATCGCGCTCTATGCTGAATCCAACGATGGAAAACGCAACGCGAGCAATGGGCGTAGCGATGAGAAGGAGCAAGCCAAGCTGGACCAGGCCCCGTCCCCGACCATGCCGAGCGCTTCGGACAACTCCGGAAATCGTGCGGAATTCCGAGGGCTCTCCGCGGAAGACCCGGTAACTGGCTGTTTCGTGGGCATGATGTGCGAGGTAGATGCACGCTCCCGAGAAGACAATAGCCGCCGACAGCATCACTCCGACCCGGAGCAGATTGCCGAGGATCACCTCCATCTGACGATCGCCCCAGGCCTCAGGCGGAGACGCGGAATGCGCCTCTGGAATAGGCGCATTGGCAGAAGACATCAGCTTTTTCCCCCGAAGCCCTGGTAGAGCATCTCCAAGCCGAGCGCGAGAATTAGCAGGCTGAAGACAAGCCGTAGCGATTTGGTTTCGGCTTTTACCAGGATACGGCTTCCGACGAGGGAGCCGGCAAGTACTCCCAACATGACAGGCATGGACAGGCCCGGATCGACATACCCACGGCTGAGGTAGACACCGGCGCTGGCGGCGGCCGTAACCCCGATCATAAAGTTGCTGGTAGTGGTCGAAACTTTAAATGGAATCTTCATCGCCTGGTCCATCGCAAGAACTTTGACGGCTCCGGATCCGATGCCGAGCAATCCTGAAAGAGCACCCGCGCCAAACATCAGGCTGAAGCCCGCAGGGACATGTTGCACGTTGTAACTGCGCTGGCCGCCCGCTTCCGGGAAACTGCCATTCATCCGCAAACGGGTGGCAAGCGCGTCCCGGGGCAGGCTGCGCAGCGCTGCCGGGCGCGGCTTGCGCGAAAGATAGGCTGAGTAGAGCAACATAAAGCCAAAAATAACCGCCAGGGCGCTCGTCGGGATGCGCGTCGCCAGGAAGGCGCCGAGCAGTGCTCCCGCAGTGGTCGCGATTTCCAGGAACATGCCGATGCGAATGTTGGAGAATCCTTCTTTCACATAGGCCGCAGCAGCACCAGAGGAAGTGGCAATCACGGAGACGAGCGATGCTCCGATGGCGTAGCGAATATCGACGTGAAAGAAGATGGTAAGCAGCGGCACCAGAACGACACCGCCGCCGAGGCCTGTAAGCGATCCGAGAAGTCCGGCGACGAAAGAGACGATCGCGATAACAACGGTAAAGTCCAGAACGGTCATTGAATTCTTAAGGTTAACATTCTCAAGAACTCTTTTTCTTCAGAGCATGCAATCGCATCGCTCGCGCGAGGGAAAACTTCGATTGGACGATCAAAGGAACTATGGGGATCTCCCCGGGCGGTCATTGATGGGTCTTGGCCCGGCTAAAGCCAAGCGAAAGGAGAGTTGGAAGGGAACCCGCTCGGGGGGTTCCCTTTGGCGAAGGCGTTTTTATTGCAAAACTGCGGAAGCGCCCAAACAAAAGAGCCGCGACACGTTTTACTGGTTCACCCAGATGACGCGGGATTTCTTCATCTGATCGTGCTCCTTCTTAAGCTCCCGGGCGGCTGCGCCGAGAGACATAGCCTCGGGCTGCGGGAAGTCTGAAGCCGGCCGCTCGCCCTGGGCGGTAGCATAACTCGCGCTGGCGAGAATGCTTTCTCCCGAAGACACGGACGAATAACTCGCATGCGCCGGGTGACTCGGCGACTCGAGGATGTAAGGATCGGAACTGCGGCTCGAGCCGGTGTAATTCTGCGCAAATGCCGCGGTGGCGGAAAGCAGGCAGAGCACAAACATCATTTTTTTCATCACGGGCCTCCGAATTTCGGAAGAAGCGAGGCATCATCCGCGAAACGAAGTGGCGAATGTTGGCTTCTCCGCGCTTGATAACAGCAACCCCCGTACCAAACTTTACGCGCTTAGAACGGCCGTTTGGCGCGGGTTTCAGACGTAGACGGCAATTCTTTGCACAATTGGGTAAGGCAAGTGGAAGGTGGCTTCCAGCGAGATCGGGCGACGGGTGGGCCAATCCCGGCCGTCCCCAGGATTTTTCTTGGGTTACGATAAAGTGATAACCATGAGAATGCTATCAGGGATGCGTCTGTCGTCGGTCCTTTTGGGAGCCACATTGCTGGTCTCGGCTGCGACCGGTTCGGACTACAAGGTGGTTAAGAAATGGAAGCTGGGAGGCGACGGCGGATGGGATTATCTTATCGCGGACAGCGCCGGCCATCGCTTGTTTATAGCGCGAGCGACGAGGGTGATAGTCGTCGACACGAAATCGGGCATGCAGGTAGGCGAGATTCCAGACACGCCGGGCGTTCACGGAATCGCGCTGGACTATGAGCTTGGCCGAGGATTTACCAGCAACGGCCGCGAAGATACGGTGAGCGTATTCAATCTGAAGTCGCTGGCCGTCGAAAAAAAGATCAAAGTGGGCAACGGTCCGGATGCGATTTTGTACGATCCGTTCTCAAAACGCGTCTTCACTTTCAACGGGAAAAGCAGCGAGAAGTCGGCGACGGCTATCGATGCCGCTAAAGGCGAAGTCGTCGGCAAGATCGATCTTGGTGGCAAACCGGAGTTTGCCGTGACCGACGAAAAGGGAACAGTTTTCGTGAATATAGAAGACACCGCAGAGCTCGTGGCATTCGATCCGCAAAAGCTGGCTGTGAAGTCGCGCTGGAATTTAACGGGCTGCGAAGAGCCCACCGGACTCTCCATCGATCGCAAGCACCGGCTTCTGTTCACGGGCTGTGGCGGCAATAAGAAGATGGTGATCCTCGATGCGAACACGGGAACAATATTGGCGAGCCCGCCCATCGGAGACGGATGCGATGCGACCGCGTTCGATCCCGGCCGCGGCCTTGCATTTGCCTCAGCCGGAGACGGCACGATCACAGTGATAAAAGAAGAAATTAAAAAAGACGGTGGAAACAGGTTCAGCGTGGCACAGACCGTGACAACACAAAAATCAGCGCGCACCATGACGGTCGACACCAAAACGCATCAACTTTTCACCGTAGGCGCGAATGTGACAGGCACCCGGCAGGATAGAAAAATCGAACCGGATTCGTTCGTGGCGCTGGTGGTGGAGGAAGTGCGTTAAACCGCCGTGGCATGTCTAAGTATGGCCAAGACGTGATCGGGCTTATCAGATAACGGGGAACGGAATGACCAGATCGCTGCGTTCTTTTGGACAGGACGCCTCAGTCCTCAAGCAAACTGTAAAACCGGGCACCGTAAAGCGCACTCTACGCTTTGCTGTGCCTTATGTCGGCCTGCTCGCGGTCTTTCTCCTGGTGGTTATTCTCGACGCAGCTGTCGGCATCGCAAATCCTCTTATTTATCGAGCTATCATCAATAATGGAATCCTCAAAGGAAATTCCACACTCATCATCCACCTCGCCGTGCTGGTGGGTATTCTGGCCATCTTTGATGGCGCGTTCGGCCTGACACAGTCCTACCTCTCGGCAAAAATCGGCGCCAGCATTGTGCTCTCCTTGCGCGCAAAACTTTTCGAGCATATCCAGCAGATGCCGCTGGCTTTTTTTACTCGCACGCAGACAGGGGCATTGGTCAGCCGCCTTAACAACGATGTTTCGGGAGCGCAAGGCGCGTTCACCGACATTCTTTCAAACGTGGTAGGCAACATCATTACCGTCGCCCTGATTTTGGGAGCGATGTTTGTTCTCTCCTGGCAGATCACGCTTGCCGCTCTTGTCCTGCTCCCGCTCTTCATATTTCCGGCGCGTTTCTGGGGACGAAAGTTGCAGGCGATCACGCGCGAGAGCTACGACCTTACCGCCGCCATGAACAACCTCATGGTCGAGCGTTTCAACGTGGCTGGAGCGCAGCTGGCAAAACTCTTCGGTCGCCGCCAGGACGAAAGCAAGACTTTCGAAGCCAAAGCGGCGCGCGTCTCCGATATCGGCGTCAAGCGCACGATCTATGGCCGCATCTTTTTCACCGCACTTCTGCTGATGGCTTCCTTTGCGACCGCGCTCGCCTACGGCTGGGGCGGAGTGCTCGCCGTCAAACACCTGCTCGATGTGGGCACTGTCGTGGCTCTTGTTTCTTATCTGGCGCGTATCTACGCGCCGCTGGTTGGTCTATCCAACATTCAGGTCAGCGTCATGACCGCGCTCGTCTCTTTCGAGCGCGTATTCGAGGTGCTGGATCTCGCGCCGATGATCCAGGAAAAGGCGGGAGCGATCGCCATTCCGCAGGGCCCGGCAAGAATCTCGTTTGATCACGTGTCTTTCCGCTACCCGTCAGCGTCCGAAGTTTCGCTCGCTTCTTTGGAGTCGGTGGCCGTTTCCGACAAGACGCCGGAAAAGACAGTGCTTCATGACATCACATTTACCGTCGAGCCCGGGCAGATGGTCGCGCTGGTCGGTGCGTCCGGCGCGGGCAAGACGACAATTACCCAGCTCGTCGCGCGGTTGTACGACGTGCAAAGTGGAACGGTATCGGTCAACGGAATAGACGTTCGCAATGCGAAACTCGATTCGCTCCATCAGCGAATCGGTATCGTGACCCAGGACGCTCATCTCTTTCATGACACCATCCGCGCCAATCTTCTATATGCGAAGCCCGAAGCCACGGACGCGGAAATCGCTGAGGCATTGCGAGCAGCGCAGATCCTGCCGCTCGTTGCATCCCTACCCAAAGGGTATGACACTCTGGTGGGCGAGCGCGGCTATCGCTTCTCGGGTGGCGAAAAGCAGCGGCTGGCGATTGCGCGTCTTCTGCTCAAGGCGCCCGACATCGTTATTCTCGACGAAGCCACAGCGCATCTAGACTCCGAGTCCGAAGCCGCAATACAAAAAGCGCTGGAAATCGCTCTCGCCGGTCGAACTTCGATGGTTATCGCGCATCGCCTCTCAACCATCCTCAAGGCGGACCAGATCCTCGTCGTGCAGAACGGGCGCATTGTTCAGCGTGGCCGACATTCTGAACTCCTGGACGAGCCTGGAATCTATGCGGAGCTGTATCAGCGGCAATTTTCCGTTTCCGATTTCTCCATTGAGCCGGGACTCTCAGAGGAGCCCGCGGCGCGACCAACCTAGCCAGAAACCCGCAGCAGCAGCATCGCCGACGACAGGCTAAGCACGGGACCAGCGATGCTAAAGAGCGCTCGATCCCATGCCGATCCCGATCCTCCGCCGAAGTACGCGTCCAGCAAAAGGGCAGTCGCACAGGTCGCTCCGATAGAAATGATCCATGATTTCGGAAAGCGCTTCAGGTTCGGAATCGCGGTGGGCAACAACCAGAGAAAGACGTACCAGAGATTTCGATCATGCAGCGCAACACTGAAGTGATAACCATCGCCGCGCCGGGCTGCGGCACCAAGCTGCAATGGGCTGACAAACCTGCCTATGATCCACCATTGCACTCCGATCACCGCTGCCACACCCAGCACCCAACTCGCGAGAATCCACGCGACGTCCGATGGGAAAGGGCTTCGAGCGCCTGGGGCACGGTCGTTGTGCTGGAAATTGTGATCGGTGTTGTTCGATAGCCACCACGCGCTCGTAAACACGATGTTGAATGGAATAAAGGATTCCTTGGTGAGCGCCCCCAGCACGGCGATCGGGGGCAAGATCCAAAGCTCACCCTCCGACAAACTCCAGAGCAAAGCGAGCAGGAAGAAGCCTTCGCCAGCGTCCACTAAGCCGGACAATCGCAGATTGGGAACGGCAAAATCGACCAGGTATAGCAATGCGCCAAGCAGCCCGACCGAGGAACTTCGCAGCTTACGCTTTCCGATGACGAAGATGAAAACAGCGGTCCCGGCGACGAACAGAGAGTCGGCAACGAGCAGTCCAAACATCACCGGATCCCAACTTGCAACTCGTCCACGCGCGATCAGATAGAAGGGCCTCGCCAGCCACGGAACCAGCACGCGGAAGCGGCGATAGCGCATGTCTCCGGCGTCAAAAGTATCGGATCCCTTTGCAATCGCCGCGTAGGTTCGAACATCCGAAAGTCCGGGCGTCTCTCGCGGATCAAATCGGTTGAGGATTGGGTAGCCAAGACCGCAGGCGATCAGGAAGAAAACGAAAAAGAGAAACGCCATTCTGGCTGGCGCGAATCCTGTCTGATTGTCATCCCGGCTCGGCATTTTCCATCGAGGCGCAACGAGGAAGTTAGCGTCAAAGGTCCAACATTGCAATTCAAAATTTTCGACGAAAGTTTTCGACGACCCTCCGCGAACCAGCTTGGCATTTACTGAACGAATCTGTTAGCTTTCAGCGTCAACGTATTGAGAAATTCTCGCCGAAATTTCTGTGGAGGAAAAACGTGGGATCCAGGGAATGGCTCGTGGGCCTGATTTTCAGTCTGGTGCTATCGCTGTCAATCGAAGCACAACAACCGTCTCCAGCGGACGAAGCTACGCGCAAGCTGGCGCTAGACATTTTCAAACAGCTCATTGAGACCAACACGACCGACTCGGTCGGCAGTGTAACCGCTGCTTCGGAAGCGATGGCAGAGCGATTCCGCGACGCGGGCTTTCCGGAGAGCGACATGCAAATTCTCGGGCCGAATGACCGCAAGAAGAACGTAGTCGTGCGCTTGCATGGATCAGGCAAACACAAGCCGGTGCTGCTGATCGGCCATCTTGACGTGGTGGAAGCCCGGCGTGAGGACTGGACGACAGAGCCGTTCGAGTTCATCGAGAAGGATGGTTACTATTACGGCCGCGGAACGAGCGACATGAAAGATGGCGATGCGATCATGACGGCGACTCTGATCCGCATGAAAAAAGAAGGCTACGTTCCCGACCGCGACATCATTCTTGCGATGACTGCCGACGAAGAAGGCGGAACTTCGAATGGAGTTGACTGGCTCGTCAAGAATCATCGCGAGCTGATCGATGCGGAATTTGTTCTCAATCATGATGGCGGAGGCGTGCTCGCCGACCATGGCAAGGCAGTTATGATGGAAGTGGACGCAACCGAAAAGTTATACGGCGATTTTGTGCTGACTGCGACCGACCCTGGTGGTCACAGCTCGTTGCCGAGGGCGGACAATGCGATCTACGAACTGGCCGATGCCCTGACTCGAATTCAACATTATCAATTCCCTTTCGAACTGAATAACATCACGCGCGCGTATTACGAAGAGGAGGTGAAGCTGGCGAAAGGCTCGCGGGTAACCGATTTGAAGGCGATTCTGAAGAATCCTCCTGACGTGGATGCGGTCGCTCGGCTATCGAAAGATCCGCTGGATAACTCGCTCATGCACACAACCTGCGTGGCAACGCGCCTGAACGCAGGCCATGCTAACAACGCGTTGCCGCAGATGGCGCAAGCGAACGTGAACTGCCGCATCGAGCCGGGACATTCGCTCGAGGAAATTCGTCTGACTCTCGAAAAAGTTGCCGGCGATCCGAAGATCAAAGTGCAGTTTCGCGAGAACAATAACCAGCTCATGGATCATGGTTCCGATCGCCACAGCTTCGTGCCCCCACCTCCCCGGCCGGAGGTATTTGTTCCGCTGAAGAAAGTCGTCGCCGAAATGTGGCCGGGAATTCCGGTGATTCCCACCATGAGCACGGGCGCATCCGATGGCGTCTACACCAATGCTGCCGGGATGCCGACTTACGGCGTCTCTGGCGAACAGTATGACCGCGACGATGTGCGAGCGCATGGCAAAGATGAGCGGGTCGCCGTCGAGTCGTTTGCGCGCGGAGTGGATTTTTATTATTTGTTTCTAAAGGGAGTTACGTCGGAGTGAGTCCGGGATGAACCTGCTGCCAGGTACCCCTCAAAACACGAGAATTAGCGACCAACCATATCAGACGCTCTCAGTCGCTGTTTATCGACCGGAGTAAGTCGTTAAAGGAACCAGGTGGTTCGCGGCTCTGGGGCTATTGGCCATTCCAGCGTGTCAATGTTTGGTTGGGCAGCGGAGTAAGACGCTATGCCGCGGAAACACGTCGTTCGTCTTTTGCAAGGCGGTGATCGGCGAATGATAGGCCGCTCCGACGAAGTTGCGGTAATGGTGTCGCAAGCGCCGGAGCTTTTCCCCGAGCTGATGGTCGGTCTGTGGTCGCAAGATCCTCTGGTGCGAACGCGAACCGCGGATGCAGCTGAGAAAGTGACACGGGAGAAACCTGAGTTGCTACAGCCCTACAAGGAGGAACTGCTCGGCTTGATGGTTGAGACCGAACAGCAGGAACTGCGATGGCATTTTGCAGCCATGGTTCCCAGACTGCAGCTCAACGCCAAGGCACGAAAACTCGCGATTTCTTTGCTGATGGGATATCTGGAAGACCGCAGCTCTATCGTCAAAACATTTGCGCTGCAAGGGTTGGCTGATCTGGCGCACGATGACCAGAGTATTCGGCCGGCGGTGATTGGGATTCTGCGCCAGGCAGCTCGGACAGGCACGGCGGCGATGAAAGCGCGGGCGCGGAAGTTGTTAGTTCGGCTGGAGCGTTGAGAGTATTGGGTTGTTTTGTTTGGGTCCAAATTCTTGACATTCGCTAAACATTCGCCTATGCTCCGGGCATGGCGATCACTCGGCGTCAACGCGAACTCTACGATTTTATTTCGCGCTTTGTGGCGGAGAAGCAGTACTCCCCATCATTTGAAGAGATCAAGGAGGGGATGGGGTTAAGTTCTCTGGCCACGGTGCACAAGCACGTCACCAACCTCGAAAAGAAAGGGCTGCTCACGCGGGACTATAACCGCAGCCGCTCGATCGATCTGCTGCCGCCTAAGGGAAAGTTGAAGCAGTCGATGGCCGTGAATACGGCGGTGGTGCTGCCCCTCGTCGGCCGGATTGCGGCGGGGCGTCCGATCGAGGCGGTCGAGCATAACGAGACGATTTCGCTGGCGGATTTTGTGCGGTCGAAGGAAGTGTTCGTGCTCGAGGTGCGCGGAGAATCCATGCAGGATGAGGCAATTCTGGATGGCGACTTCGTGCTGGTCGAGAAGACCAAGACCGCGCACAACGGGGATATTGTCGTGGCGCTGATCGATTCATCCGATGCGACGCTGAAGCGCTTTTTTCGTGAGGGCGACAACATCCGACTGCAGCCGTCGAATGCGGCGATGCAGCCGATCATTGTGCCGGCGGCAGCGCTGGAGATTCAGGGTCGCGTGATTGGAGTATTGCGGAAGTACTGAAATCGCTCGGGCTAGATTGGACGGGCGAGGACGCCCGTCCCTCTCGCACCGAAGTTTCGCTTAGCCTAAGTGCTTGTCCAAAGCTTTTTGAATGTCGTCCTTCGAACGATAGCCCACCAACTGTTCCACGACTTGTCCGTTCTTGAACACGAGGAGCGTTGGGATGCCGGTGACTTTGTAGCGCATTGGTGTAGCGCCGTTGCGATCAACATCCATTTTGCCGACCTTGACCTTACCTTGATACTCGCCGGCTAACTCTTCAACGAACGGAGCGATCGCGCGGCAGGGACCACACCATGCAGCCCAGAAATCAATCAACACAGGCTTGTCGGACTTCAATACATCAGAATCGAAATTGGCGTCGGTGAACTCGACGATACCGTTGCTTGCCATTCATCCTCCCAAGGGGTAACCCGCGCTCCACCCGAGCGAATATCTTCGTTTCTTCCGGGCGGAGCATCTATCCTAGCACCGTCTATTGGATGCCGAGCAGTGATGAAGGGTGCAGCCCGGGCTGGAAGGCGCGAATGCGGGCTTCGAATCCGTAAGATGTTGCCTGGGAAACATTTCGGAGCGCTTCGGAACCTGGTTTCAATATGGGAACAAACGATCTCGACAATCTCCGCGTAGTCCTCGTCGCCCCGCGCAATCCGCTCAATATAGGGGCGGCTGCGCGGGCGATGAGTAATTTCGGAGTCTTTCGCTTGCGCGTGGTGAATCCGTACGAGGTGGCATTTCGCGAAGCTCGATCGGCGGTGGGCGCTTCGGGATTGCTGGCGAAGGCTAAGCAGTACGACAACGTGGCCGAGGCAGTAGCCGACTGCCGGCTGGTGGTCGGTACCACTGCGGTGGGGCGTCGCGAGTTGCAACATCGATTACAGCCGCTGGACAAAGGAGGCCGCGCCATCAGGCAGCAGTTGGGAGCCGGTCCGGTGGCGCTGCTGTTTGGGTCGGAGAGATTTGGATTATCCAACGAAGAACTGAGCCATTGCCATTGGCTGATGCGGATCCCTACGCGGGAAGAGCATGGCTCGATGAACCTGGGGCAGGCCGTGGCCGTATGCCTGTACGAACTGGTGCGGGGACGGAAGCCGGCCGTGAAGGTTCGCGAGAAAAAGGCGATTGCTTTTCAGAAAAAGACGACGTCTGCTAAATCGCGAGAGATCGAACGGCTGACGCAGGTGCTGCTCGAGGTTCTTCGCGAGAGCGGATACGTAAAGCCGCGCACTACAGCAGCCGAAGAAAAATTGCGACGCCTTGTCCGGCGTATGAGGTTAGATCCTAATGACGCCGGGGTTTTGCTCGGAATGATGCGGCAGATTGCATGGAAGCTGAGCTCCTACGAAAAGAACAACTAGTCTGGACAATCTTCAATTGTGAATTGTTAATTGCCGGTGCGAACGAATTCGACTCATCCTCAAAACCTCTTCTCAATTGAACGCTAACGCTTGCCGTCCGTCGGAGTCGAAGTAATAGCGGACGGGTGGCTGGCGTTTCGCAATCGTTCATCTTCGAGGTAGCGCCATGCGCATGCTTCTGGATACATTCGCGCAAACCTTGCGAACCTTGTGGGCGCATAAGTTGCGATCTTTCCTGACGATGTTTGGGATCGCATGGGGCGTAGGTTCGTTGCTGTTGCTGGCCGGAGTCGGTGAAGGTTTCCGCAATGGCAATCGCAAGCAACTCGAAACCTTCGGCAAGAACATCATCTTCTTTTTCGGCGGACGCGCTCCAGCGGTTGAAGGGAGTTTCGCTTCGGCAAAGTGGTTCAACCTCACTTATAACGATTACCTGGCGATCAGGAACGAATCGAAGCTCGCCATCAACATAGCGCCGCTGATCGCGCGCGACGATATCCGCGCGGTGAGCGATTACACGAGCACGAACGGGCAAGTCTCAGGCGTGCCCCCGATTTACAGCCAGGTCCGGACGATCCCCTTGGCCGTGGGACGGTGGATCAACGACGATGACAATGATCAGAAACGGCGGGTGTGCATCCTGGGTCGGGAGATGACGCGCAACATGTTTCCCGGACGTCCCGCGGTCGGCAACTCCATCCTGCTCAACGGCGTTCGTTTCGAGGTGATCGGAGTGCTCAATATGATCGGACACGAGGAGCAAAACGCCACCAACGTCCGCATTTTTATTCCTTTCAACACGATGCGTGAACTATTTCCGCTGATCGGTGACAACTCGAGAGACGGCAATGCGATTTCGTTCATCAATTACCAGCCCCGAACTTTTGACGAAAACGAAGCAGCCAGAGAAGAATTGCACCGCATCGTCGCCCGCAACCACGGCGGATTCGATCCGATGGGCAGCGATACCTGGGAAGAATGGGACACAGTCAAGAATCAGAAGACCATGGGCAGGATCTTTACCGCGATGGATTGGTTTCTGGGGAGCGTGGGATTGGTGACCCTGGCACTCGGCGCAATTGGCATCGTGAACATCATGCTGGTCGCGGTTACGGAACGCACGCGCGAGATCGGCCTGCGCAAAGCTCTCGGCGCAACCAAGCGCAGCATTCTGTTTCAGTTTTTCCTGGAGGGCGCATTCCTCACGCTGTTGAGCGGCGCAATCGGGGTCGGCGGGGCAATGCTTGTCGTCCAGTTGCTCTCGGGAGTGCGCCTGCCGCCGGGCTTCGATACTCCGCGGATCGTGCCTGTGTCGGCGATTTTCGCGGTGCTCTCGCTGGCGCTGGCAGGCATAACGGCGGGGCTCTATCCGGCGCGCAAGGCGGCGATGCTCGAACCGGTCGAGGCCTTGCGGCAGGAATAGTGGCGAGTCGTTAATGGAGTTACGGTTTTTGCCGGGCTCTGCATTAACCAAGACCGGAGGATTCATCATGACCACGGATCTCCTGAAAGAAGCTTATGCGGCGATGCAATACAATCGCCGCCGCACGACTCTGACGATGCTGGGGATGGCTTGGGGAATCGCCACGGTGGTGATTCTGCTGGCCTTCGGCTCAGGATTCGAACGCGCGATCAATCTGATTTTCAGCTCATGGGGCACCGACGTAATTGGAGCCTTCCCAGGACGAACCTCGCTGCAGACGGGCGGGACGAAGGCCGGGAGCGAAGTGCGTCTGAAACTGGCGGACGTGGACTACGTTCGCAACGAAGTGCCGATGGTGAAAGGGGTCACCCCGGTTTTTGACAAGCAGAATAATGTGGTTATTCAGCATGACACGCGCACTTACACAAATCTGTTTCTAACTGGAGTTTATCCCGTCTACCAGCGCATACGCGGTTTCGGGGTCGCGACCGGCCGCGGTTTGATCGAAGAGGATTTGCAGGAACACGCTCGCGTGGCCGTAATCGGTGACGAGGCGAAAAAAAGGCTTTTCTCTGGCGAATCCCCTCTCGGCCAGAGCATTCGGATCAACGGCGTCAGCTTCCAGGTGATCGGCGTTTATCAGCACAAAGTGCAGGGCGACGACAATAACGACAACACCATGGTGGTGATTCCTTTCAGCTCGATGGGCGATCTTTATGACACGCGGTATATCACCGGCATTTTCATGGATTATGAGGGGCAAGACCATCAGCAGCTGGCGCGCGTGGTGCGAAGCGTACTCGCCGGGCATCACAACTTCCGCCCCGATGATCGACGGGCTGTTTTCATCGCCGACTTCAAGCAGGACTTTGACGAATTCACCATCGTGACCACCGCGCTCAAGATATTGCTGGCCTTCATTGGGGCATTAACTTTGGGCATCGGCGGCATCGGGCTGATGAATATCATGCTGGTTTCGGTGCAGCAGCGGACGCGCGAGATTGGCGTGGAAAAGGCGCTGGGCGCGCAAAAGAGTCACATCCTGTTTCAGTTTCTTGCGGAAGCGCTGGCCATCACTTTTGCCGGAGGAGTGGCCGGGATCGCGATCGCATATCTGATTTCATGGTGTGTTGGGGCGCTGCCGCTGATGAGCGCGTTCGGCGATAATCTCCAGGCCGGGGATATATATCTGCGTATCAATGTCGGCAGCCTGCTGGTCGCAACCGGGATTCTGGGCGTGGTCGGAGTCTTGAGCGGGATGGTGCCGGCGATACGCGCTGCGCGACTGGACCCTATCGAGAGCCTTCGCTACGAATAAAAGTTGAACGTCCCCCGGACATTCGCTTTAGCGCTAATATAGCGGCGTGGACACCGGCGACTGGCTGCTCGATTCGGACCCCGCCATCCGCTGGCAGGCGATGCGCGATCTGACGGATGCCTCGCCGGCTGCGGTTGCAGCCGAACGCGCCTGCGTCCCGCGCGAGGGCCTCGGGGCCGAAATTCTCGCCCGCCAGGAATCGGACGGCTCGTGGCACCGAGGCGATGGCCGTGTCTGGTTGCCGACCCTTTTCACATTGCTGCTCTTGCGCGCGACCGGCGCCGACCGCGCCGAACCTGCGGTTGATTCGGCGGTGGCGCGCCTCGAGACGGGCTTGCGGTGGAACAATCAGCCCTTCTGGGAGTTGCGTGGGGCGGAACTCGGAGGGAACCGGTTCTTCGAGGGGGAACTGGAGCCGTGCATCAACGGGGGGGTGCTCGCGCTTGGCGCCTACTTCGGGCGCCCGACGGAGAGTCTGGCGCGCCGTCTCGTCGGCGAGCAACTCGACGACGGCGGTTGGAACTGCGAAGCACCGAAGAGTGCGCGCTCGTCTTTC
>Ga0302180_10001361_pt1 | contig 19608 bp, 17 predicted proteins | sample I_Palsa_E3_2_FD_200575 | JGI IMG/M metagenome (GOLD analysis project Ga0302180, IMG submission 200575) | Peat permafrost microbial communities from Stordalen Mire near Abisko, Sweden - I_Palsa_E3_2 | ecosystem: Environmental > Terrestrial > Soil > Palsa > Peat permafrost | place: Sweden... | reverse complement strand
GCGAGGCCACACTCCTCGCTCGGATATAAAACGCCGGCGGCTTATGCCGGCACACTCACCGCGCCCAAGGGCGTAACATTGGCCGAGGCTCTAACCGCCGCTGGATGAAAATTCAGTGGCAGGTCACTTCCGCAGTTCGGACAGTAGACCTGATTGTGGACCCATTGCTCCGTCCAGGCCCGAGCGCTCTGCGAGCTGCTTGTATACGGCGTTTGAGTTTCTTCAAACCCCAGCTTCATGAGTTCCAGGATACCATTAAACGCCGCAGACGCGACGACCGGCCCCGCGACACGTGTAGAGAAGACAAGAACATCGCTGAAGTCATCACGCGGTAAGGCCATGCGTTATGGCCGGGCAAACCCGTCAAAGACGCGCGTGAACGCCCTTTAGCCCGTCACCCACGCGTCTTTATCGCCGACGAAAAAGAAGGCCTTTATGCCCGCGCCATAGGCAACCGAAGCGATACCGTTCTTCGAACGATATGCGCGGGGATGACGATTAGCCCCGCTGCGGTAAGCGGCGCCGGCAGCTTTCGAGCCCGTCTAGGACTTCTTGGCGTACGGATTGGCGCCGGGATTGGACTGGCTGTGCATGCCGGCGAACGGCGAGGGAGTAGGGGCCCCGCCTTTCTTCTTGTTCTTGTCTTGCTTCGGTTTCTTCTTTTCCTTGTTGCTTCGCATCTGACCCTTCGCCATGGCGGCCTCCTGCGTTTTCGGTGGTCGATTCGTCTGTGCAGAACGCAACGTAGCCCCGGCGCCCTTCTGGTTCCAGACGCCTAGGGGGAGGGGGGTCGATAAAACCGCGATTTAGTCCAAGCTCCTTCCGGCGCCGCCATAGGCGACGCCGGATTGGTCGTGTGCAACCGAACCTATTCCGCCGCCTGCGCCTGCTCGTTCACCATCGAATCGGCGAGTTCGGTGAGCGCGCCGTCGGTCTTCTTCTCCTCGTTGAGCGTCGCATCGAGGAGCCGCATCGCATCGTCGCGGCCCATCTGTTCGGCCCAGCGCTTCAGGGTGCCGTAGCGGGCGATTTCATAGTGCTCGACCGCCTGCGCGGACGAAATCAGGCCGGCATCGAGCGCCGGTGCGCCCTTGAATTCCTTCATGATCTCGGCGCCTTCCTCGATGATGCCTTCGATCGCCTCGCACTTTTTGCCCTTGGGCGCCACGTCGATCAGCTTGAACACCTTTTCCAGCCGGGAGACGTGACCTTCGGTTTCCCGCAGGTGCTTCTGGAACGCGGCCTTCAGCTCATCGGAATGAGCGGCCTTGGCCATTTTCGGCAGCGCCTTGAGGATTTTGCTTTCAGCATAGAAGATGTCTTTGAGCGTGTCCTCGAACAGATCGTCCAAGGTCTTGTTTTTATTACTCGCCATTGCGGTGTCTCCGGTTGTTTGACACCGCCTCAACTCAGCCTGGATGCCTTGGTTCCGCGCCGGCAGATCACATCGGCTGCAAACACACTGTTTGTACGTCAGTGAGGGCAAACGAGCAGAGAGCAAATTTCGCGTGCCCCGCACGGAGTCGCGAAACGCAACGTCAGCGCCGGCGCGGTTTCCAACCACCGCGCATGCCGGGCCGGCCGAGTGTCGAACGCGGGCCGGACGGTGCGCCTCGCTCTTCGCCGGACGCGCCTGATTTTCGGCCGGGAATCGACTCCACGCCGGGTCCCATCTCATCGAGATTAGGCTTGCGCGGGGCGTTTCTTTTTGTCCCTGTCGCGCCTCCGGCGCTCCCCGCCTCTTGGCGGTCTTTCGGCCGGTGCGGGGCGACTTCGTGGTAAAGCGCAATGCCCATTTCATCGAGTGCGGGCTTGTGCACTTTGCTTCTCTCCCGTGTCACCCCACCCCGGCGCGCTTCACGCGTCGACCCTCTCCCTCCAGGGGAGGGTGAGAAGAATTTTGCGGTCGGATCGTCGATCACCGCGAGCTCGGTCGAGCGCAGGCGCTTGATCTCGTCGCGCAGTCGGGCCGCTTCTTCGAAGTCGAGATCGGCGGCGGCGGCGCGCATGCGCGTCTCCAGATCGCCAATCACCGCCTCGAAGTTATGCCCGATGGTGGCGGCCTCGGCGAATTCGCCGGCGCCGTCGCCGGTCGAGACCAGCACGTGGTCGCGCTCGTACACGCTCGACAGAATGTCGGCGATGCCTTTGCGCACGCTTTCCGGCGTGATGCCATTGGCGGTGTTATAGGCTTCCTGCTTTTCGCGCCGCCTGTTGGTTTCGGCGATAGCGCGCTCCATCGATCCGGTCATCGCGTCGGCATAGAGAATAACGCGGCCGTCGATATTGCGCGCGGCGCGGCCGATGGTTTGCACCAGGCTCGTTTCGCTGCGCAGAAAACCTTCCTTGTCGGCGTCGAGAATGGCGACCAGCGCGCATTCGGGAATGTCGAGACCCTCGCGCAACAGGTTGATGCCGACCAGCGCGTCGAAGGCGCCCAGCCGTAAATCGCGGATGATCTCGATGCGCTCGATAGTGTCGATGTCCGAATGCATGTAGCGCACGCGGATGCCTTGCTCGTGCAAATACTCGGTCAAATCCTCGGCCATGCGTTTGGTGAGGACAGTGATCAGGGCGCGATAGCCGTTGCGCGCCACCTGTCGCACTTCGCCGACCAGATCATCGACCTGGGTGCGCGCCGGACGGATGTCGACCGGCGGATCAATCAGGCCGGTCGGCCGGATCACCTGCTCGGTGAACACGCCGCCGGATTCGTTGAGCTCCCACGGGCCGGGCGTCGCGGATACGCACAGTGTCTGCGGCCGCATGGCGTCCCACTCCTCGAAGCGCAGCGGGCGGTTGTCCATGCACGAGGGCAGGCGAAAGCCGTATTCGGCGAGCGTCGCTTTTCGCCGGAAGTCGCCGCGAAACATGCCACCGAGCTGCGGCACGGTGACGTGGCATTCGTCGACGAATACCAGCGCGTTGTCGGGCACATATTCGAACAATGTCGGCGGCGGCTCGCCGGGTCTCCTTCCGGTGAGATAGCGCGAATAATTCTCGATGCCGGCGCAGGCGCCGGTCGCTTCCATCATTTCCAGGTCGTAGAGCGTGCGCTGCTCAAGCCGTTGCGCCTCCAACAGCCGGCCGGCGGCATTGAGCTGATCGAGCCGCTGTTTGAGCTCGAACTTTATGCCGGAGATCGCCTGCAACAGCGTCGGCCGCGGCGTCACGTAGTGCGAATTGGCGTAGACTTTGACGAATTCGAGCTCGTCGGTTTTTTGTCCGGTGCGTGGATCGATTCCACTTCGTCGCCGAACAGCGACACGCGCCAGGCGCGGTCCTCGTAGTGCGCCGGAAAAATCTCAACCGCGTCGCCGCGCACGCGGAACGAGCCGCGGTAGAAATCGCCGGCGGTGCGCTTGTATTGCAGCGCGACCAGATCGGCCAGCAACTGGCGCTGATCGAGCCGTTCGCCACGCTTGATGGAAAACGTCATCGCCGAATAGGTTTCGACCGACCCGATACCGTAGATGCACGACACCGAGGCGACGATGATCACGTCGTCGCGCTCGAGGAGCGCTCGCGTCGCCGCATGGCGCATGCGGTCGATCTGCTCGTTGATCGAGGAATCTTTCTCGATATAGGTGTCGGTGCGCGGGATATAGGCTTCCGGCTGGTAATAGTCGTAATACGAGACGAAATACTCGACTGCGTTGTCGGGAAAAAACGACTTGAACTCGCCATAGAGCTGTGCCGCCAGCGTCTTGTTGGGCGCGAGGATCAGGGCAGGGCGCTGCGTCTCTTCGATCACTTTCGCCATGGTGAAAGTCTTGCCCGAGCCGGTGACGCCGAGCAGCACCTGGCTGCGGTCGTTGCGGCGCGTGCCTTCCACCAGGTCTTTAATCGCCTGCGGTTGATCGCCCTTGGGCTCGAGCTCGGATTTAATGACGAGGCGCTGCCCGCCCTCGGATTTTTCCGGCCGCGGCGGCCGGTGCGGCGTCCACAATTGACCGTGAAACTCCGGGCGGCCTTCGCGCAACAGCCTGTCGAGCGATTGCTGGCTGGCGAGGCCGGCGACCGTCCCGATTTCGCCGCGACCGGAGCGCCGCAGGCGTAAATGAGCAGGCCCCATGTCGGGCGTGATCACATTGCGCGAGTCTTCTTCGCCTTCGCGCTCGTCAATCCCGAGCGCGCGCGCAAGATCAGGATCGAGCTCGCCGGGTGGCACCGGTGTTTTGCCGGTATAACTTTGCTGCGGCGCTTCGCCGAAGCCGCGCGCCACCGAGGCGCGGGCGCGATGGGCGTTCGCGAAATCCGCGCGGCGATCGAAGGAATTGTCCGGCGCAGGTTTGATCCGGCCGCTTTCGTCCTGCCCGTCGTTCTCTTTTGACGAGGTGTTTGGTCGTTCCCCTTACCCCGTTCGCGTGGCGAATGGCGGGGAGGGGTCAGGGGTGGGGGGCGTAGCGTCGCCGCCTACATCGGTCGTTCTCCCCACCCGACGCACCGCTGTCGCTTCGCGTCCGCGATGCGCTACCCTCCCCGCCGCTTCGCGGGGGGAGGGGAAAGAAGATTTGCTATTTTTTTTCGGCTCGATGCCCGTCTGTGAGCCGACGCCCGCGCGTCCCTGGCCGATCGCTGGATTGAGCAAATCGGCCAGCGCCGGATCGAGCGCCGACGCATCCGGCCGCGCCGCCTTGGCGCGAGTCGGCTTGGCCGGGTCCTTTTTCGAATGCTTCGCGGGATCGCGCACCTTCGGCACGCCAGGTCGATCAGGGCCTTTCACCATGCCCCCAATATGGGCCGAGTCTGTGGCCGGGAAAAGGACGGTTCCCGTCATTGCGAGGAGCCAACGGGCAGTCGCGCGTTAGCCGCGTGAACGCGCTACTGCCCGAAGTGGCCGGCCCGATGACAAGCTCCGCGACGAAGCAATCCAGAGAGTATTGCACCCGTCCTGGATTGCTTCGCTATTGCTCGCAATGACGATTGCTTCAAGATTTCTTCAGCACTTGTGTGACGTGCTCGACCTGCGGCGGCGCGGCGAAACAATGGCCGACCAGGTTTCGCCACTCCTGAAAGTCGGGCGAGCCGCGAAAATCGACGGTGTGATTCTCCAGCGTCTCCCAGGAAACGAACAAACGATACTGACTCGGATGCTCGATCGAGCGGCTGAGTTCCATGCCGTGGCAGCCTTTGGCGCGCTGAAAAAGTGGCAGCGCATTTTTCACGCCAATCTCGAATGCCGATTCCATACCGGGTTTGACCTCGATAGATGCAATTTCGGTGATCATGACGCCTCCCTACAAACGCGCAGGACCCTAGCATCATAATGATGGGGTGAAGGGGCGGCCACGCCGATGCAAGCGAGGCGCTCAGCCGCCCGGCGCGCCGAGTATGCGAAAGATGACCGGACCGGCGATTAGAAATGTGAGCAAAGCGGCGCGCCAGCGCGGCGCGCTGATCGCTTCCGCCAGCGATATGCCGGCAAGCGGCACGATTGCGGCAAGCGGCAGGTAATAGCGCGGATAAGCGCCAGCGAGCCAGCCGGTCGCCACGTAGTAGCTGTAGTTGTAACCGACGAGGAAGGGGACGATCGTTGCCAAGCCGAGCGCGCCAGCGATCACGATGACATCGAGCTTGGTCTCTTCCCGGCGCCAGACGCGGCGCACCGAAACGATTAGGCCGGCGCCGGCGCAGAGCAGGGCGGCGACCGGAATGGCAAGCATGGCGTATTGGAAGGCGGTGCGGCCGGCGAGCGTGGGCATCCAGTTGGCGATGAACTCGCCGGCGAAATACATCAAATAGCCGGCGAAGGATTTGCGCGGCAGATTGGCCCAGCCAAAATTGCGCACACCCTCTTCGACAGTGGCGAGCAGAGCGTGCGTCGGCGGCACCGGATTGCCGTACTGAACCACGTAGATCAAATAAGGTGTGGCGGCGAGGAGGAAGGCGAACGCCGCTGCCGCAAGCCACGTCAGTGGCGCGCGCTTGCGCCAGATCATATACGCGACGACAGCGCTTATCATCGGCGCGGTTAGCACGAGCCCGGTCAGCTTCGCCCAAGCCGCGATAACCACGCCGCCGAGCGCCAAAGCGAGCCACCCGCGATGTCCGGTCGCGACCGTCTGCCAGGCGCCAAGCGTCGCGAGTGCGCCGCCGAGGAAGGCCATGTTGTCGTTGGTCACCGCGGCCGCGAGCTGGACCAGGACCGGAATGAACGCGAGCGGTATCGCGAGCGCCCAAAATTCCGGCCGGGAAAATTGGGCATCGAGTGCAATCACGAGCAGCGCCGCAAGCCCGATCGCGGCGAGCGCAACGTTGAGCATGCGGTAGGCGAACACGGCCTGCGGATGCGCCGCGAGCGGCGGCCCGATGGCCGCGAGCAGCGCGTAATAGATGGGAGGGTGATCGAGAAAGTTCGGAGTAGCGGTGAATTCAAAGGTCTTCGGATCGATCAGGCGTAAACTGTCCAATGGCGGCCACGGATTGCCGGTCGCCTTAATCTGCGCCGCGAAGGAAATGTGCTGCGGCTCGTCAAATCCGGTGGTGATGCTCCGCCGCGCCGCGCTATCGGCGCAAGCGAATACGAAGACAGCGAGAATAGCCACGGCAACGAGCAGATTGCCGATCGCCGGAACGGTCCGGCGGGTCAAAACTGCGGGTGTGGCGGTGGTCGACACATGACTGAAATGCCGGTGGAGGGGTTAAATTTTCGCTAGAACGTGCGTAGATACGACCATATTCATCAACCGCGGCAGGCTGATCATGATTGACGTTCATTACTGGACCACGCCCAACGGCCACAAAGTCACGATTTTCCTCGAGGAGGCCGGGCTCGAATACAAACTCTTTCCGATCAACATCGGCAAAGGCGAGCAGTTCAAACCCGATTTTTTGGCGATTGCGCCGAACAACCGCATTCCCGCCATTGTCGATCAAAAGCCGGCCGACGGCGGCAAGCCCATTTCAATATTCGAATCCGGCGCGATCCTGCTCTATCTCGCTGACAAGACCGGCAAGTTCATCAGCCGCGATTTGCGCGGGCGCACCGAAGCGGTGCAGTGGCTGTTCTGGCAAATGGGCGGGCTCGGCCCGATGGCCGGCCAGTACAATCATTTCGGCAATTATGCGCCGGATAAGATTCCCTACGCCATCGACCGCTACCGTAACGAGGTCAACCGGCTCTACGGCGTCATGAACAAAAGACTAGCCGACCGCGATTTCCTCGCCGGCGATTATTCGATCGCCGACATGGCGTCGTATCCGTGGGTTGTTCCTTGGGAGCGCCAGGGCCAGAACATCGCCGACTTCCCGCATCTCAAACGCTGGCTGGATGCGATCGCCGGCCGCGACGCGGTCAAGCGCGCCTACGCCAAAGCGAAGGAGATCAATCCCAATCCCGGCGGTATTCGCACCGCCGAGGAGCGCGCCATCCTGTTCGGCCAGACTGCCCAGTCCGTCGAAAGCTTGGCGCGGTAATTCCCGGCGGTGTTCGGGCGGCGCCTATTGGTTGGCGCCGCCGAAGAAACCGGTAATCTTCCAGGCGCCGCCTTCTTTAACGTAACACATCTGGTCGCCACCGAGGCCGCCGATGGCCTCGAACGGGGCAAAGCCCACCTTACCTGACGGCAACGCGATGTGCAGGAAGCCCGGCTGGCTCGGATCTTGCGGCGGCGCGCTGTCGGACAATATGCGCACCATAGTGAGACCCAGTTTGTCGACCACAGGTGCGTTCGGCTGCGGCGCACTGCGGACTTCGATGCCGTCGCGCAGCGGATATCCCCAGTCCATCGGCTGTGTCTTGGTCGCCTGGACGAGGGCCTCGAAGCCTTGCTGATCGAGAGCGGGGTCCGCCGGCCCGCAAACGACTCCCGGATGATCGGGCAGGGCAACGGTGGTCGGATCGTCGGCCATATTGGCGAGCGCCATCCAGCCGGAACCGTCCTTGGCGTCGAGATTAAGGGCGCTGGCGAGATTAGCGAGGGGCGGCTTGTGCTTGTCGGCCAAGTCTTTTTCTTGCATCCAGAAGAAACCCTGGTTCACCACCAGCTTGCCAAGCCCGTTGCGGTCCTTGTGCTCCGCGACTTCGCCAAGCTGCTTGTGAAATGCAACGAAGCTTGGATCGTTGTTGACCGTCGGTGGCGTCACCGCCAGCGGCTTGTAGGGTTTGATCGGAGCCGATGGCGGCGGCTTGAAGCCGCCGGGTGGCATCGGCACTTGCGGGGGATTTTGCGCGCGGCCCAAATCGGAGGTGAGCGCGACGGCGCTGATGAAGGCGATCACGAACGTCGTGGCGATGGAGAAATGGCGCATCGCTTGATCTCCGGTTGGGCCTTTGGGTGCAATAACCTACAGAAAGACGTCAACGGTTACGGACGAATTGCGACCGCCATACGGCGATTTCCACTGATATTAATGCTGGCCGACCGCACAATGCGCCTGTCCAGACGTTGGTCGGCGAGGGCAGCCAGCTGGAACCAGCCCATTAGTTTCGCATTGATTGCCGAAGGCGCTTTCTTTGTTTTTCGCGGCGCTTTCTGATTTCGCCCCTCGGGCCGCCATGCGGCGGCATTGGTGTCATGAACTCCTCGCTCGCCGCGCTCAACGCGCTGAATTTCTTCATGGCCGACGTGCACGGTGGGTTGGGACCGTTTCTCGGCGTGTTCCTGCAAGCGCGTCAGTGGTCGCCGGCACAGATCGGCATTGTCATGACCATCGGTGGCATTGCCGGAATGGTGGTGACGACCCCCGCAGGAGCGTTGGTCGATCGAACGCGCTACAAACGGACAATTGTTGTTGGGACCGCAATCATCATAACCGTCGCGTGGCTGGCGATCCTGGTAAAGCCGGATTTTGCGGTCGTCAGCGGCGCACAAATCATTTCCGGGATCGCCGGCGCCGCGATCGGGCCGGCGATCGCCGCCATCACACTGGGGCTGGTGCATCAGACCGGCTTTGCCCACCAGCTCGGGCGCAACGAAGCTTTCAACCACGGCGGCAATGTCGTGGCGGCGGCGCTTGCGGGAGGCATCGGCTATTTCGCCGGTCTCGGCGCCGTCTTTGTGATTCTCGCGGTCATGGCGCTTTTTTCCATCGGCGCTACTTATTTCATCGATCCGCGCGAAATCGATCATCGGGCCGCGCGCGGCGCCGGACCACGCCAAGACGACGGCGTGGCGAGTTTCGCTGTCCTGTTGCGATCGAAGGAACTGATGGTGCTCGGCGCCACGCTGACTTTGTTTCATCTCGGCAACGCGGCGATGCTGCCGCTGCTCGGGCAGGCGGGTGTTGCGCATGACGGCAGCAATCCGAGCGCGTTCACCGCCGCCACGATCATTGTCGCGCAAACCACCATGGTGCCGATGGCGCTCTTGGCGGCCCGACTTGCCCAATCGCAAGGCTATTGGACGGTGTTTTTGCTGGCGCTGATTGCGCTGCCGATCCGCGGTATCACCGCCTGTCTGGTTAGCGGACCTTTGGGGCTTGCGCCGGTGCAGATTCTCGACGGCGTCGGCGCCGGTATTCTAGGCGTTGCAGTGCCGGGGCTGGTTGCGCGCATTCTTTCGGGCACAGGGCGCGTCAATGCCGGACTTGGCGCGGTCATGACCTTGCAGGGTGTTGGCGCGGCGCTCAGCCCGGCGATTGGGGGAATGGTGGCGCAGCGCTTCGGATACCCCGCGGCGTTTCTGGCGCTTGGCGTCATCGCCGCTATCGCGCTGGCGCTTTGGCTTTTGGCGCGGGCGCTCATGGCACCGGCCTGCGCCAAACCTCCGGAAAAGGGTGCGGCCGAGGCAAAACTAGCCGCCTGACGCCGCTTACTTCAAGCCGAAGTAAGCTCGCCGTAACGCGTCGTTCTCCTGCATAACGGCAACCGTCCCGGAAAATCCGATGCGGCCGGCCTCGAGCGTGTAGACGCGATCGGCCAAAGCGAGAAATTTTACGTTCTGCTCGGCGATCAAGAGCGCCAGCGTTTGCGAGCGAAATTGCGCCAGCACGCTGATAACTTCCTTAACGTAACGCGGCGACAATCCGGCCGACGGCTCATCCATCACCAGAAGCCGGGGATTACCGGCCAGCGCCTTGGCGACACCGAGCATTTTGCGCTGCCCGCCGGAGAGACTGCCCGCAGGCGCGCGGCGGCGCTCGGCCAGTGCGGGGAATAGGCCGAACAGCTCGGCCATGCGCCTGCGCGCTTGCGCCCTGGGAATAAATTGCGCGCCGATCAGAATATTTTCTTCGATGCTCAGTCCGGGAAATCCGGATGTCTCCGACATAAAGACAATGCCACGCCGCACGCGCTGATCCGTGCGCAGCGCGGTGATATCTTCGCCGGCGAAATCGATCCGGCCGTTCCACGGCTCGACCAGCGACATGATGGTTTTCAGCAAGGTGGTTTTTCCGGCACCATTAGCGCCGAGCAGCACCACCGTTTCATTCTCGTTGACGCACAGATCGACGCCCCACAATACCTGCATGCGCCGGTAACCAGCGGTGATGCCGGCGAGGGCAAGCAGTTGCGGCCCCTCAAGCGGCATGCTCGTCTCCGAGAAAGACTTCCACCACCTGCGCGTTCCTGGCGGCTTCCGCCAGCCGCCCCTCGAAAATCTCTTTGCCCGCGTTCATCACAATGATGCGGTCGGTGATCTGATCGATGAATCCCATCAGGTGTTCGACCACCAGCAACGCGATGCCGCTGCGCGCCAGTTCCTTCATTTTTTCCGCCACGCGCTCGAGTTCCGCCGGATTGAGTCCGGCGGCCAGCTCGTCCACGAGCAGGAGCCGCGGCCCCGTTGCCAGCGCCCGGGCGAGATCAAGCATTTTTTGTTGCGCGCTGTTGAGCTCGCCGGCGGGTTTGTCGGCAAAAGCGGCAAGCTCGAGCGACACGAGGATCGCATCGCCATCGGCCGCGCCGTTACGGCCGCCGCCATACGCGAGCGCGATCTCAACATTCTGGCGTACCGAGAGGCTAAGAAACGGACGCGGCACCTGGAAAGTGCGGTTGATGCCGGCATGCACCAGCCGGTGTGACGGCAACCCGCCGACGGCGCGGCCTTCGAAGCGAATGTTTCCGGAATCGGGCGGGTATAGACCGGAGATGACGTTGATGCAGGTGGTCTTGCCCGAGCCGTTCGGTCCGACGAGCCCGAGAATTTCGCCGCGGCCAATGGTGAAGCTCAAATTATCCAGCGCGCGAAACCCGCCGAAGCGCTTCACCACGCCGTCGACATGCAACAGCGGCGCGGCGTCAGGGGACATCGATGCCCCGGCGTTGCAAGAGCGAAATCAGCCCGTTCGGCAGGAACAGCACCAATCCCATGATCAGCGCCCCGTAGATCAGCTGAAAGTATTGCGGCGTCGAAATGCCGACGGCGTTGTAGATGCCGTAGAGCACGATCACGCCGAGGATCGGTCCGACGACGGTGGCATTGCCGCCGAACAGCACGAACACGATGGAGAAGATGGTGAATTCGACGCTGAACACGGTCTCCGGATAAAACACCGACACGTACCAGGCGAAGACTCCGCCGGCGAGACCGGCGACCAGCGCGCTCAGCAACCAGGCGATGATGCGTTCGCGCACCACGTTGATGCCGGCCATGCCGGCGCTGATCGGGTCTTCGCGAATGGCTCGCAGCGCCATGCCGAAATGCGACCGGCGCAGATAAATGACGAGTCCCAACGTCGCGCCAAGGATCGCAAGCGCCGAGGCGTAGGCGAATGTCGGATTGAATACGCCGTTCAGGCTGATGCCGTAGGGACCCTTGGTGATGCTTTCCAGGTTCGGGTTCGAGACCACCTGCAACATCGCTAGCGCCGCTGCGAGGTTGGCGATCGAGAAGTAAGCGCCCGACAAGCGAAACAATGGGGTGAGCAGGAGCGCGAACAGCACGGCGGCGGCGGCGCCGGCCGCCAGGGCGAGGAGCGGGGGCGCCTGCAAATGCATCACGGCCAGCGAGAAGCCATACGCGCCGGCGCCGAAAAATCCGACATAGCCGAACGGCAAATAGCCGGTGAAGCCGTAAATGATGTTCAGCCCCTGCGCCAGCGTCATGGCGATGATGAAGTTGAACAGCAACAGATGATTGCTGTAGATCGCCGGCAAGACGGCAAACGCCGCGATCACCGGCAGCAGGATCAGGAGCAGGTCACGCGCGATCTTAGGCACGGCGCACCCGCCGCCCCAATAGCCCGCTCGGCCGCACCAATAAAATCGCGATCAGCAGCACGTAGGGGAGAAGATTGGCCCAGCTGCTGAAGTAGCTCTGCATGAGCATGTAGGAGACGCCGTAAATCACCCCGCCGAGCACGGTGCCGAGCGGATTGCCGAGCGAGCCGATAACAATAACGGCGAAAGCGGTAATGGTGATCTCGGCACCCATGGCCGGCGTGATGCTGCCGAGCATGAAGGGCGCGAATACACCGGCAACGGCGGCAAGCCCGAGCCCGATGCCGAACGCGATGGCGGAGACGCGGTGCACGTCGATGCCGGCGGCGACCGCCTCCTCGCGATTGTCCATCACCGCGCGCGTGAGATAGCCGAGGCGGCTTTGGTACAAATAAACATAGACCAGCAGCACCGCGCAGCCGCTGGCGATGCCGCTGGCCACCCACGATGCCGGAAATGTTTGGCCGAAAATCTCGACCGGGCCGTCGTCGACCGCGTGTCCTGTGAACAAGCCCTCAACTGTCGCAATCGCCTGGCCAAGCTGATTGCCGGGGATCGAGCGCTCGCTGGTGCCGAAAGCGATGGTCGTCACTGCTTCGATCACCTGCGCGAGACCGAAGAACAGGATGAACGAGAGCATTTCCGGGTCCTTGGCGCGCAAGAGCCGCGGCACCAGCAGGTAATAAATCGGCACGCCGGCAATGGCGAAACCGACGAAGGCGATGGGGATAGCGGGAACCGGATTAATGGCGAACAGCGTGAACAGCCAGAACGCCAGGAAGGCGCCGAGCATGAGAAAGTCGCCATGCGCCAGATTGACAATGCGCATGACGCCGAAAATGAGATTGAGCCCGAGGCCGATCAGCGAGAAATAAAGGCCGAACAAGAGTCCGGCCAGCAGGCTGTAGGTGAACATGAGCCGCGCTCCGCCGATTGGCCGGCTACCTGTTAGGGGCGCGGATAGACGGGCTTGCCGTTGGCAAGTTCGTGCGGCCAGACCGTCACCAGCTTCTGATGATTGTCGTCGCCTGGAAGGAACTGGCCGAGCGGCGTGATCTCGCCGATCTGCGCGCCGTTGGGGTCGAGCTCGAACGTTCCATCCAGCGTCTTCAGGTTTCCCGACAGCGCGAACACCGCCTTGCGCAGCTCCAGCTGATCGAGGCTTTCCGCCGTCGCCAGCGTCTTTTCCAGCACCAGGCCGGTGGTATAGCCGGCGACCGAGTTGAAGCCGAACTCGATCTTGCTGTCGGCGTATTTGTTATGCCAGGCGGCGCTGTAATCCTTCAGCGACATGCCGAAGTTCGTTTCATAGGAGATTTCCGATGAAGGAACGTACGTGAAGACATAACTCAGCCCCTTATCGCCGACATTCTTCTCAAGCAACTCGGTCTCCAGCCCGGGATATATCGCGAACAGGAATTTGAACTTGATGCCACTGTCCTGCACGTTGCGCAGGAAAGCGATGTCATTCGATGCGTAGCCGAGGTGAATAACGGCATCGGGATTAGCGGCGCGGATGTTGTTGAGAAGGACGGTGTAGCTTGACGTTTCCGTCGGCACACCTTCGTCGAACACCAGCTCCACGCCGGAAGTCGATTCCTTAATGAATTTGCGCACCGCGCTGGCTTGAGTACCGGTAAAGTCATTGGTGGCGTAAAGCATGGCGACGCGTTTGATGCCGAGGCCTGGACCGTCATGGGTCAGAAAGTCGGCGAGCGGCTTCGGCCAGATGGTGGACACCGGATCGGACATCAGAGCGATGTAGGGATTGTCCGGCGTGAAGAAGGTCGCGCCGGTGCCCGTCTGGTCGAACAGGAACATTTTGTGGTCGCGGGCAATCGGCACCGCCACCGAGGTGAGTACCGATCCGGAATCGGAGATCAGGATATCGACTTTGTCCTGGGTGATGAGCTGATTGTAGAGCGTGGCCGCGGTCGCAGTGTTGCTCTGATCGTCATAGGCGATGAGCTTGAGCGGAATTTTTTTGTTGAAGGCTTTGACGAAGGCGCCGCCGTCGGCGTTCATCTGATCGATCCAGAGCTTCAGCCCGCTATGGACTGGCAGCGAGATGCTGGCGTAGCGCCCGGAGGAGGCGTAGAGCGTCCCGAGCTTGATCTCGGCCGGCGCGTCGGCCCCTCGTGCGGAGACGGTCGCCGTCACGGCCAAAAGAGTGGCCAGTATCGAAAGCCGGAACATGGGCGTTCTCCCTGAATTTTCTTAAAGCTAAGCGGACGCTATGATATCGGACTTTTGCCGGCAATGCGCTCTGGCGGCGCGGCTTTGCCGCCGCTCTTGGTCGCGCCGTCAATGGTAGCGCCGCTGCGCAACAGCGCCTCAATCTCATACGCCGTCACGCCCGCGTCGCTTAGGACCGAGATGCTGTGTTCGCCCAAAAGCGGTGCGTGTCGGGTGATCCTGAGGCCGGACCCGTTCCAGCGGCTCGGAATGCCGATGTAGCGGATACGGCCCTCGGTCGGATGGGTCAGTGTCTGGAAGAATCCGACCGACGCCAAGTGCGGATCGTCAATCAGCGCGTCGAGATCGTTCATCGCCGCGCAGGGGATGTCGCAGCGATCGAACAGCTCAAGCCATTCGGTCGTGGTGCCGGTGCGCAGGATGTCGGCGACAATGCCGTAGACTTCGTTGTAATGCTGCGCGCGAATGGCGTGGTCGGAGAGTTTCGGATTGGCGGTGAACTCGTCGAGCCGGCCGATCGCCGTAAAGAACGCGCGCCAATGCTTGTCGTTGTAAATGAGCGCGCAAACATGGCCGTCGCGCGTCGCATAGGGTCGGCGGTTGGGGGTGAGCAAGCGCGCGTATCCGGGCTCGCCGAGCGGCGGATCGAAAGAACGGCCGCTGAGGTGATCGCCGAGCACCATTTGCGCCATGGTTTCGAACATCGGCAGCTCGACCGAGCAGCCTTGCCCAGTGCGGTCGCGTTGCAGGAGAGCGGCGAGAACGACGTGGACCGCGTAAATGCCGACAATGCGGTCCGACAGGGTCAGCGGCACGTAGCGCGGCTCGCCGCCGCCCGCTTCGGCGGCCAACGCCGGCAGGCCGACCGCACCCTGGATCAGATCGTCGTAGGCGGGTTTGCCGGCATACGCTCCGTTTTCGCCATAGCCGAACAGGCTGACATAGACGAGCCGCGGATGAGCCTTGCGCACTTCGGCGTCGCCGAGATTAAGCCGCCGCATCGCCGCGGGGCGATTGTTATGGACGAGCACATCGGCGCCGGCGCAAAGCCGTAGCAGCGCCTGCCGTGCCGCCGGCTGTTTCAGATCGAGCACCACGCTGCGCTTGTTGCGATTGAGCTGCAAAAACAGCGCGCCCATGCCGGCGTGTTTTTGCGCGCCGCCGGTGCGCATCAAATCGCCGCGCGGCGGCTCGACCTTGACGACGTCGGCGCCGTAATCGGCGAGAATCTGCGTGGCGTAAGGGCCGAGCACCATCGAGGTGAGGTCGATGATGCGCAATCCGTGCAGCGGCGCTGGCTCGGTCATCGGCGCTTTCAATAAGACTTCGGCAGTCCCAGCACCTTCTCGGCGATGAAGCAGAGAATAAGCTGCGGCGACACTGGCGCGATGCGCGGGATCAGGCTTTCACGCAGATAGCGCTCGACGTGATATTCCTTGGCATAGCCGTAGCCGCCATGGGTCATCACCGCGGTCTGGCAGGCTTTGAAGCCGGCTTCGGCGCCAAGATATTTCGCGGCATTGGCGGCGGGCCCGCAGGGAATGTTCTGATCGTATTGCCAAGCGGCTTTGCGCACCATCAGTTCGGCCGCTTCCAGCTCGATCCAGCATTCCGCCAGCGGATGCTGGATCGCCTGGTTTTGTCCGATCGGCCGCCCGAACACCACGCGCTCCTTGGCATAAGCGGCGGCGCGTTTGAGCGCGGCGCGGCCGAGCCCGATCGCTTCCGCCGCGATCAGGATGCGTTCGGGATTCATGCCGTGCAGAATGTATTCGAAGCCGCGGCCTTCCTCGCCGATGCGGTCCTCGGCCGGTACTTTGAGCGCGTCGATGAAGAGCTGATTGGAGTCGACGGCGTGCCGGCCCATTTTATCGATCACACGCACTTCGACGTGGCGGCGATCGAGCGCGGTGTAGAACAGGCTCAATCCATCGGTCGGCTTGCGCGTGTTTTCTGCCGGTGTCGTGCGCACCAAGATCAGCATCTTGTCGGCGACTTGCGCGGTCGAGATCCAGATTTTCGCACCGTTGATTACGTAGTGATCGCCGCGCCGCTCAGCGCGGGTCTGCAATTTCCCGGTCTCGAGGCCGGCATTCGGCTCGGTCACGGCGAAGCAGGCTTTTTCCTTGCCGGCGGCGATCGGCGGCAGCATCCGCTTTTTCTGCTCGGCGGTGCCATAGACCGCGACCGGATTGAGCCCGAAAATGTTCATGTGCACGGCGGAGGCGCCGGAAAAGCCGGCGCCAGAGGCGGCGATGGTTTCCATCATCACCGCGGCTTCGCCGATGCCCAATCCGGAGCCGCCAAAATCTTGTGGGATGCAGACGCCGAGCCAGCCATCAGCCGCGAGCGCGCGGTAAAAATCTTCCGGGAATTTGCCGTCGCTGTCGCGCTTGAGCCAATAATCATCGCCGAAACGCGCGCAGATTTTCTCAATCGCGTCGCGCAACGATTGCTGCAGCTCGGAGAAAGCGAAATCGATGGACGTCACTCCTGACGCGAAATCCTTAAGGGTGCGTCGCGCCGCCGTCGACGGTGAGTTCCTGCCCGGTCATGAACGCGGAAGCATCGGAGGCGAGGAACAACACGACGCCGAGCAAATCTTCCGGCACTTGCGGACGCGTTATCGACTGCATGGCGATAATACGCTGTTTTTGCTCCGGCGTGACGGTCTTGCGCGGAATTTCAGTGAAGGTGGCGCCCGGCAGGATGGCGTTCACAGTGATGCCGTCGCCGCCGAGTTCACGCGCCATGGAGTGGCTCATGCCGGCGAGCGCCGCTTTCGAGGCGATGTAGTGCAGGTAATTCGGACGGCCGAGCGTTACCGCACCCGACGCCATGTTGATGATGCGGCCCCACTTGTTCTTGCGCATCAGCGGCACCAGCGCGCGTGAGCACAGAAACGGCCCGGTGATATTGACGCGCAACACCTGCTCCCATTCGGCGAGCGGAATCTGCTCAAACGGCCGCATCTCTAGCGTCGAGAACATCGCGGCGTTGTTGATGAGCACGTCGGCGCGGCCGAAGGTCTGGCCGACGCGCTCGGCCAGGCGCGCGACCGATGCTTCGTCGGCGACGTCGGTCTCGACGACAATGGCGTGGCCGTTGCCGGCGGCGATTTCGCGCTCGACATCGCGGGCTTTGTCGACGTTGCGTTCGGCGATCACGACCTTGGCGCCGCCGGAGGCGAAGGTCTTGGCGAAGGCGCGGCCGAGGCCCTGGCCGGCGCCGGTGATCACCACGACCTTGTCGGTTACGGAAAATGTGTCGGACATGGTAGGGCCTGGTTTATCAGTTGGGCGTTAAGCCGCTTCTGCCAGTGCGGCGAGCGCCGCGCCGGCGTCGTCCGGCCGCCACCACAGTTTCGCGCCGAGATCGCGGGCGATAATGCCGGCGGTAATATAGCCGGCGCCGCCGGAAATAGCGCCGCCCGGATGCCCGGCCGAGCCGGCCATGTAAAGATTCGGGATCGGCGTGCGATAACCGAAATGGTTGTACATCACCTGTTCGGCGTTGAACGCGCCCATGAAAATGTCGCCGCGGCGCATGTTGATCATCTCGGCGGTGTATTCCTTCGCCGTATAGACATATTGCCCGATGATGTTGTCGCGGGTCAGGTTCGGGCAATAATGCGCGAATGTATCGATGATCTTCTCGGCGAAGTCGCGCTTGAAGTCTTCGTAGTCCTGGCCGCCCAAATCCGGTTCAAACGGCATGACGTGCCAGCAATAGGTCGTGTGCTTGCCGGGCGGCGCTTGCGTCGGATCGAGCAGGCTCAACGGGCCGGAGCCGAATTGCACGATGCGCGGCACGCGGCCGGCTTTGACGTCTTCGTGGGCGGAGAAGAGGTCTTCCATGGTCTCCGCGCCAATGCTCCATTTCAAGGTGCGGTCGATGTTCGGATCGAAGGCGGCCGCGGCAAAGCGCGGGCTTTCGTGCAGCGCGAGGTGCAGACCGAACAGCGTCCAGTTTGTGTATTGAAAGCCGTCCAGTTTCTCGAGAAACGCCGCCGGCAATTGCGTCCGGCCGATCAATGTCTCGAAAGTCTGATGCACGTCGAGGGTAGAGGCGACGAAGCTGCGCGCCCGAACGGTGCGGCCATCGGCGAGCACAATGCCGCCGGCGCGGCCGCCTTCGATCAGAATGCGGTCGATCGCCACCTGGGGCGCAAACGTGCCACCGGCGGCAATGAACGTTTCCATCAGCCCGCGCGCCAGATTGAACGATCCGCCCTGGCAAAGCTGGTAGCCGGTGTCGAGATCGAAGGCGCGGATCACCGAGCCCATCGGGCTCGTTTTCGACAGCGTGTCGGTGAGCCAAGTGCCGAACAGCGAGACCTTGAAGAGGAACAGAAGCTTGACGTGATCGTTCTCGAACAGCTCCTCGACGACGTCGAGCGGCTGACGGCGGCTGATGGAAAGGAAATCGCGCCCGATCGCGGTCTTCGCCAGTAACGCTTCGCGTTCGGCCTGCGACAGCGGCTCGGCGTAGCGTTCCGGCATCAGGATGCGCGCGGTGATCTCTTCGGCCCGCCGATTCCAGTCGCGAAAGGTCTCGGCATCGCGCTTGGAGAAACGCGCGACATTGGCGATGGTCTCTTCGCGATCGCGGCCGAACACCAGGGCCGTGCCGTCGCTATGCGCCTGGCCGAATTCGTAGCGCGGCGTGATGTAGGTGACGCGGTCTTCGAGGCCCAAGTCCTTGAACCACGGCGTTTCCGAAATATGGAAATGATTGATGGAGTGGAGATTGTGATAAAACCCCGGGAGTGTGACCTCTTTGGTGGTCAAACCGCCGCCATACTGAAGCCGCCGGTCGACCAGCAGGATGCGCAATCCGGCTTTGGCCAGATAGCTGCCGAGAATGAGGCCGTGATGGCCGGCGCCGATAATGATGCCGTCGTAGGTCTTTTCCAGCGCCTTGCTCACGCCGTCCTCCCCGCTGTGCTCTTTCGCTTTGTTGTAATGAGGCCGCTTATTCCCGCGCAAGCGGGAATCCGGCATGGCTGGTAGCTTGGAGCTTTACGAAGAGCTCGCATGACGCTGCCTCTGGGAATGCCCTTTGCTCCGATGGAAGCGCTCTCGGTCGACGCCATCCCGGCCGGGCCGGAATGGCAATATGAGCCGAAATGGGACGGGTTCCGCACGCTCGCCTTTGCCGACGGAAAAAAGCTCGAGCTGCAATCGAAGTCCGGCCGCTCGATGACGCGGTACTTTCCGGAAGTGGTCGAGGCGTTGCGGGCGCTGGCGCCAAAAAAATTCGTGCTCGACGGCGAGATCGCCATTCCCTTAGGCCGCGGCTTTTCA
>Ga0302180_10001360_pt1 | contig 19613 bp, 10 predicted proteins | sample I_Palsa_E3_2_FD_200575 | JGI IMG/M metagenome (GOLD analysis project Ga0302180, IMG submission 200575) | Peat permafrost microbial communities from Stordalen Mire near Abisko, Sweden - I_Palsa_E3_2 | ecosystem: Environmental > Terrestrial > Soil > Palsa > Peat permafrost | place: Sweden... | reverse complement strand
CTTGAGCAGCACCGCGCGCACGATGGTAAACAGTGCGGTGGTGGCGCCGATGCCCAGCGCCATAACAAGGATCGCGGTGAGGGCGAAACCAGGCGACCGGGTAAGAGTGCGGACCCCGTATCGCAGATCGTGCAGAAGCTTCTCCAGCCAGTTCCAGCTCCAACTGGAACGCGCCTGATCGCGCAGCAACGCAGGATTGCCGAAGGTGCGCAGAGCGGCGTAGTGAGCCTCTTCGGGAGATAAGCCGCGGGCTATGTTTTCTTTGACCTGCTGGTCAAGATGGAACTGCAGCTCGTCATTGAGCCGCACTGCTTGCTGCTGACGACGGAACAACATCAATGTGGCGACGCGGAATCGTTCGAACCAGCGCATTGGGATCCTCCTGTGGGATTACGCGCCCTCGACCACGAGATTGATAGCGGTCGATAGCCTGCTCCAGCTTTCTTTTTCGCGTTCCAACTGGGTTCGGCCGGCGGTGGTGAGGGAGTAAAACTTTGCCTGGCGGCCGCTGTCGGCCTCGGCCCATTTGGCGCGTATCCAGCCCTGCTGCTCCAGCCGGTGAAGTGCGGGATATAAAGAGCCCTGCTGCACCTGCAAGACCTCGTTCGAGATTTGCTGAATACGCTTTGCAATGGCCCAGCCATGTTGGGGCTCGAGTGAGATCGTCTTGAGGATGAGCAGGTCGAGCGTGCCTTGCACCAGATCGCTTGGTTTACCCATACTATGACTATCTACACTAGACTTGTGTAGATAGTCAACACTCGAGGGCTAGTGTCCATAAGCGAACACGGTTTATTTTTGGGAACCTGGCGCTCGCATTCGCCGTAGATAGCTACATGCACACGCTGCGGCAAGACATCTCGTACGCACTTCGGCAGATGCGGCTATCGCCCATATTTACTTTGACAGCGATGCTGACGCTTGCCCTTGGCATCGGCGCAACGACCGCCATCTTCTCGCTGATCTACTCCGTCATGCTCAAATCTTTGCCGGTGGTCGATCCGTCGGCTCTCTACCGCATTGGAGCCGGTACCGATTGCTGCGTTCAGGGAGGCCCGCAGGATGATTGGGGCATGTACTCCTATCCCCTGTTTCTTCGGATCCAGGCCGCAACTCCGGAGTTCGATCAAATGGCTGCGTTCCAGGCGGCGGGAGCGCAGTTTAGTGTGCGTCGCGGGCATAGTGAGAACATGGCCAAACCGCTGCGCGGCGAATTCGTGACTGGAAATTATTTTTCTACTTTCGGTATTCGGGCCTTCGCCGGCCGCACCATTGCTCCCAGTGACGATCAGGCTTCGGCGCCCCCGGTGGCAATGCTGAGTTATCGCGCATGGCAACAACAGTACAATTCCGATCCTTCAGTTATAGGATCGACGTTTATTGTCGAAGGTCATCCCTTTACTATCGCCGGCATTGCGCCCCCGGGATTTTTTGGTGAGACGCTGCGCAGCAATCCGCCGGAGATATGGCTGCCGCTGCAGCAGGAACCACTGGTGAACGGGGGGAATTCTCTGCTCAAGCAGTCGATTTCCGCATGGCTGCGGGTGATCGGCAGGGTTAAGCCGGGAGCAAGCATCGACGGCGTCGCCCCTCGGCTCACCGAACTCATGCGGCAGTGGATGACCCACGACAGCGGATGGCCGGCTGAGTTTATGCCGCTGATCGTGAAATCGATTCCCAAACAGCAAATCCGGATTGTTCCCGGAGGGGCTGGGGTGGGCGCCATGAAAGCCGATTACGGAGATAGCCTGCGCATCCTGCTCACCGTCTGCTGCCTGGTGTTGCTCATTGCCTGCGCCAACATTGCCAACCTGCTGCTGGCACGGGGGGCTGCACGGCGTTCGCAGACCTCCGTCCGTCTTGCCCTGGGAGCATCGCGCAAGCGGATCATTCGGCAGTCTTTGACGGAAAGCGTCGTGCTCTCTGTGTTTGGCGGCGTGGCGGGGGTGGTGGTTGCCTTTCTTGGGGTTAAGCTCATCGTTGCGCTTGCGTTTCGCAGCGCGCACTACGTACCTATCGATGCCACGCCGTCCTTACCGGTGCTGGCATTCGCGTTTGGGTTATCACTGCTTACGGGAGTGCTGTTTGGCACGGCGCCGGCGTGGTTCACGTCCAAGGGCAATCCAGTCGAGGCGCTGCGGGGCGCAAACCGCAGCACTCGCGACAGCGCGACGCTGCCGCAGAAGGTTCTGGTGGTGGTGCAGGCTACACTCTCCATCGTGTTGCTGGCCGGGGCAGGGTTGCTCACCCGCAGCCTGCGCAACATGGAGCATCAAAGCTTTGGTTTTGAAACCGATCACCGCATCAGCATTGTGATGAATGGGCCGCCGGCCAGCTATAGTGAAGCTCAGCTTGATCCACTCTACCGTGCGTTGCAGGACCGCCTTGCGGCTATCCCAGGAGTAGCGCGCGCAGCCCTGGCTCTCTATACCCCGTACATCGACAATTGGGGCGAGTTGGTTGTTCCCGAAGGTCACGGAGTGCCGCAACTGGATGACAAATCGGATACTTCGTGGGATCGCGTAAGCACTGGTTATCTGGAGACTATGGGCCAACCCATTGTGCGCGGGCGGAGTATCACCGACCAGGACACTGCTACTACTCGTAGCGTAGCAGTCGTGAGCGAGACGTTCGTGAAGTGGTTCTTCCCCAACCAGGATCCGATTGGCAAACACTTTGGCCTGGATTTGCCGGAGTACAACACTACCTTTGAGATCGTTGGAGTGGTGCGCGACGCGAAGTATAGGGATCCTGGTGGAACGCCGCGGCCGATGTTCTATGCTCCCCTGGCCCAGCACGTCGTCTATGACCAACCGGTGCTCGCGGGGGTCGACCATCGCTCGCACTACATCAGTGGTGCGGTGCTGCAGTTGCGTGGAAGCGCGTTAGGGATAGAACCGCTTATCCGCAAAGCATTCAGTGATGTTGATCCGAATCTGACGCTGATCAATGTGCAACCCATGCAGCAGCAGGTCGACAGCGATTTCGATCAACAACGTGCGGTGGCGCAAATGACTGGGTTGTTTGGGATGCTGGCACTGGTGTTGGCTGCTGTTGGTTTGTACGGCGTGACCGCATATACCGTGGAACGACGCACTAGCGAGATTGGCGTCCGTATGGCGCTGGGGGCTAACCGCAGCAACGTGGTTCGATTGGTGCTGCGTGGGGCTTTTCGGCAGGTGGTGATCGGGCTGGTTATTGGGATTCCAATTTCTATTGCTTGCGGACACTTGATCGCGGCTCAGCTGTACCAGGTTAAGAGCTGGGATCCGCTGGTGTTGGCTGGATCGATCGCGGCGCTGGGGTTTTGTGCGCTGGTGGCTAGCGTGATTCCTGCACAGCGGGCTGCTTCGATCAATCCGGTTGAGGCTTTGCGTACGGAGTGATTGGGGCTTGCGGGATGGACTGCTGTTGTGGGGAGTGGAGGGGTGAGATTTGATCATCCCACCCTTCGCAAAGAGCGCGAAGGATGGGGCACCCGTCGATTGGTGGCGGGGTTAGAGCCGAAAGGCGCGTTGGTCTGGAACCAAAGGCTATGGTGGGGCTTCGCCCATCGTTTTCGGCCCACGTACGCTGGTGCGAACATGGGGCACCCGTACGGAGCTGTGGGTCCCGCGGCAGGTTTGAGGGAAAGGCCTGCGGTATCCCACCCAGCGATTGTGGCGGGGATCGAGCACAAAAGCGCGTTTGCTACCGTCCATTCAAACGTGCCGGTTATTGTGCTCTTAGGGTTTCGGCGGGATCGATGCTTGCGATTCTGATGGTTGGCAGTAGAGCCGCAAAAAGGGCTACCAGTACGAGCAACGCGGAAACGACACAGAGCGTGAGCGGATCATAGACAGCGACGCCGAAAAGCTCGCTGCGAAGTACTTTGACGGCTACAGAAGACAATAGCAATCCGGCGGCCAAGCCAGCTACAGTGGCCGTGATGCCGGTGCCCGCGAGTTCCAACATCGCGCCCTGCAGCGTGCAGCCAAGAGCCATGCGGATGCCAAGCTCCCGCCTGCGTTGAGTGACCAGATTGGAGACAAGGCCGTAGATTCCAACGGACGAAAGCATAAGCGCCAAGGCGGCGAGCGTCGTCAAGAGACCCACTTCCATGTGCTGCATCAACAATGCATCCGACAGTACATCACTCATGGCGTAGAAGCCGGAGATGGGCAAATTGGGATCTACTCGAGCAAGAGCCTGCTGCATTTGCCGGGTAACACCGACAAATTTTCCGTTGGTGCGGACAATCCAGCTGGGCTGAATCCAAACATGCGCGAGGTTTACTAGCTGCTGCGGCATCTGTGCCGCAGGCACATACACAGTCGGCTCCGCAACCATCGGTGCTCCAGGAGTGAAGCCAGGAGGAGTGATGACGTCGGCAGTCATGCCAACAATCTCGATCGTATTTCCATCGCTCAACAAGTGACGACCAATGCTGTTGCGGCCGCCAAGGTATCTCCTGGCAAAAGCCGCGTTGACGACGGCGACATACTGGCCGTTCGACGCATCCGTGTCGGCGAGCAGGCGGCCGGCAGTGAGTGGTATTTGCAATGCCTCGAAGTAGGTCGGGGTTACATAGACCAGATTGGTTATATCCTCAGTACCCGCCTGTTGACCATCCGCAATTTTTACGGTGTAGTTCAGCGCCTGCTCATAAGGGACAGTCAATCCCACGGCTGCAGAACTTACGCCAGCGGTGCTTTGCATGGCTGCAGTGCTCTCATTCAACAGCTTCAGAAACGAAGCGCGATCACTGTAACGCGCATCGTCGAGCGATGCCCTGGCAATCACCACATTTTGCGGGTTGAAGCCCGGGGGCAGCGTTCTGAGATAGACGAGCGTTCTTATGAGCAAGCCCGCGACCGTGAGGAGAACAACGGTCAAGGCCACCTCGCCGATAATCAGCGCAGATCGTGTGCGGGTGCTGCCCGAATGAGCAATGGAACGGGCGCTGCCCATGGCCAACGCAGCACGGACATCAATGCGGCGCGTATTCAGCGCCGGCAATAAACCGAAGAACAAACTGGCTGCGATACCAGCCGCCGCAGTAAACAACAAAACGCGCGCATCCATCGAAACCCCGCCGAGGGGCAAGAGGTCTTCTGGAATTCGTCTGTTGATGAGCTGGAGGGTTAAGCCGCCAACCAACAGGGCTGATAAAACGCCCGCTATCGAAAGCAACAGACTCTCCATCCAAAATTGACGGAGAATGGCCCATTTTGTAGCCCCGAGCGCCAAACGGGTGGCAATCTCAGATTCTCTGCGACCAACACGCACCAGCGCGAGGCCGGCCAGATTGCCACAGGCAACCAACAGGACAAATCCCACTGCGGACATCAGAATCATCGCAGGTGTGCGCGAGGCCACGGCCAGACTTTGCTGGAGCGGAACCGCGAAATAAGAGAATCGAGCGCCGGGATATTTCTTTTGTAGAACACGAGAGGTTACGGATTGCAGTTGGCTCAACTGCGCGTCGGCTTGCTGCCAGCTAGCGCCAGGATTCAGCCGAAGGATCGGCTGGAAGTTATCCCCTCCCCCCTCTTCCGAAGTGTCAGGGCGAAGCGAGGTCCATATGTCCGCCCTGGCTGGGGTTTGAGCCCTGGGAGACAGGACGCCGATGACCGTGTAAGGAACACTCTTGAGCCGAATCGATTGACCAATGATGTCGCGGTCGCCGTCGAAGGTGTTCTTCCACAAGCTGTAACTCAGAATGACAGCTCTGGGGCCGCCTGAAGAATCTTCCTCGGCGGTGAAGCTGCGCCCCAGCATGGGGCGAAGGCCAAGCACATCAAAAAAGCTGGCGGAAACTCGCTGACCATGAACATAGTGAACCCGTCCAGAGGCCTGCAGATTCACACCACTGGCTTTGCTGACGACAGCAGCTGTGACGGCAGGAACATTATCGTGCAGGTACCGCCAGGTATCACGATCAATCCTGACAGGATAGGCGGCACCGAAGGGGCCTGAGTTTCCCTGCGACAGGGACCCCAGGCGCTGCGGCTCCGGATAAGGAAGAGGCCGCAGGAGGATGGCATCGAGCACGCTGAAGATGGCGGTGTTGGCACCGATACTCAGTGCCAGGGTGAGAACGACGACTACGGAATAGCCTGGGTTCTTACCTAGTTGCTTCAGCGCGAACCTTAGCTCATGGAGAGCTGTGTGCATGAGAATCCCCCCGGATGAGGAGCCCTGCTCAAGCGGCCCGAGTAGATCGACAAGTGGCCTCGATTTCGTGACGGAGATCCCGGTTGACGCGAGTGGAGTTGATCCAGAAGGGCGCCCTGCATTCCACCTCCAGCAGTTCTGCGTTGGCATCGTAATTCCAGTGGATGGTGATGCCGTCCTTTTCCACTTCTCCATTCGGAGTTGCGACGTGGATGCCGATCTTCGAAGCTTTCTTCCTGAGGCGGGTGAAAATGGCCCGCGTGATTCCGTGAAATATTTGCCTGGTATTGCCCGACATCGTGTAATCCTTTGCTAAAGACCCAAAAATTTCGTCCGCGGCTCCCTGCGGTCGCCCGCGAAGAACCACAACTGACTGGACGCATGGAAAGAGCGAATGGTTCATTCTGGTTTGTTAAAAACTGGGTTTGTCAAAAACCTGGGATTACGCCGTTCGTAAATCCGGGCGGCGCGCGAACCATGAAATGATCAGAAGCAAAATCAGCTGGGCAGCAATGGCTCCGCAAAGATCAATGCCAACGTCAACCGGCGAGGCCGTCCGGCTAGGCAAGAAACTCTGATGATATTCATCGAGGCTGGCGATTAAGAGGGTGCAGCCCACAGCCAGCACCGAAGCCCGGCGCCAAAGAGTCCAATGCTTGACGGCCATGCGGTGCAACGTTTGCCGCCAACTGTAGAAGAATGCCAAACTGACAACTCCGTAACCGACGAAGTGACCGGTTTTGCGGATGAGATGATGCACTTTGTCCCAGTCCGCAGAGCCGATGGGGCCAAATAGCTTGACCCAAAAAGGATAAAGCCATTGGCTGGTGTTCGACGCCGACATGGTGCTGGTCGACTCAAGCACGATCATAAGTACGCTCAGGGCCGCCGGCAGCCAGTCCAAAACCCTTTGCAGGATGGGATGCCGCCCGGAAGATGTGAATGATCCCATTGACCCATTATAGAGGTACCATTCCTGATTCCCTCCAGGGGACTTAGGTGTCTGAGGTCACACCGTCCATCCGTTTCGGGAAGAGCAATTCGGTGACTGCGTGCAGCCAGATGGAGGCTGCCCGTGCGCCTGGATCAGGATGGCCAAGTACTCGATCACCCAGATAACTGGAGCGACCCAATTTGGGCTTCATTTGCGCAGTAGCCGCAGCACCCTGCTCCGCTGCTTCTACCGCGGCCCACACTGCCTGCGGCGTCACCTCGTTTTGCTGCTTCAGTGTGTTTACGAAGGGATAGAGTGCGTCGAGCATGGTGCGATCGCCCGGGGTTGCGCCACCCAGTTCGCTGATGGCCTGGCAACCCTCTTCGAGCGCCTGGGCCCATTGCGCTTTCTCCGTGGTGCGAGAGCGCCCGAGAACGTTGCCGCAGCGCAGAAAAAACACACCATAGAACGGCCCCGATGATCCACCCAGTTCCCTGGCCAGCGTATGAGCCAGCGCCTGGAGGGTGCGGGAAATATCATTGAGAGGATAGGAACTAATTGCCTCTTGCACGGCCTTTGCGGCGCGCGCCATGCTTGCGCCCAGGTCGCCGTCGCCGGTTATACGATCCAACTCAGTGAGCTCGGGTTCGGCAAGGATCAGTGCCTGGCAAGCGGCCTTAATGGCACGTTCCGTTTTTGTGCCACCGTCGATTTGCGCGATCCCGCCGACCACAGTTGATCTGGTTGGGATCTCGAATGAGGGCTTGCCTGGAGGCTGTTTGAGCAGGTTGGGCCATGCGGGAGCGGTGGTGGCCGCGTCGAGCCAACGGAGGCGCTCTTGGTTCAAGCCGAGAACGGAGATGGAAATTCCTGCCATGTCGAGCGAGGAAAGGAATGTTCCAGAGTAGATGCGCTGCACCGTAAATCCCCTGGATGCAAGAAAGCTCACAGCGTGCCGAGCGACGATCGCGAGCTCCATCGCGGTGGTGGCCCCAAGGTTATTGATCATGAACGCGACGGATGCGGGGAATTTCTTGTGCTGCAGAATTGCGGTCAACAACGCCTCAGTTAATGCGTCGGCAGACTGCAACGGCATGCGCGCCACGCCGGGTTCTCCATGGATTCCTAAGCCAAGCTCCATCTCGTTCTCGTTGAGCTCGAAGCTGGGCTTTCCCACTGCAGGCGAGGTTCCGGCGGAGAACGAAACCCCCATCGTCCCCAGGGATTCCACCGCGGCTTTGCCTATGGCCGCCAGCTCAGACAGATTTTTGCCCTCGGTTGCGGCAGCGCCTAACAACTTGTGGACGAAGACTGTGCCTGCGAGTCCGCGAGCGCCGGTCGCCTGGCTGGTTCCACTGAGAGCGACATCATCGTCGACGATGAGCATTTCGACCGGGATGCCTTCTCCACGGGCCATCTCGGCTGCCAAACCGAAGTTCAGCCGGTCGCCGGTGTAGTTTTTGACCACGAGCAAGCATCCTGACTTACCGGCGACAGCCTGGATGGCGGCGAACACAGAGTCGCTACTGGGCGAGGTAAATACTTCTCCGGCAACGGCCGCGCTCAGCATGCCGGCGCCAATATAACCCGCGTGGGCGGGCTCGTGCCCGCTGCCTCCGCCGGAGAGGATGGCCACCTGCGACGCAGTAGCGGGGTTTGCATCTGCACGGATGAGCACATTGTGGCCCGGCAAGCGAGCGCAGCCCGGGTACAGGACTACCAGGCCGTGCAGCATTTCTTCCACCACGTCTTGTGGGCGGTTGATAAACTTCTTCATGATGCAGCCAATGTACCTCGTTGAACGGGGCGGAGGCAGGCTCGCTGTGGTAAGCTGGGGCGCATCGGAGGGGAATAATGGCTCACTACTCCAGACGTGAATTCCTTAGAACTTCGCTGGCAGCAGGCGCCCTGGTTGGTGCGGGAAGCCTATCGCTGAAAGCGGAACGACAGACTGCAACCGATTGGGTGACGCTGGGAAAGTCGAACGTTAAGGTGACGCGGCTGGCATTCGGCACCGGAAGTATGTCCGGACAGGTACAGCGTGACCTGGGGCAGGAACAATTTACCCGGCTGGTACGGCATGCCCATGAGCGTGGTGTGCGCTTCTTCGAGACGGCCGAGTCTTACGGTGGCATGCATGAGATGCTGGGCATTGCGCTCGAGGGCGTGCCGCGGGATAGTTATCGGCTTATGACCAAGGTGACGACCCATGACGGAGTGAATCCGCAAGAGAAGATCGACCAGTTGCGCAGAATGGCAAAGACCGACTACTTCGACATCGTGCTGCTGCACTGGCAACACACGCCGACATGGCCAACCGACAGCCTCAAGTGGCAGGATGGAATCTCTGAAGCGCAGTCGAAGCAGGCTGTGTTGTCGCATGGCGCATCGGTGCACGGATTACCGGCTCTGCGGCAATTCCCTGGAAATAAGTGGCTCGAGATTGCCATGATCCGGGTGAATCATAAGGGCGTCAGGATGGACGCGGAAGACTACAACACGTCGGATGTTGGAAATGTAAGTGAAGTTGTTACGCATGTGAAGCAAGTCCGCAGAGAGGGCATGGGGGTTATTTCCATGAAGCTGGTGGGCGAAGGCGCGTTCACGAAGCGTGAAGATCGCCAGGCGGCGATGAAGTTTGCGTTTAGAAATGCGGGTGTGGATGCGGTTACCGTGGGTTATAAGAACACCGCGGAGATCGACGAAGCCATTGATAATTTGAATCTAGCGCTGGCTTAAGGGTGTGGTGGCTAGCCCTCGGCGTCTAAAGGAAATGCCAGCCAGGGGATTGTGCCGTCCCTCCGGGACTCGCCTCATAAACTTCATCTCGACCGGAGGGTCCAGGGGACTGTGGCCCACCTAAGAAGATGAAAATGGCGCGGACGAATGGTTGAGTGAGTGGCCCAGGTCTCGATTTTGAGACCCGGGTTTCTCCCGCAAATGGGTCCTGGCCGGAACACCCAGGTCTCCTAATGAACAAGTCTGCTTTCCGTGGGAGGTCAGGGGGTGAGACCTGACTTATCCCACCCTTCGCAAAGAACGCGAAGGATGGGGCACCCGTCGATTCCCCCGATTTCCTGTACGCAGCTCTGGACAGGACCACGTGTGCGCCTTTCTTTTAAGGAAAGGCGCATGAAGTGCAGGGAACCCACGAGACTCCACTGGAAATCGGGGTTCGTGGAGGGGATAGAGCCCAAAAGCGTTTTCCTTAAACCTTTCACTTGCCGCCGGCTAGTCGTTTGCTCAAAAGAGACCTGGGCGACCCACTCAAAGTCTGGAGGTTGGAGCTTGTTTTTCGACAGAGCGATTCAACAAGCCCGTAAACCTTTAAACAGAGTCTTTCCACAGCCTGCCAGGCCTGCTTGATTACGAAACCAAGTCTGCTTGCGTGGTGGTGAGGCCCTCTAAGCCAACCACATCTCTTTTGCCGTGAGGCGTGCTGGGGAGACGATCAAGCAACCAGAATTTTTCGGGGATCATGTATTTGGGCAGATACTGCGCCAAGTGCATTAGCAGGTGCCTGGCCGTAATCTCCATGCCATGATTGCCTACCACAAAGGCGTAAAGACGCTTCTGGTGGTTGGCCGCTCCGACTCCCAGGACTGCGGCGTCTCTGACGCCCGGGCATCGTTGAAGCACTTGTTCAATCTCCGTCAGCTCTACGCGAAAGCCGTTGACCTTGACTTGATGATCCATGCGACCGAGAAAGTCCAACTTGCCGCGTTCATTCCAGCGCCCCAGGTCTCCCGTAAGATACAACCGGACAGTCCCCCGCCCGCGCAGATGGGCATCAACGAAATAGCGTGACGTCAGTTCGGCATCATTGATATACCCGCGCGCCACTCCGGCGCCGCCAATGCAAATTTCGCCGATTTCGCCGTTCTCCTGAAGTCTTCCGTCGTGATCTAGTATGTAAACCTCGGTATTGGCGATCGGTTTGCCCACAGTCACCGCCTCCTCGCCCAAAAGCAGCCTTTCCGCTGTCGACCAGATGGTTGTTTCCGTTGGCCCATACATGTTCCACACGGCAGAGACTCGAGCGATCAACTTGTTGGCGAGGTCGCGGTCCAGCCGGTCGCCTCCACAAAGAACGGTAAGATCAGGGGAACCAGCCCAACCTGACTGCAAAAGGATTCTCCATGTAATGGGAGTCGCCTGCACGATGGTGGGCCTTTTACGATGGATGATCCCGGCAAGGATACGGCCAACTCTGGCTTGCTCTTCCGAGGCGAGAATTACCTTGCCTCCGTAACTCAAGGGCAGGAGTAGCTCGAGGGCGGCTATGTCAAAGGACACGGTGGTGATGGCCAACCAGCTGGCATCCTCATGAAACGAGACGCGCTGCGCGACGTCGGTCACAACATTCAACAGCGCTCCGTGGGTAATCGCTACGCCCTTGGGGTGTCCTGTGGTGCCGGACGTAAAGATCACATAGGCCAAATCCGTTGGTTTCGGAAGCTCGGTTGTGTCGTCAGACGCCCGCTCTTCCATGACCGCGGACTGCCGGTCCAGCAGCAAGAGCTGTGAAGACCCTTCCGGCAGGTGGGATTTGCTATCGCTGTCGGTCAAGGTGAACCGCGCCTCAGCCCGAGCCAAGATCCAGCCGAGACGTAACGGCGGATCTTCAGGGTTGAGAGGCAGGTATGCGGCTCCAGCCTTGAGCACGCCCAGTATCCCAATAATGAGGTTTTCGGTTCTTTTGAGACAAATTCCCACAACCTCATTGAATTGGACCCCGAGCTCTGTAAGCTGTCGCGCTACGGAGTTCGACCGCGCGTCCAAAGCTTCGTAGGTTAGAGTTCTGTCATTTACTTCCAACGCCGGCGCAAAGGGCCGCAGCGCTGCCTGGCGTTTGAACAAAGCGATTATCGAGGATTGATGCACCGCGTCTTCAGTTGCCAGGTCAGATATGCCAAGTGGGAACGATTGGGTCATGCAAACTTTCCTCAGCGACCGAACTAATGAACGATTAGTTCTGCCCTGTACGGTTTCGGAGGCGCTGCCCAGCCAAAAGCTTGCATGACTGTGAACTAAAGATGCCAGGCGCCAAGCCAGATTATTCAGTGAGGAAGTCGTAGCCCTTGAAATGAGACACAGCTTCCCCGGAATACTTCAGGTAAATCGTCAACTGCAACTGCGTACTTGTTAAGTCGGGGGAAACAAGGCCCAGGGTGTAGGACAAATTGTAAAACGAAAAACAATTCGCTGGGAAAAAATTACCGAATAATACCCCTTATTTCCACAGCTTTATTTCTCTGTGCTCCGAACCGCGCAGCAGAAGTATCGGTACCAAGCGAGGCGAGCACTAGTCACTGAGTAACTTAACTCGCTCCCCCTACTTTGATTCGGATCGTAAGTAGCGAACACATAGCTCCACGTAAGGATTACCTATCTCGCCGTACGTGCGAAATGGCTCGCTGTAGCTAGCTTACTTTCTGTAACTTCGGTTACCTCTGCAAGTAACTTTTCGCTGTTACTTCCGCGCATGACTGTCCAGAATCGAAACCAGATTGCTACTTACTCAACATCATTCCATGGGGGATGCTTTGCACAAGCAACAGCGGCCCGTTTCAAACAGATCAGCGTTATCCTTTTGTGTGATTGCGGCGATCATCTTCGCATTGTTGGCAGGCTGCGGCTACTCTGGCCCGACAAACGCAAACACGGCAGTTGCCCTGATTGGCAGCGTACATGGCGGGCGGCAAGCAGTAAGCGGGTCCAGTATCCAGCTATATGCCGCCGGGACTGATGGAGACGGTTCGGTCGCCCTACCTCTCTTGAGCAGTACGGTAAAGACCGACAGCAACGGCAACTTTACAATACCTGCCGCTTACGGATGCCCTTCCGCGTCTTCGCCTGTTTATGTTGTCGCCAGCGGCGGAAGCCCAGGGACCGAGGCCAGTAACAACCCCAACCTGGCGCTCACCGCGGTGCTTGGCCCTTGCGACAAACTCAGCGCTTCGACGCCGGTCTCTGTGAACGAGGTGACCACGGTCGGATCGGTCTTTCCTTTGGCTGCCTATATGAACGATGCGAAGCACCTTGGCTCCGCATCGGGCGATGCCACCTTCCTCACAGCGGTCGCCACCGTGCCGGAGTTTATTAATTCTGTGCAGGGAAGCACTCCGGGCACACCCACCGCGACCAGCTACTTTGCGGAAAGCGCGAAGCTCAATAGCCTTGCCGATGCGCTGGCGGACTGCGTGAATTCCTCCGGGGGGTCGGCCGGCGATGGCAGCCCCTGCGGTCAACTGTTCACGGCCGCGACGACAGCGGGCGGGACCGCGCCGAGCGATACGCTAACGGCTGCGTTGCGCATTGCGCAAAATCCGAAGAATAATGTGGGCAACATTTATAGCCTGGCGGTGGCCAATCCTCCCTTCGCGCCGGCGTTGACGACGGCTCCCAGCGATTGGACGCTCGCCTTGTCGTACGCAGTTGCTGCGCCGAATATTTCCTTGCCTACCGGAACCTACAACGGCACGCAAGAAGTAACCCTGAGTGACTCGACCGCAGGAAGCATTCTCTACTACACGACGGATGGAACGGTTCCCACCACATCCTCGAATACTTATACGGGGCCGATCGCAGTCTCGGTCACCACTACTCTGCAGGCGATCGCGGTTCTGCAGGGTTCTGCGAGCACCGTTTCTTCTTCTACGCTGACCATTACTGCAGCAAGTCCGGCAGAAAATCTAGTATTCCAGCAGCAACCTTCCAACACCGCGGCGGGGTCCACGATGACCCCAGCGGTGACGGTGATGATAGTAGATAGCAACGGGACCGTTGTGCCGTCTGCCGCCGATGCCATCAAACTCACGCTGGTGGGCGGTAGCAGCCTGCAGGGAACGCTGACCATCACGCCGCAGAATGGCATCGCCACGTTTAACGACCTGAGCGTAAGCGCGCCGGGCAGCGGCTACACACTGTTGGCAACCAGCCCCAGCCTGGCGCCGGCAGTCAGCACGCCGTTTGTCATTACTCCGCCCGTGAGCAGTACTCCGGTGAAGCTCGCGTTTCTGCAGCAGCCCTCGAACGCTTTAACGAAGGCGACAATCGCGCCTGCAGTTACGGTGGTGATCGAGGACGGCAGCGGAAATCCGGTTACCAATTCGACTAATCCGGTCACCCTGGCCCTTGCCGGCGTTTCTGGCCTTGCAGGTACTCTGACCGCGACTCCTCAAAATGGAATTGCTACCTTCAGTAACTTGAGCGTGGGCACCGCCGGGACTTATACACTCACGGCGACCAGCCCCAGCCTCACATCGGCGACCAGCGCCAGCTTCGTCATCACAGCGCCAGGCGGCAGTGCGCCTCCACCCCCGGTTAAACTTGCGTTCCTGCAGCAACCCACGAACGCGTTGGCTGCCGCCACGATCGCGCCGGCGGTGACGGTTGTGGTTGAGGATAGCAACGGGAATACGGTGCCAACCGCGGTCAATCCGGTCACGCTGACTCTCGTGGGCGGCACTGGCCTGGCGGGCACGTTGAGCGTCATCCCGAAGAATGGCATCGCCACCTTCAACAACCTCAGCGTGAGCAATGCGGGAATTTACACCCTGGCCGCAACCAGCACCAGCCTGGTTCCGGCGGTCAGTGCCGGCTTCACCATCGGTACGCCCGGCGGGGGCGCCCCGGTGGCAGCCAAGCTAGCATTCCTGCAGCAGCCCTCCAATGCGACGGCCGGGGTCACGATTGCGCCGGCGGTTACAGTGGCGATTGAGGATAGCAACGGCAACACGGTAACAGCTGCGACCAATCCCGTGACGCTCGCCCTAACAAGCGGTACGGGCCTGGCTGGAACGCTCACCGTCACGCCGCAGAACGGCGTGGCCACGTTCAGCACGCTCAGCGTGAGCAATGCCGGAACCTACACTCTGGCGGCGACCACCCCTGGTCTTACCCCGGCGACCAGCACCGGTTTCACCATCAGTGCGGCGGGGGGTGGTACCCCTCCGCCTGCCACTGCGACCAAGTTGGCGTTCTTACAGCAACCTTCGAACGCGTCCACTGGGGCCACGATCACACCCGCCGTCACGGTGGTGGTGCAGGATAGCAGCGGGAATACGGTGACGACTGCCACCAACCCGGTGACGCTCGCCCTGGGAGGCGGCACAGGCCTGGCCGGTACGCTGACGGCTACGCCAGTGAATGGCGTCGCAACCTTTAGCACTCTCAGCGTGGGCAGCGCCGGAACCTTTACTCTGTCAGCAACCAGCACCGGCCTTACACCGGCGACCAGCAGCAGCTTCACGATTACCGCGGCCGGTGGCGGCACTTCCACTCCGACCCAGCTGGCGTTCTCGCAGCAGCCCTCGAATGCTTCAGCCGGGGCGACCATCACGCCGGCGGTTACGGTGGTGATCAAGGATAGCAACGGCAACACTGTAACCACTGCCACCAACCCGGTGACACTCGCTCTGGGCGGCGGAACGGGTCTGGTCGGAACGTTAACGGCAACGCCGCAGAATGGTGTCGCCACCTTCAACAACCTCAGCGTAAGCATTGCCGGGACCTATACTCTTTCGGCAAGCAGCACTGGTCTGACATCAGCGACGAGCACAGGTTTCACCATCAGCGCGCTGGCTTCGGTACCGGCCAAACTGGCCTTCTCCCAACAGCCCTCGAGTGCGTCGACCGGAGCCACGATCACACCGGCGATTACGGTGGTGGTCGAGGACAGCAACGGAAATCCCGTGACCGGCGCCTCGAATGCGGTCACGATTGCTCTCACCACCGGCAGCGGGCTTGCGGGAACCCTCACCGCGACGCCGCTGAACGGAGTCGCGACCTTCGCCAATCTTTCTGTGAGTACGGCGGGGACCTATACACTTACAGCGACCAGTACCGGCCTCACAGCAGCGACCAGCGGCAGCTTCACGATCAGCGCTCCGTCGAGCGGTAGCGGAGCAAACTACTACATATCGCCCACGGGCAGCGATTCCAACAGCGGCACCAGCGCAGCGTCACCGTGGCTGACGCCGAATCACGCGCTGAACTGCGGTGATGTGATCAGCGCGTCCTCTGGCTCCTATTCGGCGGGGAACTTCGGCAGCGGGAAGTGGGGCACGGTGAGCTGCCCAGCAGGCAACAACGTGGCGTGGCTGAAGTGCGCCACGTTCGACACCTGCAAAATCTCGACTTCCGGGTCTTCTGGCATGCAAGTTTCGGCTCCGTATTGGGGCGTGCAGGGCTGGGAGGTAACGACCGGATCGCCTGGCTATGCGTGTTTCAACGTCCAGACCTCCGGATCGCAATCGGTCCATCACGTTGTCTTTGCGAACGACGTGGCGAACGGCTGCTATGGCGGAGGGTTCCAGACCTACTCCAGCAGTTCAACAGCCGTGACCGATTACATCGCATTCGTTGGGGATATCGCCTACAACGCCGCGCAGGGGTCGGACGCTTGCCATTCCGGGTTCACGATCGGATTCATTCGTCCGTCGGACACGGCGGCCGGCACGCATCTTTTCGTAGCGGGTAACTATGGGTGGGATAACTTCGATCCGGCTAGCTGCGCTGGGACCGCTGCGACCGATGGCGAGGGAATGGAACTTGATACCTTGGATGAGTACAACTACAACCAGCAGGTAGCAATTGAGAACAATATTTTCGTAGGCAATGGTGGCCGGGGAATTGAGGAAAACAACAATAACGGCACGACCCCAGCCACCGTTTACATTAAAAATAACACTACTTACGGTAACAATTCCCAGGCGGGGCAGGCTTACCCGGTCGCGAACGGGGAAATCAACGTCGTCGAAGCGAACGACACCACAGCTACAAACAACTTAACAATGACCTCGCAGGCGACCACGGGCGGGGATGCTATCTACTCCTTCGCTTTGAATCCAACTGGAACCGGCAACACCGCATCCGGTAACTGGCTCTATTCCGCAGCGGGGAACACGACTTTTGGCAGCGGGTACGGAACCAATGTCACGGGCACGAATCCAGCGTTTGCCAATCCGGTGATCCCCGGCGCGCCATCGTGCTCCGGGACCGCAAACGTTCCGGCTTGCGCGGCGACTCTGATCGCAAACTTTACCCCCACCGCTTCCGGAGCGAGCGCCTATGGCTACCAGAAGCCCTCGACCACCAGCGTCACCGACGAACTCTATCCGCAATGGCTGTGCAATGTGAATCTGCCCTCTGGTCTGGTGACGCCGAGTTGCTCGACAGCCTCGGTGCAAAATCCTTTGGAGATAAAGAACCGCTAGTGTCAATCACTCCGGTGGTAGTGAAGACGCCGGCGTTACCGCGGGCTCGCATGCCATCGTTATAATGCCCGGGGGTAAACCCACGGTGCAAAGCCATTGCGGGAAGAAAGGGTCGTACGAGCCGGTTGTGGGTGCCTGGTAGCCAATGCCCGCGGTTCCTGCCCCCGAGGTCTTGAAATTTGAGATTAGGGTCGCCATGCAGGCCACCGTGTTCGCGTATCCAGAGCAAGAAGGCGCGCCGGGCGCGACGGCGTTGGCAAAGCCAGGATTAGTTCCAATCGCGCTCCCGGTTTGGTTTGCAAAGTTAAAGGTTCCACCGCTAACAAAGGTATTGTTTCCGTCAAGTCCAAAAATCGAGCTGTACTCGATAAGATCGCTGGCATCCCCAGACGCGACGCTCGCTCCGTAGATTGCATATCCGGAACACCCATCTGCCGTCGAGGTAGCATACATTCCGTTGAAGGCCTGGACATTCTTGGCCAAATTAACGTTCAGCTCACCGTTCCCGATGCAAAAAGCCTGGTTCTGGTCGCGCTCGTTGCCCCATGAGGTGTTGCTAATGAAAAATACGTAAGCGTTCTGGCTTCCAGCCGAATTGTTCGTAACTTCGAGCCCCCGCCCGCCGTTATTCACCACGATGTTGTTCTCGACAGCAACCTGCGCGATGTAAGGCGTACCACCATCTTGTGAATAATCCAGGGTATCGATGATGATTCCCTCGCCGTCTGTCGGCATTGTCCCGGCACAACCGGTAGGCGGGTCCACGTTTCCGTAGCTAAAGCTTCCAGCGATGTATATATGAGTCCCAATGTTGTAGTCCGCCACAATCGGCTCGAAGACGCTGATACCGCTATCGCACTCGTTGCTCGTTTGCGCCGCATTGAACGCAATATCTCCGACGAAATTCACATAGTCGTAGCTTATAGTTGTGCTGCCCGCAAGGTTGTGTGCGTTAAAACCGCCGTTTTGGCACCCGTTCGCAATGTCGTTGGCAAAAATGATGTCTTGAATGTTGGCGGGCGTCGCGGTGTTGGGAGTCGCAACGAAACAAGCCACAATGTCGCTGTCGGCGACAGAGCCCCGTACCTCCCATCCATCGACCATCCAATGGCTCTGGTCAACCCAGAATGCTCCCGTCAAGCCGTTCTGAGAGGTATCCACGATACAGGTGTCGAATGTCGTGCAGTGGAGTTCCGCAACGCAATGGCCGGTACCGGTGACCGTACCCCATTCGCCCTCCCAGAAATTCCAGCCATTATACGAGCCCGCAGCCGCCTGAACCACATCACCGCAATTGAGGTTATGGTGTGGAGTCAGCCATGCCTGCGAAGCAGTTGTTCCGCTATTCAAATCACTCCCGGTGGTGCTGAGGTAGTAGGTGGCTCCCATCGCCGGCAGAGTGAAGAAACAGACAGAGACAAGCGCTACCCGAATCGCTATGTTTTTCATCATGGATACCCTCTCTTTCGACGCTTGTGTCGAACAGGATGGGCTCTCGTGGTTTGAGCTGGGCCGCTGACAGGGTCATTCGTCTAATGTTGAAGGAAACAGTAAAATCCCAGCGGTAGGCACAATCGCACACTTTTATCTGTAAAACAAGGCAAATCAATTTTAATGATTCGATCAATCCGTTCGCCGGCATCGCAGGGTAACAGCGGCTTAAGGCAGCGCGCGAAAGTCGGCCTGCTTGAGGCTTACCGGGCTCAGCCCGGTATCATCAAGAGACAGCCCCTTTGCCGGATCGCAAGTACAATTCGTAAGACAAGGTCTAAAGTTTTGACGCTGCCAGCAAATCCAGCTCCTAGAACCACCCTGAGAGGATATAAATGAGATCCATTCCGTTGCGAGCTTCGTCCCGTGTGGGTACGGGCGCCAAGTCTCAATCTACCTTTTGGCTTCGCGCTCTCTGCGTCAGATCTCATTCGCCTAAGCGCGCACAACCTGGGTGGTATGGTGTTCTACTATTGCTCTTCTGCCAGACCGGCATCGGGATCGCGCAAGCTAGGACCTACTACCTTTCACCAACCGGTAGCGACTTTAATAGCGGTCAGTCCCGCAGCGTTCCTTGGCTCTCTCCGAACCATCCGTTGAATTGTGGCGATGTCATTGTGGCAGCAGCCAGCACAAGTTATTCGTCCGCCAACTTCTACACCGGCAAGTGGGGAACTGTGACATGCCCTGCCAAAAACAACGTCGCGTGGCTTCAATGTGCAACCTTTGATGGCTGCAAAATCCACACCAACACCAATCAGGGGATGTGGGTGGACCGAAGCTTTTGGGGGGTTCGAGACTGGGAAGTCACG
>Ga0302180_10001359_pt1 | contig 19625 bp, 13 predicted proteins | sample I_Palsa_E3_2_FD_200575 | JGI IMG/M metagenome (GOLD analysis project Ga0302180, IMG submission 200575) | Peat permafrost microbial communities from Stordalen Mire near Abisko, Sweden - I_Palsa_E3_2 | ecosystem: Environmental > Terrestrial > Soil > Palsa > Peat permafrost | place: Sweden... | reverse complement strand
CTGATACCGATTACGCTCGCGCCGTCGCCCATCTTTCGCGCGCGCACCTCACGCCATACGTCGCCTACGTCGCGCGCGATAGCGTAAATGGCCTGGGCAACGCGTCGCAAACCGATCGGGTCGTCGTTCGCGTCAGCGACGGAAAGGTCGTCGCCGGCCACTCCGACATCACGAGCCCGATCTTCGATCCCACGTGTTATCGCGCGACGGCCGAGACGCAAACGACCTTCGAAGGCGAACCGGCAGTAAAATTCGATCTGATCGCGACCTGTCGCGAGAAGCATCCGGGCGATCACGACTATGCGCTGCGGACCCTCTACGTCAATCCGCAGACGCTTGCGCCAATCGACGCGAACGGAACGATCTTGTCCGGCTCGAACAGTAACAACGTCAGCGTAAGCGTTGACGAGCGCTTCGCGACGTTCGATGGCCACGTCGTGCCGTCATCGATAAAGGTCGACGTATCGGGAACGGGTGTTATGTCGTGGCTACAGGTGCACTTGCACGAGACCTACAGCAATTATCAATTCTTGAATTCGCCGAGCGCTTGACCGATGCGGCGTGCGCCCTCGCGCGCCGTCGCGATATCGATGTGTCCGAACGAAAGGCGCAGCGCCGGCGGACCGGTGCGGGTTGGGTAGAACGGATCGGCCGGCATCACCAGCACGCCTTCGCGGGCACACGCGTCAAATGCGGCTTGGGTAGAGATGCGCGACGGTAGCGCGAGCCACACGTTGACGCCTGCGGCCGGCGGCCGCACCTGCGCCCACGGCACGTGGGTCGCGAGCGCATCCACGAACGCGTCTCGCCGTTCGCGGTAGAGCGCGCGCGAACTTCGCAGGTGGCGCGCATACGCCGGCGAGTTCATGAATCTCCAGAGCGCGCGTTGCGTCAATGTGGAGGTGAAGACATCGGCGCGCACTTTGGCAACCTCGAGCGCTTCGGCGATCGCACCGCGAGCGTAGAGATAGCCGATGCGCAACGCCGGGAAAATCGATTTCGAGAGACTCTCCATCACGATCACGCGGCCGTCGGTGTCGAAGGCGGCGAGCGGCTGCGGCGCGGGGGCGTCATACGTTACCTGCCAGCCGGTCTGATCTTCGAGAACCATCACGTCATAGCGGCGCGCGAGCGCGACGATCTGCTTCGCGCGACGCGCGGGCAAGACCACGCCGGTCGGATTCTGCGCGATCGGATTGACATAGAACAATCGCGGACGGTACTCGGCGAAGACGCGCTCGACGTCATCCACGCGCACGCCGTCGTCATCGCTGCGCACCTCCACGTAGGTAACGCCGCGCGCATCAAAGACGCCGAGCGTTCCCGAGTAGGTTGGGCTTTCACTCGCGACGACGCTGCGATCATCGAGAAGGACCGTCGCAATCAGATCCGCCGCTTGTTGAGCGCCGCTGCAAACGATCATGTCACTCTTCGCCGCGCGCACGCCGCGAGCGTGTAAGAGGTCGGCAAGCGTATCACAAAGGTCGGGATCACCGGTCGAGGAGCGATATTGCATCGCTTCGGGCGGATCGTCGAGCAGCGTGCGATGCACAGCCCGGCCGAAATCTTGCAGTGGAAATGTCTCGGGTGCCGGATGTCCGGTGGCCAGGGAGATCGCACCTGGATGGGTTGCCCGCGTCAGCTGCTCCATGACGCCGTCAAGGCGCTGCGCCCGCGCGAAGCGCGAGACGTCGGGCTCCCAACGCCGCGCGAACGGTGATTCAACTTGTGCGGGCGGCGCTACGAAGGTCCCTTTGCCGACGCGCGAGATGACGCGACCGCGCGCGGCTAAGAGTTCGTAGGCTTGCGAAACGGTGACGAGCGCGCAGCCCAAAGTGCGCGCGAGGTCGCGCATTGCCGGTAAACGAGCTCCCGGCGCAAGCGCACCCGATTCTATTGCCTGTGCAAACTGGTCGGCTAGTTGAACGTAGAGGGGACGCGGGTCTCGTTTATCGAGACCCAGATCAACGCTTGTCGAGACGATAGCCGATGCCACGTACGCTCGAGATCTCGAGCGGAGCGTCGACCTCGAGCAGCTTCTTGCGCAACGCCGCAACGTGCACGTCGACGACGCGCGTCGGCACTCCGGACGTATCGTTCCACACGTGTTCGAGAATCTGCGCCCGCGTCAGCAGCCGGCCCTCAGCCTCACCCAAGAACCAGAGCAGACGAAATTCAAGCGCAGTCAGCGAAACGTTCGTGGTGTCGTTGAGCAGCGTGTGAAAGTCACGATCGAGCTGCGCGCTCCCGAGCGCGAGGATGTTGTTGCCCTCTTTCTTCGCCGTGGACTTTTCACGACGGCGCAAGAACGAGGCGATGCGCGCGACCAACTCGTTGCCGGAAAAGGGCTTGGTGATGTAGTCGTCGGCGCCTAGACCCAACCCGAGCAGAATATCCTGTTCGCGCGAGTGGCCGCTGACCATCAGGATGAAGCAGTTGTTCGAGTTGGACAGCGAGGTGCAAACGTCCAGCCCCGAGATGTCGGGCAATCCGACATCGAGCACGACAACGTCGGGCTTATAGGTATCGGCGAGCTCCAGGCCCTCGGCGCCGCTGGCGGTTACCTTCACCTCGTAACCCGCGCGTTCAAGGACCGTCTGCTCCAAACGGGCGACGTCCTCGTCGTCTTCGATAACCAACATCCGGGCTAGCGCCACCGAGTCACCTCCACACAACCAAAGGGAAACGGTATTCCCCTATACCTTAGATTCGATCTCTTCTTCCTCAGACTTTACCAGCGTCCGTCGGGCAACGCCTTCGTCGACCGCCGCGCTGCCGACCGCCTTCGCGACCGCGTCGACCACTCGTGGGTCAAAAACGCTCGGAATGATGTATTCGGAGCCACGCTCCTCATCGGTCACCATCGAGGCGATCGCGTAGGCCGCCGCGATCTTCATCTTTTCGGTGATCCGGCTCGCGCGAACGTCCAGCGCGCCCCGGAAGATACCCGGAAACGCCAGCAGGTTGTTGACTTGGTTGGGGAAGTCCGACCGTCCGGTCGCGACAACCGCCGCCACCGGAGCCGCGACGTCGGGCATGATCTCGGGCGTCGGGTTGGCCATCGCAAAGACGATCGGATCACGTGCCATCCCCGCAATGTCCTGCGGCTTGAGGATTCCCGGCGCCGAGACACCGATGAAGACGTCGGCCCCGCGCAGGACGTCGCCGACCGTGCCCCGCCGATTTTCCCGGTTGGTGTGCTCGGCAAGCCAGCGCCAATGGGCGTTATCGTAGCGATCCTCCCGATTGATCGCGCCATTGCGATCGACCGGGATAACGTCGCGCACGCCGACTTCGAGCAGCATCTTGATGGTCGCGGTTCCAGCCGCGCCGCTGCCCGAGACGACGATCTGCAAGTCACGCAAATCTTTGCCTACGACTTTGGCCGCATTGATCAGTGCGGCGAGGATCACGACGGCCGTTCCGTGCTGATCGTCGTGCATCACCGGAATGTCGAGTCGTTCGATCAGGCGCTGTTCCACCTCAAAGCAGCGGGGCGCCGAGATGTCCTCGAGGTTGATCCCCCCAAATACGGGCGCAATTCGCACGATGGTCTCGACGATTTCATCGACGTCCTTGGTGTCCAGGCAAATCGGGAACGCATCGATGCCGGCGAACTGCTTGAAAAGCATCGACTTGCCTTCCATCACCGGTAGCGCGCCGAGCGGGCCGATATCGCCCAAGCCGAGGACGGCGGTTCCGTCGGTGACGACGGCAACCGTGTTGCGTTTGATCGAGAGCGCAAACGCCTTGCTCGGATCGGCTGCGATCGCCATGGAAACGCGCGCCACGCCGGGGGTGTACACCACCGAAAGGTCCTGACGTGTCTTAACCGGCATCTTCGGTTCGATCCGGATCTTGCCGCCGAGGTGGGCCAGGAATGTCGGATCGGAAACCGAGATTATGCGCACGCCGTCGAGCTTTTCGACGGCACGCCGCACCTCGTTAGCGATCACGTCGGAGCTCACGTTGATCGTCACATCGCGCACGACTTTCGAGCGCGTGACCGAGCGCATATCGACCGCGGCGACCTGTCCGCCCGCATCGCCGATCGCATTTGCAAGCGTGCCGAACGCGCCGTTCTCGTTCGGCATCTCAAGGCGCATGATCAGAGTGAAGCTTATAGCTACCTGGGGCATCTTCTCATCAATTCCCGCTGATGGTCATCTCCGCCACGCGAAACGACGGAGCGACCGTCGTGCTGTCGAAGCGCAGATCGCTTGCCACCCCGTCGACGCCCGACAGCATTTCCGCGAAGTCCCCTGCCACGGTGAATTCGTCGATCGGATAGGCCAGCTCGCCGTTTTCGATCATGAACCCGCGCGCTCCCCGGCTATAGGTGCCAGTCGCATGTTCGGTAGCAAACCCGATCGTATCCAGCACCAGCACACCGCGCCGGGTCGACCCGATCAGCTCGGCCAGTGAACCTCTCCCGGGCTCCAAATAAAAGTTATTGGCTCCGATACCGCCGCCGGCCGAATTTCCGGTGGTCCGGGCCCCCAGCTTGCGTGCATAGTAGGTATCGTACAGGAACGTGCGCAGCACCCCGCTCTCGAAGACGGGCGTGCGCCGCGTCGCGATGCCTTCGCCGTCAAATGGCGCGCTGCCCAAGCGCCCCGGCAATGTGCCGTCGTCGATGATGGTGACCAGCTCGCTCCCGACGCGCTCGCCGATCCGCTCGGCGAGCCACGAGTTCCCAACCGCGACGTTCGAGGCGGCAACCGCCGAAAATACATCGTCGAGCACGGCTGCGGCGACGTCGCGTTCGAAGATCACCGGGGCGCGCATTGTCGGCGGCTTGCGCGCCCCGAACATCTCGACCGCGCGCCGAGCTGCAACAGCCCCCACGACGGCCGGGTCCTCCAAATCGCGCATGAAGCACCCCGCGGTACCGTAGTGCGCGGTTCGCTTCGAGCCGCTCTCTTCCGCGAGCGGAGCGGTCGAGCGCGAGGCTCGTGTCGCGGTATAGGCGCCGCGGAAATCGTTCGAGCTCGCGAGCCCGATCGTGCTCACCGCATCGCTGTAGTGCGACCCGCTCGAATTGACGATGCGCGGATCGGCGGCGCGGATCGCCCGCTCGAGGGCAAGAACGTCCTCGATCCTCTCCGCATCGTCGCGGGAAGAAACGGCGGGATCGACGAGCGAAAGGTCGCCGGCGAATCGTCCGAATTCGTCTGGGGGCCCAGCAAACGGATCTTGAGCAACATAACGCAGTTGATCGAGCGCGCCGACGATCGCGGCCCGCAGGTGCTGTGAGTTGAGATCGGAGCTCGAGACGGCTACGCGCCGGCCATCCTTCCACAGACGAAGATGCACGTTCGATCCAGCCGAGCGCTCGAGTTTGCTAACCGTCGCATCGCGCGCCTCGACATGAAAGCGCTGCGAGACAGAAAATGTGGCTTGGGCGTTTTGCGCCCCCGCCCCGATCGCGAGGTCGACCGCGCGAGCCGCAATCTCGATCGCATCATCATTCGTCATCCGCGGTGCCCCCAACGGTAATCGACGATATCTTGACTGTCGGCATCCCAACACCGACCGGCACGTGTTGGCCGCCCTTACCGCAGGTGTAGTGACGACGCGCGAGTCGCGCATCGTTACCGACCGCGACGACCTTCGTCATCGCGTCTGGGCCGTTCCCGACGATCGTTGCATTCTTGACCGGCGCGGTCACCTTGCCGTTCTCGATCAGATAGCCCTCGGCTACCATGAAAACAAAATCGCCTTTACTGATCTCCACTTGGCCGCCCGCAAAAGATTTCGCGTACAATCCGCGTTTGGTCGAAGCAATGATTTCCTCCGGTGTCCCTTCGCCCGACGGCATATACGTATTGCACATGCGGGGCTGCGGCAGAAATCGATACGATTGTCGCCGCCCGCTTCCGGTCGGCATTGCGCCCATGAGCCGCGCGTTAAGCGTGTCTTGCATGTAGCCGCGCAGCACGCCGCGTTCCACCAGCACTTTATGCTGACCCGGAACACCCTCGTCGTCGATGGCGATGCTTCCGCGCTCTTCGGGCAAGTTGCCGTCATCGTAAATCGTTACGAGTTCGCTCGCTACGCGCTCGCCGACACGACCGCTGTAGAGTGAGGTGCCCCGACGATTGAAATCACTTTCCAAGCCGTGGCCGACCGCTTCGTGCAGCAGCACGCCGCCGCCGCCCGCACCGACCACCATTTCCATCTCGCCGGCAGGCGCCGGTTCAGCATCCAGATTGGTCGTGGCGATACGTGCGGCATCAGACCCGAGTTCCTCGGGCGAATGTGCGTCGAAGTACTCAACGGCCGTACGGCCGCCATCGGCGGCATATCCGGAACCGCGCTCACCGCGCGAGCTCGCGACCGCTTGAACGCCAAGGGTGATCATGGGACGGTGATCGTGCGCAAAGCGTCCGTCGCTGGTCGCGATCCACACGTCTTGCAATTCGTCACTCACATGAGCGTTGACGGCGACGATGCGCGGATCGTACGCGCGAGCGGAGCGATCTGCGCGCTCGAGCAGATCGACGTAGCGCGCCGCAGGGGCATGATCCTTGCGAGATTGGTCGTACAGCGGCACGACGATTGCTGTCGTGAGGTCGATACTCCCGTTCGCTCGCGCGGGGGCGTTCCGCGCGATCAGCGAGGCGGCCTCGGCCGCGCGCATCAGCGCCTCCGTTGAAAGGTCGTCGGAATAGGCATAGCCTGCCGACTCACCCACCACGACTCGGATTCCTACGCCTTGCACGATCGAGGTCGCACCATCGTGAATGTGTCCGTCCTGCAAACGAAACGCGTACGAACGGCGCCTCTCGCAAAAAATGTCGGCGTAGTCGCCGCCGTAGCGCAGCGCCCGGGACAGCAGGCGCGTGAAGACATCCCGATCGATCATCAAAAGCTCGCAATCCGATCGACCGCACGCACGTAGGCGCTCTCGGGATCACCGGGTGAATTGTTGATCATGAAAGCAAAGATGACGCGGCCATGGTGCATCGTGTTGACGTACCCTGCGAGCGAACTTGCGTCACTCAAATGCCCGGTTTTCGCGCGGACCCGGCCGAGCGCCGTCGTGAAATCATAGTGACGCAGCGTGCCATCGCGTCCTCCGGCTGGAAGCAAGAGATACAGCTCGGCGCCATGATCGCGCAACTCCGCATCGCTGAGTATGCGCGCAAGCGTGAAAGCCGAAACGCGGTCGCCTTCAGCAAGACCGCTACCATCGAGGGCGCGTAATCCATCGGTTGGGATGCTGCGCGAATTCAAGAACGATCGCTCGACGGCGAGCCCATGTTCATCCGTTCCTTCCTCTCCCGCATCGACGGCAAGTGAGCGCATGAGTTGTTCGGCATAGTGATTGTCGGAGACGTACAGCATGTGGCCGATGAGCGAGCGCAGCGGCAGCGACCGGTGATCCCAGAGGACGATTGAATCGAGCGGAGCGGTCGAGGGGACCGCGCGCTGCGTCGTCACGATTCCCGCCTGATGCAGCATGCGCTCGATCACATCCCCGACGTAGTTTGGCATATTGTGTACCGGCAGCCAAAATTTTTCCTCGGTATCCTGCGGAATATCGCCCCCGAGGGCAAAGAGGTTCGGCGCCGCGGCCGCAATGACGACGCCATCGGCGCTTGTGCTGGTCCGAATCGCACCGGTCAACCGGATGTTGCGGCTCGACGGCACGACAGCGACGCGGGCGGGCTCGCCCGGCGATCGCCCGTAGACGCGGAACTCCGCCGTACCATCGTCCAGCGAGACGGCGCTGGTCGGCACCTGAAAGTCCTCATTGGCGTCGCTCGGGTCCCAGTGCGGGTTGATTTCCGGTCCGCGCATCGCGCTCGCGTCAACGCTTACCGCACCGTCGATCCGACGCAGGCCTCCGCGCTCGAGCATCCGCACGGCGCCCCGCAGGTCATCGCTGCGCAGCGATGGATCGCCCGACCCGACGAGCCAAAGATTGCTCTCGAGGGTTCCGTCCGCGGGTGCACGCGTCGCGGCAAGCACGGTATGAAAGCGATACCGCGGGCCAAGGAGATTGAGGGCCGCGTCCGCGACGATGAGCTTTTGCACCGATGCCGGCGTGACCGCGGTTCGCTCGCGATCGGCGTAGATCACGCGACCGGTCGCGTCAATAACGGCAAGACTGTAGCGATCCGAGCGCGCGGGTGCAAAGGCCGCATCGAGCGCGTGGCGCAACTGCGCAATCTGCGTTGCCGTCCAAGGAGCCGGTACCGGCGTGGGGCGCACCGCAATATGTTCGCTTATTCGTGAGCCGGGGGCTGGCGCAAACACGCCGCGCACGATCGACCAGATCGCGAACGCGACCACGGCGACGAGAGCGACGAGGACGAGCCGGCGTTTAGTGGCGCTGGAGCGCTTCGACTTTTTCTTGTAACGTACGCTGTTCTTCACGCAGAGTATCGAGATCCGAGCGCAGAGCGCTCACTTGGGAGGGAACTTTTTGGGCTTCGCGGATCCGAATCGCGGCTTCCGCTGCGTCGCGACGGATGCGGCCGTCGAAACCGCTGGTTGCAAGCCGATCGAGAGCCGCCAGCGCACGAGCGTCCTCGAGCGATTCGGCCGCGGCGATCGCGGCCAGTTGCACGAGGAACATCGGGTCGTCGAGCAGTTGCACGATCGCCTCGATGATGCGCGATCGCTCCGGGAAAACGAGCGCGCCCATCCGCGCGAGCGCTCCGGCCGCGGCGCGACGCAGACCCTCGTCGACCCCGAGCCGTATCGCATCAACGAGCGCATCGATCGCGCGCGCGTCGCCGAGTTCGGCAAGCCCGCGTGCCGCTCCGGCTTCGACCGTGCCGTTCCACGAGCGCGTGCGTACCGCGGCGACCAGCGCATCGAACGCGCGAGCATCGCGCGTTTTGCCCAACGATTCGAACGCCGCGGCGCGCACGAAATAGGATTCGTCGTCGCGTGATGCATCGAGCAGGGCCGCGGCCACTTCGGCATCGCGAAAGTTTCCGAGCGCGGCCGCGACGGCCCGGCGCACTTTTGGATGCGTGTGCCGCAGCGCGAGAACGAGCAGATCGCGAGCCCATGGCGCGCGCGTCGCACCGACCGCCGCAGCCGCTTCCTCCAAGACGCCCCAGAATGGTTCGCGCTCGAACGCCGCACGCAATGCCTGCTGCGCCGCCTGCCATCCGTCTTTGGCTAGCTCGCGCGCGGCGCGAATGCGCGCGACCGGATCGGGGTCGCCCTGTAGGGTTGCCGCAGCGAACGTCGCTCCCAGTTTGTAGGTGATGTCGCCGAGGAGCCAGGCACCCGGATCGAAACGCACCAGCTTCGGTTCGAAATCGAGCGGCACCGTGACCGTTTCGTGAGCGCGCTTGGCAACGACGCGAATGCGCTTTTCACCTGCGAGAGCACCAGGACCGGCGTTGCTCGCCGCGACGCTCGGCACGTCGGCGCAAAAGCCCAAGTTTACCTCAAAGCGGTACGCCGGGTGCTCCTGCTCGACGGCTTGCTTCTGATCGATCGTCACCGTCGCGGCCTTACGCTGCGCATCCCATGCGACGCTCACCTCGACTTCGGGATGGCCACCGCGGAAAATCCACTGATCGAAAAAGCTGCGCATGTTCCGCCCGGTCGCTTCCTCGATCGCGCGGATCAGGTCGATCGTCTCGACGTTGCGCTCGGCATTTTGCCGTACGTAGTGCGCGATCGACCGCCAGAAGCGCTTGTCATCGAGTTCGCCGCGCAGCATGTGCAGAACCGCTCCAGCCTTCTCGTAGAGATGGCGATCGAAGATCTCGATCGGATCGCGGAAGCGATTGCAGACGATTGGGCGGCGATAGCGCTCGGCATCCTCGTGCAAGTATCGCGCGATGCATCCGAAGACGTCGTAGAGATATTCGTCGTAACCGAGATCGGCCTCGCGCCAAACGCACTCGAAGTAGGTCGCGAAGCCTTCGTTGAGCCATGCCTGCGACCAATCACGGCAGGTGAGAAGATCGCCGAACCACTGGTGCGCGAGTTCGTGCGAGACCAGCGGATCGCTCGAAAAGTCGAGGTGCGCGCGCTGATCGTGGAGGGTGCGCTCGGTCTGCGTCGTCGCCGACGTGTTTTCCATTCCACCGAAAATGAAATCGGTCACCGCGATTTGTGAATAGCGAGCGTATGGGTACGGCGTACCGATCCGCTCTTCGAACGCGGCAATCATCCGCGGCGTATTGCCGAAAGCGCGCTCGCCGTCGGCCTCGCGCCCAGGCAGCACGTAGTAATAGACCGGAACCGCGCGCGAGCCCGCATCGGCTTGACGCGCCTCCACAAAGGGGCCGGCGACCATCGTCATCAGATACGTGCTGTGCGGAATCTCCTGGCGATACGTGTAGATCGTGCGCTCGCCCTCATCGCGGCGTTCCACCAGTTTGCCATTGGCGAGCGCAAAGAGCCCCTTGCTTACGGCGATCGTGGTTTGCGTGGTTTGCTTTTCGTGCGGATAGTCGAACGAGGGAAACCAGTAGCGCGCGTTTTCGTCCTGACTCTGGGTCCAGGCATGGCGCATCTTATCGGGATACTCGGGCGTCGGCGCGACGAAGAACAGGCCGTGACGCGGCCGCGTTGTGCGGTACGCAATGCGGAATGCGGCACTTTGATTCGGAACGAGCGGCGGATCGAATGTAATCGCGAGCCGGTTGTCGCGCTGCGCGAAGGGGCAGGGTTTGCCATCGCGCTGTACCGAGCTGATCTCGAGATCGACGGCATCAAGTTCGAGCCGGCCCACCGGTTCGTCGAAGGGCCGAACGGTCGTCGTGCAGACGCCCTCGAGCGTATGGCGCTCGAGATCGGGCTCGAGATAGAGCTCGATATGTTCGACGTCAACGATCTTGTCGGGGCCGTACTGCGAGCGGGCGCCGGGGAGCGCAAACGCGCGGTGCGTCCCCGAATCATCGCGGAAACTCATGAGTGGGTCGCGTTTCGCCCGTCAGCCTGCGTCAACCCCCCGGTCACCCCGATCACGGCGCCGGTGATAAAATCGCGTTCGGGCGCAATTAAGAAACGCACCACGTCGGCCACGTCCTCGAAGCTGCCCGGCCTCCCGCGCGGGATGGGACTTTCCTGGGCGCGCGCTGCCTCGCGGCTCTGGCGCTTGTCGCGAATGTCGCCCGGCTCGATCACGTTGACGGTCACACCGAATTGCGCTTCCTCGATCGCAAGCGCGCGAGCGAACGCGACGAGCGCGCTCTTCGACGCCTGATACAAACTGAACCCGCGGTAGGGACGCGTTTCGCTCGAACCGTTCCCGCCAAACACGACGATGCGGCCAAAGCGCGCTTCGCGCATCGCCGGCAGCACTGCCTGCGCCGCAAGCACGGCACTGCGCACATTTGCATCGAACACATTGGCGTAGTCGCCGATCGTCAGGTTGAGGAAGCGCTTGACCGTCAGTACGCCGACGCCGTGCACCAGCGTGTCGAACGGTCCTTCATCCTCCACCAGCTTCTGCAACGTGGAAGCGACCTGACCGGCATCGCCGCCGAAATCGATGCGCGTTGCGCTGGAATGCGCGCCGGCGCCTTCGATCGCGTTGCATGTCGCGGTTGGATCGCTCGCGCGATAGGTGATTGCCACGCGATCGAATCCATCGGAGGCCAGCGCGGCGGCAATTCCGGAAGAGAGGCCGCCGCCGCCGCCGGTCACGAGCGCGCGGCGCGTGCGCGCCGTCACCGCAGCGCGCGCATCTGCTCGAGGATCCGTCCGAAGCTCGCGGTATCGACCGCGCCCGGAACCGCAAACTCGTCTTCAAAAAGAAACGTCGGCACGGGCGTGATCCCGCGCTCGAATGCGCCGTTTAGCTCGCGCCGCACCTCATCGACACCGTCATCGCTCTCGAGGTAGGCCGCCAACTCCTCGCGATCCAGACCCAAACGCGCGCCCGCATCGGCGAGCACCGCGCGATCGCTCACGTCGAGCCCATCGGTGAAATAGGCTTGGAAGAGTTGCTTCTCGAGTTCGCGGTCGAGCTCGGTCCGGCGCGCAAACGCGATGGCGCGATGCGCATCGAACGTGTTTGCCGTAAGCGCCCGATCGAAATCGAAGGTGAGGCCTTCGCTGCGGGCCTCGCGCGTCACGCGCTCGAGAATCGCCGGCGCTTCGTCGCCGAACTTTGCGGCATAACGCTGACGCGCCGGTACACCAGGTATCGGCGCGTCGGGATCGAGTTGAAACGGATGGAGCCGGATGGTCACGTCGCCGTCGAACTGCGCGAGCGCACGCTCGAATCGCGCGACTCCGATGTAGCACCACGGGCAGACGACGTCACTCCAGATGTCGATACGCACCCATGGTGCTTCACCTTCTATCCGCGGAATTCCCAGCTTGTGTCGACCGAGGCACCATTCTGCGTTACACCGCTCACGCGAACCGTGTGGCGACCCGGATCGAGCGGGCGGCGCGGGGTGTACTGGAAGCCGTTGCGATTGAAATACACCGCCGACGTGACGTCATTTCCGTCGACCGTGATGCGCAGCGAGTCGCGTCGCATCGGCTGGCTGAAATCGGCCGTGATCGGGGTCATCGGGCCGGTATTCCCCTGCGGCTGCCGATTGGTCACGTAGGATGCGGGATTCATCGGGCGCATCGGCGGGTTGCCGCGGTAGTTGCCGTTGTTTCCGCCGCGCCCGCCGTTGATCGTGACGGTCGACGTGTCGTTGTTCCAGTCGACGGACGCGCCGAGCGCCTGCGCGACAAAGCGCAGCGGCACGAGCGTACGCGAGCCTTCGACGAAGGGTGGTGAATCGAGGGTTTGCGATTGTCCGTCGACGGTCGCCTGGTTCGATCCGATTTGGAGCGAAACGTTACGTCCGTCACCCGTCGCGTTGATCGTGCCGTTTTGATAGACGACGCTCGCGCCGAGTTGTTCGAACACCCCGCGAAGCGGGACGAACACGCGGCCGGCTTGCTCGACCGGCGGCTGATCGAAGTTCATTCGGCTGCCGTTGACGATGACCGTCACGTCAGCGCTCTGTTGCGCGAGCGCCGCTATCGGCCCACTCGCTGCGAAGATCGTGCATGCTGCGCATGCGCTCAAGAAAAGTATATTACGCATGGCTGGGGTTTACCCAGCCATGCGTAGGTCTTACACGGCCGCGGTTGCGCCTTCGAGTTCGGCAGCAACCGCTCGGCGGTCTCCGCGCCGTTCGAAGTAGCCCATCCAGGTGTTGTAGATCATTGGCACGAGGAAGAGCGTGAGAATCAACGAGCTAAGCAAGCCGCCGATAATGACGGTACCAATCGCTTGCCTCCATTCCGACCCGGCATCGTAGCCGAGCGAGAGCGGCAGCATGCCGAAGATCATTGCGACGGTCGTCATGACGATCGGGCGAAAGCGCGTCGCGCACGCTTGCAACACGGCATCCTTGACCCGCATGCCGCGCTTGCAGAGCGTGTTCGAGTAGTCAACGAGCAAGATCCCGTTCTTTGCGACTAACCCAAAGAGCATGATGATCCCTAGCACCGAAACGATGTTGAGGGATTGCGCTTGTCCGCCCGGCACCTTTCCAAGGATACCGAGGAAGGTCAAGGCACCGATCACCGCAAGCGGAACCGAGAACATCACGATCAGTGGCTCGAGGAAAGACCCGTAAAGAATCACCATGAGCATGTACACAAGCGCGAACGAGAGCAAGAGCCCGATAAACATATTTGACAGAGCCTCGACGACCAGTTGCGTGTCGCCTTCAGGCTTGAGGCCGACGCCCTGCGGTAGAAATCCCGGCTCCGCCAACTTCTTTTCGAGCGGCCCGGTGACTTCACCAAGCGATGTGCCGGGCAAAACGTCTCCGAGAATGTTGACAATTCGCTGACGGTCCATGCGTTCGATTTTCGTCGGTGCCGTCGTCCAATTGAACGTCGCGACGGACGAAAGCGGTACGAGCGTTCCGTCGTTTGCGCGCACGTGGACACCCTCCAACTGCTCGACGGTTGTGCGTTGGTCCGGCGGAAACTGCACGCGCACATCGACCAGGCCGGTGCTCGTGCGAACGCGTGTAGCTACGGCGCCATCAACGGCGATGCGCGCAACTGTTGCCGCATCCGATGGATTGACGCCGAGCAGCGTGGATTTGGCGGAATCAATATCAACGTTGAGACGCGGCGAACCCGATGTGGCGCTTGTCTGAATGTTGACCGTTCCCGGAAGACTGCGCAGATACTGCGCGACCTTCTCGGCCGCGGAATTAAGCTCTGCATCGGGACCGGTTAGCGAGTAAAATATCGCAGGACCGTTCCCGCTGTCACCTGCAACCTGCAATTCGCCCCCGGGCACGAGATATGTAAGCTTGCGGATTCGCGCGCTCGCCGCATCCGTGTCTTTGATGCGATCCTTGCGCATCGAGGCGTAAAGGGTCGCGTAATTTCCGCCCGTCACGCTGCCGTGCCCAGATCGCTTCTGCCCCACGGTGGAACTGACGGACTGAACTCCGTCGATTTTCATGATCGCCTTCTCGAGCGCGACGACGTACTTGTCGGTGGTCGCAATCGGGGTTCCAGCCGGGTAGTTCACGACCATGCTAATTTCGCCGTCCTGCGATGCCGGGAACGGGGCTGTGCTCACACCGAACGGGAACATCACACCCGCGAGGACGATCGGAAGAGCCAGCGTGACGGTCGCGATTCGGCCATTCGAACCAACGCGCCAGATGCCGCTGGCGTTCCCGTGTTTGACCTTGCGCACTGCGAACGTGACAGCATACGTGAGCACGCTTAGAGCGAAGACGACGGCGTCGACGACGAATGTCGCCTGTCCAGCCCCTGCCGCAAGCGATAGGGCGTTGATAAACAGAACCGCGCACACGAACAACACGAACGTCCCGTGTTCTAGCCCCCATGGAAGCAACTTCTGGCGATAGAAACCGAGGATGGCGTCATAGCGCTGAACCAAGGCATTGCAGAGCATCGCGGCCGCCAAAAAGATCGCGAAAAGATTGAGCCAGTGCCAGCCGGTCACTTGCCCGATGCCAAAAGTCACGACCGCCACGGCTGCACCGACCGCGTCGAGTCTGCGGTTGTCGAGCGCGATAAACCATGCGGGACTTGCCCCGGAGCGACGTAGCACGCTCCACCTCGCTGCCAGCAGCGGCGTGAGCGTAAAGGAAACGAAGAGCGAGAAGAGCGTCGCAATGACGATCACCGCCGCGAATTCCTTCAGATACGCGCCGACGACTCCCGTCATGAACACGATGGGCAGAAAGACAATGACGTCAACCATTGTGATCGCGACTGCAGCGGAACCAATCTCCGTGCGACCGCTAATGGCCGCCGTCATTGCATCCTCGCCCATATCGCGATGGCGGGTGATGTTCTCGAGCACGACAATCGAGTCGTCAACCAAGATACCGATGATCAGCGACAGACCCATCATCGACATCGTATCGATGTGGAAGCCGAAGGCACGCATCAAAATGAATGTGGCCAGAATCGAGGTCGGGATAGCAAGAAAAACGACGACGGCGTTACGCCATGCGTGCAGGAAGAGCAGCATCACGAGCGCCGTCAAGAAAATGCCCTGCATCAGCGACCAACCGACACCGGTGAGCTGCTGGGCTGTTTCATCCGCGGGGGCATCGATCTCACTGAAGATCAGCTGAGGGAACTTGCCCTCGATCATCTTCAACTGCTCGCGCGCAACCTTCGTCGTCGATATCTGATCGGCGTCAAGCGTCGGGTCGATCTCCATGCGGACGCGCGGCTCGCCGTTGTAATGCGAGATCGTCCGCATCTCGACGTGTCCGTCGCTCACATCCGCGACATCCCCGACCTTCAGTGACTTCACCGGATATGCGAGCAATGCCGGCGGCGAAAGCGGAATTGCGGCAAGGTCACTTGCCTGTTCGATGTAGGAATGCACGGCAACCGTCGCTTCTTGCGTCGGCTGCGTCATAATGCCGCCGGGAACGTTCACGTTGTTCTGGGCAATGGTGTTAAAGATGTCTTCGAGCGTCGAACCGGTGCCATCCAAACGAACCTGGTTTGGCTCGACGTGGAACTCGCGGTTGGCCGTTCCCGAGACTTCGACATTTTGCACGTGCGGAATCTGCTGCACCAGGGGTAAGACCTGGTTGTTTACGACATCCGCAATTTGGGGTTGCGTGAGACGATTCGAGCTGACCGCGACGTCAAGTACAGGCGGCTCCGACAGTCCTTCCTTCGATACCGTCGGAGGATTCATGTCCGCCGGCATGTACACCCGCGCTGTGTCAACGCGTCGCTGTACATCGATCGCGGCGAGATCGACGTTTGTGCCCATTTTGTAAATGGCCACAATGACCGCACTGCCTTCCTGCGCGGTCGCATCGAGTTCATCCAGGTTCTCGACGCCCTGCATTTGGTCTTCAACTGGCTTGATGACCATGCGTTCCATGTCTTGCGGAGACGCGCCGGGATAGCCCGCGAACACGACCACGACAGGATAGTCGGTGTTCGGCGGGTTCGAGCTGCGCCCAAGCGCGAAGAACGAATAGAGTCCGAAACCCGCGAGAGCGATGAACACCATCATGGTGATCACCCAGCGATTAATGGCGAAGCGCGTTAACCACACGATGAAATCTCCGAGAAGAGCATACGCCTTCCATTACGACCGGGCGAGGCCGGGTGTTTCGCCCCTTACGATTGATAGGCAGCCCAAAACCAAAGGGCCATAAAAATGGCCCTTTGGTTTTGGTGCGCAAGACTGGACTCGAACCAGCACGAGATTGCTCCCGCTAGCCCCTCAAGCTAGTGCGTCTACCAATTCCGCCACTTGCGCGCAGAGGGCTGTATATGGGTCGCCCGTGAGGACAACTGGGCTAGTCTATAGCCTACTTCATGTTCGGGTCAAGTGCATCGCGCAGGCCGTCGCCGATGTAGTTGATCGAGAGCACGGTAAAAAGGATGCACAGGCCCGGGAAGACGGCCGCCCACCAGGCGATCTGGAGGTTGGCTTGGGCGTCCGAGAGCATGTTGCCCCAGGACGCCGTGGGGGGCTGGATGCCAAAGCCCAGGTACGAGAGGGTCGATTCCAGCACGATGACGTTCGCTACGTCCAGGGTAGCCTGGACCACAATCGGCGCGACCGCGTTCGGCAAGAGGTGACGGAAGATGATCCGCAGGTCGCCGTTACCTACCGCCCGCGCTGCCTCGGCGAATTCGCGCTCGCGCAACACGAGGAACGACGCGCGCACCAGACGCGCGACCGTCGGCCACGAGAGCGCGCCAATGATCAGCACGATCACCCAGAAACTCAGCGAGGCTTTGTTCGAGCTGGCGGCCACGATCGCGGTCAAAACAAGCAAGAGCGGCAACAGCGGAATCGATAGGAAGACATCGGTGATGCGCATCATCACCCAGTCCACCCAGCCACCGTAGTAACCGGCGAACGCACCGACGATCACGCCGATGATCACTTCGAAGAGCACCGTGAAGATGCCGACCTGCAGCGAGATCCGCGCGCCGAAGAGCAGCCGTGAGAGCAGATCGCGTCCAACGGCGTCGGTACCGAGCGGGTGTCCCCCGCAGAGTACCGCATCCTGGAAACATGGCGGCAAGGGATTGCCCTGCCAATGCACATTGTCGATCGCGTTGGGATCGAACGGCGCCAGCACATTTGCCAGGATCGCGCACAGCGTGATCAGACCAAGGACCACGATGCCGGCGACGGCGAGCTTGTGGCGGCGCAGGCGCGTCCAAAAGGTGACCTTTGAATAGACGGCGGTGTCTTCTTCTTCGAACGGTTGTGCGCTCGGAATTATCGCTGCCATCGAAATTCCTAGTCGTACTTCACGCGCGGGTCAAGCCACGCGTACAGCACGTCGGCGAGCAGATTCGCAAAGACCACCGCAACGGCCAGAATCAACAGATAGCCCATCATCAGCGCGATGTCGCTGTTCTGAAGCGCGTTGAAAAACATCCGCCCCGCTCCGGGCCAGGCGAAGATCGTCTCGGTCACGATCGCGCCGCCAAGCACACCGGGCAACGATATCGCGACGATCGTCACGACCGGAATGAGCGCGTTCTTCAATCCATGCTTGAACAGAATCGCGGCTGAGCTCAGGCCCTTCGCGGCAGCGGTGCGCATGTAATCAGTCTTGGTCACTTCGAGCAGCGACGATCGCATGAAGCGGCTATAGAGTGCCAGATTGAGCAGCGAAAGCACCATCACCGGCATGATCAGATGCTCGATGCGATCGCCCAAATCAAAACTGTCGGTTGTGCTGATGCCGGCGGATGGCAAGACGATCTCGTAGCCGCCCGGCAACGGAATGCCGTGGACGGAAAAGAGCAGTTGCAGCATCAGGGCAAACCAGAAGACCGGCATCGACTGTCCAAAGAACGCCAGCGAGGTGATGAAGTAATCCCAAAACGAGTACTGGCGCACCGCCGAGAAGATGCCGGCGGAAAGTCCGATCCCAAGCGATACGATGAACGAGATGCCCATCAGTTCCAGGGTGGCGGGCAGGCGTCCTAAGATTGCGTCCAAGACCGGTTCGGAATTGGTCGTCGAGTAGCCGAAGTCACCGTGCAGAATGGTGCCCAGCCACACGACGTAACGAAACCAGATCGGTTTATCGAGCCCGAGGTTATGCTTGAGGCGTTCGATGTCGGCGGGCGTGATGTGCGGATTCTGCAGGTAGGGCGCGAGCGGGCCGCCCGGAGCGTTATTGAGGATCACGAACAAGATGATCGAGATCAACAGCAAGAGTGGGATCGCTGCGAGCGTCCGCCGCACGACATAGGTAAACACGAACGGCCGCTAGTTAAAAACTTCGGGCGCCGACACCTTCACCACTCGTTAAGCTGCGGCCAACTTCTGGAGACCCAGAATCTCGCGCGCCTCGTCGGGGCTGGCGACCGGCCGTCCGGCCTCCTGTGCGATGCGGGCAACACGGGCGACCAGCTCTTCATTGCGCGCTAGGTGCCCCTTGCCGTAGTAGAGGTTATCCTCCAGCCCCACGCGCACGTGGCCTCCCATCGCGATGGCAGCCATCGCCATCGCGGTCTGCGCGCGCCCGATGCCTGCGACCGACCAGGTGCACCCCACGGGCAGGTCGTCGACGAGATCGCAGAGGTTTTGCACGGTAGCTTCGAGCGCGCCCGGCACGCCGAGCACGAAGTCGAAGTGCTGCGGAAAGGTCAGCAGCCCTTCGCTCGCGAGCCGGCGCGCGTTGGCCAAATGCCCCTTATCGAAAATTTCCAGCTCCGGACGCACTCCGTGAAGCCGCATCTTCGCGATGATCCCGCGCATGATCGGAAAGCTATTCTCGAACACATCGTCGCCAAAATTGACCGTTCCGCACGTGAGCGTCGCCATCTCGGGGCGCAGTTGCAGCACGCTCGCGCGCTCTTCGGGCGTCATACCGATCGCGCCGCCAGTCGAGAACTGCACGATGAGATCGCTTGCGCTTCGAATCGCGTCGTAGGCCGCCTTGAAGCGTGCGACCTCGTGCGTGTTGCTGCCGTCGTCGTTGCGACAATGCACGTGAACGATCGACGCGCCCGCCTCGCGAATCGCGCGCGCTGTCTCGGCGAGTTTGGCCGGCGTGTGCGGGAGGTGCGGCGTCTGATCGAGCGTAACTTCCGCGCCGACCGGGGCGCAGGTAATGATCAACGGCTGCATGTGCCTCAGTGCTTCAGCGCGGCAGATGGAACTCCGCCCAGCA
>Ga0302180_10001358_pt1 | contig 19628 bp, 19 predicted proteins | sample I_Palsa_E3_2_FD_200575 | JGI IMG/M metagenome (GOLD analysis project Ga0302180, IMG submission 200575) | Peat permafrost microbial communities from Stordalen Mire near Abisko, Sweden - I_Palsa_E3_2 | ecosystem: Environmental > Terrestrial > Soil > Palsa > Peat permafrost | place: Sweden... | reverse complement strand
TGATCGCGGTGCCGATCAGGTCGGCCAGCAGCCGCAGCACATCGACCTCGGCACTGGTCCAGAGGCGTTCGCGCCCGCACACATCGAGGCCGATATGCCCCCAGTAGCGGGCACCCACCATGATCGGAACCAGCAGCACCGACTGCGCCTGCAGTCGCACGAACAGATCCTTGACTCCGCCGCGCGCTGCAGAGAGTTGGCCATCGACCGCGACACCGCGTTTCAGCGGCGCCATCCAGGCCGCCACATCCGGATCCGGCGCCAGCGAGGTGGTGTGCGCAATCTGCGCGATCCGCAAAGGCGTCGCAGGTCCATGCCAGAAATTGCGCAGCAACATCCGCGGCAACGGCGCCTCCGCGGTTTCGCCGAATACTTCCATGAGCAGCATGCGATCGGCCTCGAGCGCCTGCGCAATGATCGCCAGTGAACTGGTAATGGCTGGGCGCAGTTCGGATGCGGTGCCGATCTGCGCCGCGCAGCCCGTGACGGCCTGCAGCAATCGCTCGCGCTGCTGCGCCTGCTGGCGGAATCGTTCGCGCGTGATGGCCGAGCCGACCATCTGAGCCAGCGTCGAGAGCAGCTTGACGTCGTCCGCTTCCCACTCGCGCTGGCGCTGGCGATCGTCGAAGCCGATGAGCCCCCAGTGGCGCCCTTCTATGAGGATCGGAACCATCAGCGATGTCACGACGGCCAGTTGGTCCAGGTAGGCGCGTACGGCCCCGCCGGCCCTGTGCTGCTGCGTGATGACCGGTGCGCCCCGAGTCAGGGGCAGCATCCATTCGGCAATCTCAGGCAGGTCGGTCCGCGGAAGGGGCGTCGTGCTCGCGGTCGCCCGGCGGGCCCCCTCGCCGGCGGTCCAGTCGAACAGCAGCGCGTGCGAAGGGCGATTCTCGCCCGCAGGCAAAGTCTCGAGGATGTAAGCGCGGTCGTACTGCAGCGCGCGCGCCAGCGAGGCGAAGAACTCCGGCAATGCCTGCTGCACCGAAGGCGCGGCACTCAGACTCACGACATTGGCCGTTGCCGTGTCCACCAGCAGTCGGGAACAGCGCGACGTGTCGCGATCTTCCGCGACCTTACCGGTCGTGCGTGCCGCGTCGCTTTGAGGCATACAAGCCTATCCTAGCCAGATCGTGCGGCCCGCGCGGAGCGGCCTTGCCGCAACGCGCCGGGGCTTTCAGTTTGCAATTTGTGCAATTTAGAGCTGCAGCACCGAGTTGGATAGGACATAAGTCACCGTCCCCTGGTCGCTACTGTGATGTGAGGCGCATTGCGGGTCTCCGCAAACGCCGCGCGAAGTGTAGCCGGGGCGGCCGTGCAGCGCCTGTCGGAGTCCGCTGGCGGCCGAATGATCTTCCGATGAGCGGCCGCAGCTGCAGCGACTCATCCAGGGACTCGACCACGAATGTCTCGGTCATTGGCTCTGATATCGGCCCAGGGCTGCGGCAGTTGACGCAGCAACATCCGCAATTCCTGCAGGCCGTCGGACACAAGTCCAAAATCTGTGACTTTTTTCTGACAGACAGCGAGGTCAATGGCGGAGAGGGTGGGATTCGAACCCACGTGCCGGTTTAACCCGACCATCCGATTTCGAGTCGGCGCCGTTATGACCGCTTCGGTACCTCTCCGGGGGTAGCTGGTATTCTAGCTGAGTGAGCACTGCCATGGACCGAGACATTCGATCACCTGCCACGCAGCCCGCCCGCCGCCCGGTGGCGACGGGCCGTGGGCGGCGACTTCCTGTGCGTCAGTTCACGGTCCTGACCGCTGTGGCACTGCTGGCCGGCTGCTCACATCCGAATTCGAGCCTCGAGCAGATCCGCGCGCGCGGCGAGCTGCGCGTCGTGACGCTGAACGCACCCACCAGTTACTACCTGGGCGCGCACGGCCCCCAGGGCTTTGAGTACCGCCTGGCGGCGGCCTTCGCGCGCGACCTCGGAGTGACCCTGGTTATGAAAAGCGTGCCTAATTCGGCCGCCATGCGCGCGGCTTTGTCGCGTGGACGCGCCGATCTGGCCGCCGCGCAGATCAGCCCGGACGAGGACTGGCGCGACATCGGCCTGACCACCACCCCGTACGAAGAGATCCCCGAAATCGTGGTGCAGCCCCGCGGTCGGGCGCAGGTGCATGCGATCGCTGGATTGAGTAACAAGCGCCTGGTGGTGCTCAAGGGCAGTCCGCAGCAGACGCTGCTCGAGACGCTGCGCAGCGAAGGCATGTCGGATTTGCACTGGACCGCCCTGGACGCTGATGAGGCCGATCCCCTGGAGCTGATCAACAGCGGCGGCGCCGACTACGCAGTGCTCGATGCCAGCGAATTCGCCTTTGCGCAGCACCTGCATCCGGAATTCATGGTGGCCTTCGCGTTGCCGGATCCGCGGCCGGTGCAATGGGTCGTGCCGATGGGGGCCGAGCAGCTGCTGCAATCCGCCAACCGGTTCTTTGCCGGCGTCCGCACCTCGGGCGAGCTCGCCCGCATCGAATCGGACGCGCGCAATGAGTCGGGAGATTTCGACTACGTGGCCGCGCACCAGTTTCAGTCCGACATCGCCGAGCGCCTGCCGGCGCTGCAGGGCCTGTTCGAAGAGGCGGCACAGGCCAGCGGCCTGGACTGGCGATTGCTGGCGGCTGTCGGCTATCAGGAATCCAAGTGGCAGGGCGGCGCGGCCTCGGCCGACGGCGCACGCGGCATCATGATGCTCACCAGCGATGCGGCGACGGCGGTCGGTGTCGACGATCGCGCGGATCTGCGGCAGAACATCGTCGGCGGCGCGCGCTATCTGGCGCAGGTCATAGACACCATCCCCAAGCGCATTCCCGAGCCGGACCGCACCTGGCTCGCACTGGCCGCCTACAACGTCGGCTACGGCCACCTCGAGGACGCACGCGTGCTCGCCCAGAGTCACGGCAAGAATCCGGATTCCTGGGCGGATGTGCGCTCGCAGCTGCCGCTGCTGGCCCAGGAGAAATGGTATCTGCGTGCCAAGCGCGGCTACGCGCGCGGCTGGGAGCCGGCCAAGTTCGTCGAGCAGGTGCGCCAGTACCTGGCCGTGCTCGAGTGGATCGATGCCGACAAGACCGCGCGCAATCGGCTGCTGCCCAAGTTCACGGCGACCATGGCTGGTGCCGAGGAACTCGAGCCGCGCTTCAACTAGCGCGGGTCAGATCGACGCTGGCCAACTAACGCTGGCGCGCAAAGAAATCGCCGAGCAGCTGGTTGCACTCCTGCGTCAGCACGCCGCCGAAGGCGTCAACCCGATGATTCAATCCCGGCAGCCGGAATGCATCGATCAGACTGCCGGCCGCGCCGAACTGCACATCCCAGGCACCGAACACCACACGGCCCACGCGCGCATGCACCAGCGCGCCGGCGCACATCAGGCATGGTTCGAGCGTCACATACAGCTCACTGCCTGAGAGACGATAGTTGCCGAGGACGCGGGCGCCGGAGCGCAGCGCCTCGAGCTCGGCATGCGCCGTGGGATCGCAACGGGCGATCGGTGCATTGGCGCCGGTGGCGATGACGCGATCGCCGCTGACCAGTACGGCACCGACCGGCACCTCACCCGCAGCGCCGGCCAGGCGTGCCTGCTCAATCGCCAGGCGCATGAAATCAATATCGCGGCCTCCGGGCTGCTGCTGCGCGCCTGCACTCATGAGCCCATTATGCGCGCCGCGATGCTACCTTAGATCCGATGTCATTCGCGCCCCAGGCCCTGATGCCCACGCGCTCGCTGATCGGTCTGGATGTCGGCGGCACCAAGACCGCCTGCGTCGAGGGCACTGCGGACGGGCAGATCCTGCAGCGAATCGAAATACCCACCGAGGCCGACCGCCCGTTTGCGCAGACCGCTCCGGCGCTATTTGCCGCGATGGAGAATCTGCGCGCGCGCCGCCGCCGCCGGCCGCGAATGCGTGGGCTTGAGCGTCTCGATCGGCGGCCCGCTGCGCATCGCCGAGGGCCTGTTGCTCGATCCGCCGCACCTTCCCGGCTGGCACCACCTGCCTCTCAAGCAGCAACTGGCCGAAGCATTTCCGGACCTGCCCGTGTGCATCGAACATGATGGCAATGCGGGCGCGCTGGCAGAGTTTCATTTCGGTGCGGGATGCGAGCGGCCGGGCATACGGCACCTGATTTTTCTGACCTTCGGCACCGGGCTGGGTGCCGGATTCATTATCGACGGCCGCGTGCTGCACGGTGCCAGCGACACCGCCGGCGAGATCGGTCATTGGCGTCTGTCGCGCGACGGTCCCGAAGGTTTCGGCAAGCGCGGCTCCTGGGAAGGCTTCGCTTCGGGCGCCGGCCTGGTGCAGGTAGCCGCGCGCATGTTTCCGCAGCGCTGGAGCACGCACACTCCGATCCGCGAACTGGTCGAGGCGATGCTGCGTGATGAACCCGAGGCACTGGCCGTCGCCGATGCGGCCGGCCGACGCATGGGTCAGGGACTGGCCCTGCTCATCGATGCACTCAACCCGGAGCTCATCGTGCTCGGCTCCCTGGCGGTGGCACTGGGCGATCGCGTGCTCGGCGCCGCGCGGGAGGTGGTGGCACTCGAGGCGCTGCCGCAGGCGGCTGCGGCCTGTCCGATCGTGCCGGCACGGCTCGGCGCGCGCATCGGCGATGTCGCGGCACTCATGGCGGCCTTGAGCGATGCGAGCGTGCTGGCCGCGCTCGGCGTCAACGCTGTACCCCGCGTCAGCGCTGCGCCGCGATGACGGCGATCTCGATCTTGTAGTCCGGTGCGGCCAGTTGCGCACTGACCACGGTCGCCCGTGCGGGCGTTGCGCCATTGACCACCCATCGATCCCAAACGCTGTTCATATCGGCAAACGTCGCCATGTCCACCAGCCAGATCGTGGCACTCAGGATGTGGCTCTTGTCGGAGTTTGCCTCGCCAAGCAGCTGCTCGATTCTCGTCAGGATGTCACGCGTCTGCTCCGCGACGCTGCGACCACGCGCGTTCGTAGCCACCTGGCCGGCAAGATAGACGGTCTTGTTGTAGATGACGGCCTGCGACATGCGCGGACCGGGTTCAATGCGCTCAATCGACATGGTTGGCCTCCTTGCGGTGATCGATCGGTGATCTCAACGATCGAAATCGACGGCCACCGTGTTGCCGCCGCAGATCAGTACGGCCACGCGTTCCCGGGGCTGCGGCACATAACGGCCCGAGGTCAGCGCAGCCAGTGCTGCCGCACCGCCGGGCTCGGCGACGAACCGCAGCGTGCTCCAGAGACGCTGCTGCGCCTGGCGGATGGCCTCATCCGTCACCAGCACCGTGGCGCTGATATAGCGCTGGGCGATCGGGAACACGAGTTCTCCGACCCGCCGCGGCGCCAGCGAATCCGCGGCAATGCCGCCGGCTTCGGCATCGACCGGAAGGCCTGCTTCGATGGCGCGTGTCAGTGTCGGGGCCTTCTCCGGCTCGACACCGATGATGCGCACCCGCCCGCGATACCACGCGGCAATGCCTGCGATGAGACCGCCACCGCCCACCGAGACCAGCAGAGTGTCGATGGCCGACGACTGCTGTTCGAATTCCAGGCCGACGGTGCCCTGCCCCAGCAGCGTCTCGACCTGGTCGAAGGCGTGCACGGGCATCGCGCCCGACTGCGCCACCCAGGCCTCGCTGGCACTGAGCGCATCGGCATAGCGGTCACCGGCGACGACGAGTTCGGCCCCGTAGTCGCGGATATTTTTCATCTTGGCGGGCGAGGCAACGCTGGGCACGAAGATCCTGGCCGGCACGCCCCGCTTCATCGCCGCGAAAGCCACGGCGCAGCCGTGATTGCCACCGGAGGCCGCGACCACCCCCGCGGGAGGGACCTGGCGCGTGAGCAGATGATTGAAAGCCCCGCGCGCCTTGAAGGAGCCAGCGTGCTGCAACGACTCGAGCTTGAGGGCAAGATGTGCGGCCTCGAACCCGAAATCCGCCGGATCGACCTCAATGACCGGTGTGCGGCGCACATGGGGCGCAATGATTCCGTAGGTGGTACGAATTTCTTCGGCTGCGATCACAGTGGGCTCCGTTGCTATTGCGGCGCGGGTGCCGCGTCGCGCGTAAGCGGTTTGCCCGCTGCCTTCAACGCGACCACCAGGAACTTAGCGGGCTTGCTCCGGCTGGCGTTGCGCGACACTTCATGAATGTCGTCAGGCCGTTCCAGGAATGACTCGCCGGCCTTGAGCGTCACCAGTTTCTGTCCGCGCACCTGCATCTCGACGGCGCCTTTGAGCACATACACGAGCACATAAGCATCGTGGCGATGCGGCGGCGAACTGCCTCCCGGAGGATATTCGACCGTGATCATATCGAGTTCCTTTCCCGGGGTATCGGCCAGTTGCTCTGCGATCATCGATACCACCACGGCATCCGATGGCGCCGCAGCTGCAACCACATCCACGTGCGCGACGAGCAATGCTGCCGCGCACACTGGTGCCGCGGCTCGCAGCCAGAACGTTGTTTGCGTGCTCATGGGGCCCTCTCTTTTATTGACCCGGCAATTGATTGATAGTAGCCGAATAAGTAGAGGAGATCGGCATCTTGCGGGGATCGATAATCGTTGCCACCGGCTGGCTGTTGTTACTGGGAGGCCCGGTAACTACATGGTCGTCCACCGGACAGGAGCGCGCGGAAGCCGCCGGCGCTTCATTGATTGGCACACCTGCACCGGCAGTCAAACTGACGACGATCGACGGACAGAGGATCGATCTTGCCCGCCTGTACGGACACAAAGCGGTGTATCTGAAGTTCTGGGCAACCTGGTGTGTGCCGTGTCGCGAGCAGATGCCGCACTTCGAGCACACCTACGAGCAGGCAGGGCCCGACCTGGAGGTGATCGCCATCAATGCCGGCTTCAATGACAGCCTCGAAGACATCCGCACCTACCGGCAGAAGCTTGGACTCAAGATGCCCATCGTGCTGGATGACGGAAGTCTTGGCGGCGCTCTGAACCTGCGGGTGACACCACAGCATGTGGTCATCGGCCGTGACGGCAAAATCCTCTACATCGGCCATTTCGTCGATGACAGACTCGAGACAGCATTGAAGGCAGCGCGCGCCGAACCCGCGCACGCCGTGCAGACATCGATGACCTCGATGCCCGCGCATACAGCCGCATCGGCCACGGCGCCCGGAGCGATGGTGCGCGATCTGTCGATTCGAATGACCTCGGGGGAATCGCTGCCGTTGCTCGATCCCGATGGATCGCGTTCCACCGTCGTCATGTTCCTCTCGCCGTGGTGCGAGTCCTACCTCGCCGAGAGCCGTCCAGCGCGAGCCGCGCAATGCCGCAGCGCGCGCGAGCAGAGCGAGGCGCTGGCAAAGACCCGCAACGCGCGCTGGATCGGCATCTCTTCGGGCCTGTGGTCGACGAGTGATGAGCTGGTCAAGTACCGCGACGAAAACCATATCGCCATTCCGCTGTCGATCGACGAAACCGGCGCCACGTTTCGAGCGTTCGCGGTCAGGGAAGTACCGACCTTTTTGGTCATCGATCCGCGGGGCCGGCTCTCCAGACGGATCGACAAAGTCTCGGACGATCTGGGCAGTCAGCTCGGGCTCGCGATCAGGTAGGCACAGTGTCGCCTGCAAAAAGCGCCTCGTGGCGTGCGCAGATGGCAGGCCAGAGGGTCGCGGCTTCGGGGACGTCGAGATTGAAGCCGTCCCGGAGCGTAGCGACCAGATCCGCTGCCGTTCGGAGTATGCGTTTCTCCACGCGCGTCACCTGCCTGGTTACGAGCACGCGGCCTCGAAGGGACAGATGCGTATCGAGTGCGCGGCGCTGGACCACAAGATTCTGTGTGAATGGTGAGGTCGGGTCGGTTTGAAGGAACTGGCATTTCTTCGCGAACAGCGCTTCATCGGCAGGAGCCGCGCGGAAGTCGAAGCTGAAGGCGGCGGCATCGCCATGCGCAATTTCAGCGAATCGCCAATAACCACTGTCCAGCTCGCTCAACTCCAGACGATACGGGTGATCTTCGCGTTTCGATGCCGTGAGCGCCAGCGGCTCTTTCAGGCTGCCTCCAAATCCAACGTCCACCAGGAACGGTTGATCGAGCCGCACCAGCAGGCAAAGGTGATTGCCGAGTTGCGCATCACCCGCCTGCGCGCGCATGACGCCTGCGCTTATGCGCATGACGTCGAAACCTATTTGTCCCAGCGCCCACCCCATCACGCCGTTCATTTCATAGCACCAGCCACCACGTCGATGGCGCACGATTTTGTCGTAGTTCCCCTCCGCATCCAGACCGACCGGACGATGCAGTTGCACGTCGAGATTCTCGAATGGGATCGCGTATTGATGGGCCCGATGCAGGGCCCGGAGCGTCGCCAGATCCGGCCGCACGGCGCCGTCGAACTTTATTCGATTCAAGTAGGCAGAAAGCTTACTCGTCACGGCAGCTGTCCTTGGCATAGCGTGTCAGGTCCGCTGCCAGGTAATCGAACACCAGCCGGATTCGGCGACTGCTCCGCAAGTCGCGGTGCATCGCGAGCCACACGTCCATCGAATATATGAGCTCGGCATGGAGCACAGGAATTAGGTGCTTGTCCATTTTTGCAATTCCCAGTTGACTTGCGCCTATGCCGAATCCGGCGCGCAATGCCGCGAGCTGCGCGAATTCGCTATCGGAGCGAAACGCAAACATGTCGCGAGTGATCTGCGCCCCCATCTTCTCGATCATCCGCCCATACACCGGGTCGCGATCATATCCAATCAACGAGTGTTGGCGCAGATCCTGAAGTCTTCCCGGCATCTTGTGCGTTTTCAGGTAACGCCGGTGAGCGTATAGCCCGACATCAATCCGGCCGATTCGTTTGGCGATCAGCGCGCCCTGCGTGGGTCGAACCATCCTGACGGCAATGTCGGCATCGCCGCGCAATAAGTCCTCGTTCCGATTCGATAGCGCCAGCTCGACCGAAACTCCAGGGTGCAAAGAGTGAAAACGGGCAAGGATGGATGGCAGCACTTCCCCGCCGACGACGTCGCTGGCGGTAATGCGCACGGTTCCCCGCTCTTCATCAACTTCACCTGACGCCGAGCGCTGCGCTGCCTCAGCGGCAGCGGCCATGACTTCCACAGACGGGATCAATCGCAACCCCGCTTCCGTCGGCGACAGGCCACCGAGCGAGCGGGTGAAAAGCTTGACCCCGAGCGACCGCTCCAGCGCTGCTACTTGCCGGCCCATGGTGGGCTGTGTCGTTCCAAGCGTGCGGGCGGCGCTCGACAGACTTCCCTGGCGCGCAACGGCGAGAAACGCGCGAAAAAGGTGCCAGTCGGATACCACAGTCATACATTATTGTATGGACATCGTGCGTATTTCACCAATTTACGTTTATATAGCGCCGACCTAGGATGCGCCCAGACATCAGCACCTGGAGCATCACATGACCGCCAAACACACGTTACCTGCGCCAGTTAGCGCCATTGGCCTGGGCTCTCGCGCGGAGACTCGCTTCCTGGCTGTGGACGGCGGTCAAATCGCCTATGACGACACGGACGGAGCAGGCCCGCTGATCCTCGCGATCCCGGGAATGGGTGATCTGCGGTCTGAGTATCGGCTGCTGCGCCCGGTTCTACTGGCGGCCGGCTATCGAGTCGTTACCATGGATGTTCGGGGCTTCGGCGAGTCCTCGGCTTATTGGGCCGACTACTCAGCGCACGCGGTTGGACGCGACGCGCTGGCCTTGATCGAACATCTCAAAGCCGGTCCCGCGGTCATCCTCGGCAATTCGTTCGCTGCGGGTTCGGCGCTGTGGGCAGCGCACGACGCCCCGGCGCAGGTGCGCGGCATGGTGCTGCTGGGCCCCATCTTGCGTGACTTGGAGGTGCCGTGGCTTGCAACGCTTGCCTTGAAGATTGGCTTTGCGGGGCCGTGGCGAGTCTGGTTCTGGAGCACTTATTGGGACAGTCTTTTTCCGACGCACAAGCCCTCGGACCACGCCCAGGTCAAAGCCGCAATTACAACAAATTTGCACGAGCCAGGACGGATGACTGCGCTTCAAGCGATGCTCGGCCTATCAAAGGCGGATACGGCAGCCATCGTGGCCCAGAGCCGAGTTCCCGCCCTGGTGGTGATGGGCACACGGGATCCGGACTTCCCGGATGCGGCTGCGGAAGCCCGTTGGCTCGCCGCCGAGCTGCATGCCGAGAGCCTGATTGTTGACGGCGCTGGGCACTATCCGCACGCCGAGATGCCGGACCGAGTATCACCCAGGCTGCTGTCGTTCATTATCGAGGCCAGCGAGCAGCATCGGGGCTAGCCAGCAGCCCCAGGCGTCGACGGCGTCCTGATGAAATCAACGAACGCACGCAGTGGCGCCGGCAGCAGGCGCCGGCCTGGATAGTAAAGAAACGGTCCAGAGAAGCGTTGCCACCAGGGTTCAAGTACGGGCTCCAGCGCGCCGCTGTTGAAATAGGGTTGCAACCAATCCTCAAACAGGTAGATGAGGCCTGTGCCGGCAATCGCCGCGTCGACCACCAGGTCAGTCGCCGCACCGACCTGGACCAGGAGTGGACCCGAAGGCTCGACCTTCACGATCTCGCCGTCGCGCTCGTACTCCCACGGTGTCATCGCGCCGCTCTTGAAGCGACCGCGTAAGCAGGCGTGATTGAGCACATCGCGCGGATGCAGAGGTCGGCCGCGACGCTCGAGATACTCGGGAGAACCGGCCGTCGCGAAGCGCTGCACGCGCGGTCCAATCGGCACAGCGATCATGTCCTGCTCGAGTCGTTCATCGTAGCGGATGCCGGCGTCGCATCCGGCTGCCAGCACGTCGACGAAACTGTCTTCGGCGATCACCTCCAGCCGGATCTCCGGATAGGCGGTCAGGAACGCAGGAACGATTGCGGGCAGGGTCAGGCGCGCAGCGCTGACCGGGACGTTGAGCCGCAATGTGCCCGCCGGCCGGTCGCGAAAGCTGCTCACCACATCGAGCGCCGCCTGCACCTCGTTCAATGCGGGGCCGAGACGCTCCAGCAACCGTGCGCCCGCTTCGGTGGGCACGACGCTGCGCGTGGTGCGGTTCAGCAGCCTGACGCCCAGCTGCGTTTCCAGGCGACGCACGGCCTCGCTGAGCCCGGAGGCACTGCCGCCGCTGGTGCGCGCACCATCGCGAAACCCGCTGGCGCGCGCTACGGCGAGAAAGGCGTTCAGGTCACTGAGATCGGCACTCATTGTTCGCTATTACGTACAACCCGTGCGGAGTATACCCAATTGTCGAACGGGTGAGCCTTGGCTAGCATGCCCCCGTCGACCCCACCCGCAGATCCACTATGACCAGTCTAGATAAATCAGGTACTTACAAGCTCGGCAGCCGTACGGTGAAGCGTCTGGGCTACGGTGCCATGCAGCTGGCAGGCCCCGGTGTTTTCGGGCCGCCGAAAGACCGTGGCGCAGCGCTGGCCGTGCTCCGCGAAGCCGTTGCCAGTGGGGTCAACCACATCGATACCTCGGACTTCTACGGTCCGTACATCACCAATCAGATCATCCGTGAGGCGCTGCACCCTTACGGCGACGGACTCACCATCGTCACCAAAGTCAGTGCGTTGCGCGGCAAGGATGGCTCCTGGATCCCGGCTTTTTCGCGCGAGGAACTGACTCGCGCGGTGCATGACAATCTTCGCAATCTGGGCCTCGACGTGCTCGAGGTCGTCAACCTGCGCGCCATGTTCGACATCCATCACCCGGCGGAGGGTTCGCTCGAAGCGCCGCTGACCGTGCTCGCGGATCTCCAGCAGCAGGGCCTGATCCGCCACATCGGCCTGAGCAACGTCACGTCCAGCCAGATCGCCGATGGTCGCGAACTGTGCGAAATCGCCTGCGTACAGAATTACTACAATCTGGCGCATCGGCACGACGATGCGCTGATCCACGAGCTGGCCCAGCAGGGCATTCCCTACGTCCCCTTCTTTCCGCTCGGCGGATTCACGCCACTGCAGTCATCCACACTGTCGGATGTCGCGCGCCGGCTCGGCGCGACGCCGATGCAGGTCGCCCTCGCCTGGCTACTGCAACGCGCGCCGAACATTCTTCTGATCCCCGGCACTTCGTCGGTTGCGCACCTGCGAGAAAACCTCGCGGCTGCCGAGCTGACCCTATCGCAGCAAATCCTCTCGGAACTGGATGGAATCGCTGCGGGCGGAACAGCGTCGACTTAGCGCACAGGCAGTAACGCCGGGCACTGGGTTCGGCGATCCTGCCGCGCGAGACCGCGCTATATACTTTGGAGATGAGCGAAGCCCGCATCCTGTCCATCATTCCGCCAATGACGCAGCTCAATACACCGTATCCGTCGACGGCGTATCTGACAGGATTTCTGCGATCGCGCGGATTCCAGGCGGAGCAGGCAGATCTCTCGATTGCCCTGGCGCTCAGACTGCTGTCGGCGGAAAGCATGCAGGCCATCCAGGCAAAGGTCAGCGCGCTGCCGCGCAAGCTGCACACCGCGGCCACGCGCTTCTTCGCCGAACGCTCCGAGTCCTATCGCACCACAATTTCGTCGGTCATTCGATTTCTGCAAGGCCGCGATCCCAGCCTCGCTCATCGCATCGCGTCGAGGCGTTACCTGCCCGAAGGCCCGCGTTTTACATCGATCGAGCACTACGTCGACAGCCCGCACGGCCAAGAGGACGCGCTCGACTGGGCCTTCGGCGTGCTTGGACTGCAGGACCGCGCCAAGCACATTGCAACCCTCTATCTCAACGACATTGCCAATGTGATCCGCGATGCCATCGACCCGCGCTTCGAATTCGTGCGTTATGCCGAATCGCTGGCCGCCAGCCAGCCCACGTTCGATCAGCTGCAGGCGGCGCTCAGCGCGCCGCACAACCTGGTGGATGCGTCCCTGCATGCATTGACGCTTGAAGCGCTGTCGAAGCATCAGCCGACCCTCTTACTAATCTCGGCTCCTTTTCCGGGCAACGTCTATGGCGCATTCAGGATTGCGCAAAGCGCCAGGCAGAGCCACCCGTCCATCGTCACCGTATTGGGTGGCGGCTACTGCAATACCGAGCTGCGCGCCCTGAACGAACCCCGTGTATTCGAGTATTTCGATTTCATAACGCTGGACGCCGGCGAACGCCCGCTGCTGGCCCTGCTCGAACACTTGCAGAATAAGCGACCCATCGATCAGCTGGTGCGCACCTACACGCGCGAGCGCCAGTACGTCGATTTCAAAGAACCCGACATCGCTTTCTCCGACAGCGGTACGCCCACTTACGCGGGCCTGCCGCTGGATGACTATTTGTCGCTGCTGGACATGCTCAACCCCATGCACCGTCTCTGGTCGGATGGCCGCTGGAACAAGCTGACCGTCGCGCATGGCTGCTATTGGAAGAAATGCAGTTTTTGCGATGTGAACCTCGATTACATCTCGCGCTACGATCTCGCCACCACCGATGTGCTGATCGATCGAATCCAGTCCCTGATCGACGAGACCGGCCAGACCGGCTTTCACTTCGTCGACGAAGCCGCGCCGCCCAAAGCACTGAAGTCGCTCGCGCAGGCACTCCTGCGACGGCGGCTGGATATCTCCTGGTGGGGCAACATTCGTTTCGAGAAGTCATTCGATGCCAGTCTCTGCCAGCTGCTGGCTGACAGCGGATGTATCGCCGTCACCGGCGGATTGGAGGTGGCCTCGGATCGCCTGCTCAAGCTCATGAAGAAAGGCGTGTCGGTCGAACAGGTGGCCCGGGTCACGCGCGCCTTCTCCGACGCGGGAATCCTGGTACACGCTTATCTGATGTACGGCTTTCCCACCCAGACAGCACAGGACACCGTCGACGCTTTGGAATACGTGCGGCAATTATTCGCCGCCGGCTGCATACAATCGGGTTTCTTTCATCGATTCACCTGCACCCTGCATTCGCCGGTGGGCAAACATCCTGAACAGTACGGCGTAAGATTATCGCCGCCGCTTCAGAGTCCATTCGCCAACAACGATATCAATTTCACGGACCTCACGGGCATCGACCATGACGTCTTTGGTGCAGCGCTCAGGAAAGCGCTGTACAACTACATGCACGGCATCGGACTGGATATCGACGTGCGCGAATGGTTCGGCAAAAACAATCGCGGGCGCGCGCGTTTTGCCGTACCACGCACGATGGTGCCGCCGAATCTGATCGAGAGGGCGCTGGCCTGAGCTTGCCCGCGTGCTCATCGCCTTCAACAAGCCGTTTGGTGTTGCCTGCAAATTCAGTCCGGAGCCGGGCCGCAAGACGCTGGCGGATTACATCGCCATAAAGCACGTCTATCCGGCCGGTCGCCTCGATACCGACAGCGAGGGCCTGGTGCTGCTGACCGACGACGGCGTTCTGCAGGCGCGCATCGCGGAGCCGCATGACATAGCGAAGTTGTACTGGGCGCAGGTTGAAGGTTCGCCGTCTGCGACGGCACTCGAACAGCTGCGCACGGGGGTGAGTCTCGGCGATTTCACGACGCGGCCTGCCAGTGCGAGTCTCATCGGGGAACCAGCGGATCTGTGGCCTCGAAACCCTCCCATTCGCCATCGCGCGAAAATTCCCACGGCATGGCTCGAGCTCGCGATACGTGAAGGCAAAAACCGCCAGGTGCGGCGCATGACGGCAAAGGTGGGGTTCCCGACACTGCGCCTGATACGCGCCGCAATCGGCAAGGTAAGCGTCTATGGACTGGCCCCTGGCAGTTGGCGCGAGATCGGCACGGACACGCCGTGGAGCGGCTAAATTCAAACGCGTGTTGTCTGTGCCGCCACCGCGCCATCGAGGCGTTCGACTCGGCGCAATGTCGGAAACAGCTTCATCCACACCAGCGCCACTGCCACGGTGCCAATGCCGCCTAGCACTACAGCAGGCACGGTGCCCAAAAGGGCGGCGGTGGCGCCGCTTTCGAAGGCGCCAAGCTGGTTCGAGGCATTGATGAAGAGGTAATTCACCGCGCTGACGCGGCCGCGCATCGCATCGGGCGTGGCCAATTGTACCAACGAGGATCGAACCACCACGCTGACTGTGTCCGCGGCACCCATGACAGTGAGCGCGATAATGGATAGCCACAATAGGCGCGAAACACCAAACACGACGGTTGCGACACCGAACACAATCACGGCCTGAAACATTTTCAGGCCTGCCCCATGGGTGATGGGATGGCTGGCCAGCACCGCGGTCATCAGTAACGCGCCGAGCGATGGCACGCCCCGCAAGACCCCGAGTCCCCAGGCCCCGGTGTGCAGGATATCGCTCGCATAGATGGGTAACAGCGCCGTGGCACCGCCCAGCAGTACTGCGAACAGATCCAGCGAAATGGTCCCCAGGATCGCCGGGTTTCGGCGTACGAAGATCACGCCCGCCAACAAGGTGGAGAGCGTCGGCGGCTCGTTGACGCGTTCCCGTATCCGCATCTTCATGGTGCCGATCAGGATGGCCGAGCACGACGACAGCGCGAACATCACCAGGTACGGGACGCTGGGCGCAATCGCGTACAGCAAACCACCAGCCGCGGGACCGGCAATTGCGGCAAATTGCCAGGCTCCGGTTGATAGCGCGGTGCCTTTCTGCAGCTGCTCCTCCGACGTGACGGCTGGTAGCAGGGCCGCGGACGCGGGGCTGTCAAACGCGCTCGCAATGCCAAACACAGCCAACGCTGCGTAAATCGCGTGCACGGTCACGTGCCCGGTATAACTGCTCCAGGCAAGGTAGCCGGCGGCCAGGGCCTCCAGCGTCGAGCAGACCAGCACCACGTGATTGCGCGCGTAGCGATCCGCTGCGTGTCCCGCCGGAAACATGAGCAGCGCGCTGGGCGCAAACTGCACCAGTCCCGCGAGGCCCAAATTGAGCGCGCTGTGGGTGAGTGCATAGATTTGCCAGCCCACCGCGACCGCGGCAATCTGGTAGGAGAGCTCGGAAAGACTGCGCGATGCGAAGTAATGCAGAAATGGCCCGTGTCGCCAAAGATCGAGTGCTGGCCTTGAAGGCGAAGTGCTCGCCACTACCCCTTCTTGATCGCCGTACCCGCTACGATCGGCACCGCATAATGCAGCTCAGCGTCGACCCAATGCGCCGATACGCCGCAGCGATCCAGGCCCACGTCCTTTCGCAGCAGGTTCCTGATTCCGTCGGCGCCGCCCGGCGCAGGAAAAGATGCCGCAAGCTGACTTTCGAGTGACATTTCAACCTTGTATTCGCTGAAGCGCGCCGGTTCCATCATCGGCGACGAGAATAGGCCGGCGAATTCGGATCGGCTTAAGGCGTGGACGTGCGAAGGATCACGCAGGAGTTCAATCTCATCGTAGCCGGCGACCTTGTCTTCCGGCTGGGCAACATCTGCGATCAGGATTCGGCCGCCTGCCCTGCAGACGCGCAGCATCTCCGCAACGACACTGTCAGGGTGTTGGAAATGATGAAACGAATATCGCGTGACCACCAAGGAGAACGAGTTGTCTTCAAAGGGCAGGGGTTCTGCTGGCGCCACTCGCCATGCCATGTTCGTCAAGCTTCGAGCCTTTTGGGCGGCCTCTGCCTGTCGAATCATCTCCGGCGTAATGTCGATTCCGGTGATATGCGCGACCAGGGGCGCAAAATGGCATGCGACGATGCCTGGGCCGCACGCAACATCGAGCACCTTGTCGGAGGTCGATGGCTTCGACAACTGCGTCAGGGCGTCCAGGGATGAAGAGTGTCCGGGCAGATTTGCAAAAGGGATGGCTTGCTTCGTAAATTGGTCAATCGTCAAAGCTCGATGAGAAACGGCGTCCATCAGCGGATCCTACGAAAGATGGATAAGACTTGCCCGTGTACTGGTTTGATTCCAGGCGGACACTTGCGCCTTGTGTGCTTAGTCATCCAGTCCGAGGCCTCGCAGTATCCTCGGCGCATGCTTCTCCACGCGGGCTGCTCGAGTGACCGATTGCTTGGCTCCGGCAAAATGCAGCAAATACCCCTTCTGCCTGCCTGGCGTTAGCGCACGAAAGGCTTCGGCTAATCTTGGATCATCATCCAGGCGCGTTAGAAATTCCTGCGGCATGTCGAATTGTGCTGCGCTCTTCATCTCCACCTTGGCACCGGACTTTTCAACCGCAATGGCCTCCCTGATATAGGTCTTGAGCACCGCTTTTTGCCTGTTGATATCCGCCAGAGCGGCAAACCGGATCTGCCTTGCGGCCTGCACATTCTTGGTTTGCTGGACGAGGATGCCCTTGGGATCCTTGAGCAAAGCGCCTTTCATAAACAGCAAAGCGCAATAGTCCTTGAAGCCGTGGATCAACACCACTTTCCCGCCATTGAGGTCATAACAAGCTTGACCCCATTTCAACTCTTCGTTGAGCCCGGATGCGAGACAGAGTTGGCGGAGCGCCGCAAATTCAGCGTTCCAGCGTTTCTCCTTCCCGTGAACCTTACTGACCAACGGATTCATTGTCGGATCGCCGTTCCGCCAACAACGCCTTGAGTTTCGGGCATGCTCAACTCCTCACGTCGATGTTCGAACCACATTGGTGGCGATGTTGATGCATGTTTTGATGCTATAGCACATCTATCTTGATGCTGAGGAGATGAATATGAGGACCACCGTAACCATCGACGATGAACTCTTTCAGCGTGCGCTGGAAGTTGCCGACCCGGGGACTGACAAGGCCGACCCGTTTCGGGAGGCGATGAAGGTGTTTGTTCGCGTCCAGGCAGGCAAGCGATTGGCTGCATTGGGCGGAAAAATGCCGCGGATGAAGCCGGTCCCCCGCCGCAGGCCACTTTAGGATTCAGCTCCGATGGACGTCGTGCTCGCAGACACGTCGGTTTGGAATTCGCATTTTCGCAAACCCAATCCAGTCCTACAGACGCTGTTGGCGGCCGACCAGGTTCTGTGCCACCCCATGGTATTGATCGAAATCGCATGCGGCACGCCGCCGGCACCGCGCGAGCGTGCTTTGAGCGATTTGAGGGAGCTGCGCTCAGCGACCGTGGCCAACACCGAGGAAACTCTCGCGTTGATCGAGCGTGTACAACTTCAAAATGCGGGCTGCGGCGCCGTCGATCTACTGTTGCTTGCCTCAGTGCTTCTGACTTCCGACGCCGTATTGTGGACCTTGGATAAGAATCTCCAGGCTCTCGCTGCACGCTTCGAGATCTCGTTTGGCTGACCGCCCCGGATATTCCGGAGCGGCCCGTGGCTGAATCACCCCGCGCGCGCGGCGCGCCGAGTTAAAGGCGCGGGCCTCTCTCACTCCCACTCAATCGTCGCCGGCGGCTTGCCGGAGATGTCATACACCACGCGCGAGACGCCCGGCACCTCGTTGACGATGCGGCGCGAGACCAAATCCAGGAACTCATACGGCAGGTGCGCCCACTGCGCGGTCATGAAATCGATGGTCTCCACCGCGCGCAGCGCGATCACGTGTTCGTAACGACGCGCATCCCCCATGACACCCACCGAACGCACCGGCAGAAACACGGCGAAGGCCTGGCTGGTGCGCTCGTAGAGACCGTGCCGGCGCAGCTCTTCGATGAAGATGTGATCGGCACGCCGCAGCACCTCGGCGTACTCCGGCCGCACGTCCCCCAGGATCCGCACTCCCAGTCCGGGTCCTGGAAACGGGTGGCGATACACCAGCTCGGGCGGCAAGCCGAGCTCGAGGCCGATGCGCCGCACTTCATCCTTGAACAACTCGCGCAGCGGCTCGACCAGCTTCAATGTCATGTCCGCCGGCAACCCGCCTACATTGTGATGCGATTTGATGACGTGCGCCTTGCCGGTGCGCGCGCCGGCAGACTCGATGACGTCCGGGTAAATGGTCCCCTGCGCGAGGAACTTGAAGTCCGGATGCTTGCGCGCCTCCTGGTTGAAGACCTCGACGAACTCGCGCCCGATGATCTTGCGCTTGGATTCCGGATTGCGCTCACCGCGCAACGCCCCGAAGAACCGCGCGGCGGCGTTGACGCGGATTACCTTGACGTTGAGGTGCCCCGCGAACAGCTTCATCACCTGGTCGCCCTCGCCCTCGCGCAGCAGGCCATGATCGACGAACACACAGGTCAACTGCTGCCCGATGGCCCGATGCAGCAGCGCGGCCACCACCGAGGAGTCCACGCCGCCGGACAGTCCGAGCAGCACATGCCAGGTGCCGACCTGTTCGCGCACGCGCGCGATCTGATCCTCGATGATGTTGCCGGCCGTCCAGCGCGCCTCGCAACCGCAGATCTCGCGCACGAAACGCTCGAGGATCGCCGCGCCCTGGCGGGTGTGGGTCACTTCGGGATGAAACTGCACGCCGTAGAAGCGTCGATGCTCATCGACCATGGCGGCCAATGGGGCATTGGGCGTGCTGGCAGCGGCGCTGAAGCCGGGCGGCAATGCTTCGACGCGATCACCGTGACTCATCCAGACATCGAGCAGGCGGCGGCCGTCGCGGACGTGATCGGCAATGCCTTCGAGCAGCCGGCAGGGAGCCCCCACCGCCACTTCCGCGTAGCCAAATTCGCGCGCGTGGCCGCCGGCCACGCGGCCGCCGAGCTGCTGCGCCATGGTCTGCATGCCATAGCAAATACCGAGCACCGGCACGGCCAGCGCGAACACGGCCTCGGGCGCCTTCGGCGGTGCCTCATCGGTGACCGATTCGGGACCCCCCGACAGAATGATGCCGCGCGCGCGAAAGGCCCGCACA
>Ga0302180_10001354_pt1 | contig 19707 bp, 20 predicted proteins | sample I_Palsa_E3_2_FD_200575 | JGI IMG/M metagenome (GOLD analysis project Ga0302180, IMG submission 200575) | Peat permafrost microbial communities from Stordalen Mire near Abisko, Sweden - I_Palsa_E3_2 | ecosystem: Environmental > Terrestrial > Soil > Palsa > Peat permafrost | place: Sweden... | reverse complement strand
CCGAGTCCTTCGCCGCTAACTGTTCCATCATCGAGAACCGACCGCCCGTGTCCTTGGCCTCCGCGAGGACGATCCACAGGGTATCTAGCCACCAATAGGCGGGCGCGGAGTCCACGTTATGAATGAAAAATTCCGAGCCAAGCATCGGCGGCAGGGTATTTGGAGTTTTTGTGCTCATAGTAGCCTCTCTCTGGATCTAACACGAAATCGGGGCACCCCCGTTCCGTTATCAGTCCTCCGTTTGTGAGGCAGAAACAGCTTTGCAATGTTAGACCATTGAGACTTGCTGGTCTAGGAGCCTTTTAGTACCCCGGCTGCCAATTTGCGAATCGGAAGCATTTTGCGATGGCTACTGCCGATAACGGGATTTCCTCAATTTGATAACCTAATCCCTAATTAACGCATTTACTGGAAAAGTGAAGTGCCACCTCAAATTACAATTCCCAATCGTGCTTCAAGCAGTTGAGGGCGCTAGAGGTCTATACGATTGGTTTGGATACTGGCCAAATTTCCACGATGCAGAAGTAATTTCCCTGCACCTCAATCGCAGAGGTTCCTCTTCTTTGGCTCTTCACACGTGGGAAATGACCAAGAACGTCGATGAGAAGGGCTACTTTGTTTTGTCAAAACACGTCGTAGTTGAGTTCGTCATGAAGGAAGTTGTGGGTTTAAGCCTGAACGGTTTTAATCACCAGAATGTGATTTCCGGACTCGCGATTGAACGGAGCGAGGGCGGGTATCGACTGGCGCTTGAAGATTGCTATGGAGTCGCCGGATACCTCGAAGCGAAAGATATTTCGATTCACCTGACTTTGGGGAAACCGAAACATGCCTGATAAACGCAGCAATCGGAAACTGGACCTCAGTGTCCGGTAACCCGACTACACGTCCAGTGACACGTAATTTGGATTCGGCAGGCCTGCTCAGGGAAGACTGTTGCGTGTGCGCTCGTCCAGTTTTAACGGAGATAAGTTCATCAGGTAAAGGTACCTGCAAACTTGCGTGTATTCACCTTCTTTTGGTGACCAGCGGTCCACAACGTGATAGCTGTCGTGTCTGGAAGCTTCGAAAACCCACTGGAAACCGTCCGTACCACCACCGCTCGTCTCAAACGTTTTCAACGACCAAAAGTCTGCTTTTTGCAGTAGCGTCTGGAACTGGCGCACCTGTTCAGCTTGCGCGGGTATTTGCTGGCATCGAGTCTCAGGAAGTGGCGATGACTTCGGTCGATCGTCTTGGCTTTCACGTACGCTTGAAAACCGAAGATGGCACGCGTAGTGCCCGCATCGCATTCTTGCGCGAGGTGAGTAGTGCGGAGGAAGCCAGAACAGTTCTGGTGGAAATGGTAGGGCAAGCACGGCGAATGTGAGCAACCGTGCGACGCTATATTGCCTGACAAACGCAGAAGACGGACAAGCGAGATCTAGTTGACTCCCCTGAAGTCCCGTTGAGGGCGGGTGTCTAACTCCCGACACGTTCGATATACCGAGAGAAGCAAGTTGTGAGCAAGCGCAGGGCCGGAGTGGGAAGCCCGTCTCAAGAAGTGCCTCGCAAATGCCATCGGAGAGAGAGGGACCTATCTCGATGTCATGATGCGTGTATGCTGCGCAAGAGAACTAAGAAAGAATCCGACACAGCGACACGTGCGAGCGTCACGAACGAAATGGCGAAGCCGCGCATGGCTAGGTCAGCAAGAGTAGCGGAACGGAATCTGGATACTGCGCGAATTCTGGAACAGCCAAGTGCCACCATGCCTGGAACCGTCGACAAAATCATCCCCTCTCCACGTCCGAGCCAACCGGAAAAAGCGCAGATTACTGTTGAGGGCGCCGATCCCCGGTATCGAGATCTCCGTATTGAAAATACGTTAACTGTGAAAATGGTGACGATGTGAGGCTCAAAAAGGGTTCTCACGTTGAGGTCACCGTCACAGCCGAACCAAAGAGATAAACCGCCACAATTAACGACGATAGCCATCGACCCGACATCAGACAGGGGCGTCGGTTGCTACAATTCATAACGTCGTCATCCGGGCCGAATAACGTATACTCGCGACGTTCACCGATCTCCCTTGAAGAACTGCAAAATGCGCGACGAAGAGTGGATCAAAACACTTGAAGATGGCAGAAAAGTGAAGTTTATCTACCAAGAACTGGCAGAAGATGGCGCGTTTATGACCGCGCAGACTGAAGGGAATGAGGTCGTCTATTCGGTCGTGTTGAGCAAAGCAAGAAACCCACTTAGTCGAGAAGATGTTGAAAGTCATTTCAAGGGCGAGCTTGCAAAGAAATAGCACGGTTCATTTGGGAATCCCTCGCAACGGCTAATTTCGTCCGAATCGCATCAATCGCGGGAAACTTTCGGTCTATTCGCGGTTCTGAGCGAAGCGCGCCTGAATGTGGCAAACAGCCCTGGCGTCAAGCGATCAAGAATCGGTGCAGTGCCCAAGCTGCGAAGGCTCGGAAACGCGCCGCTCTAAACGACGTGGCCTTTTCGATCACCTCTCGTCAGTTCTTGGATTTCTTCCCTACCGGTGTGAAAGCTGCGACCGTCGCTTCTTGAAATGGAGTTTGGGTGCGAGTCGCGACGTGCGGTCAGATTGATAAGGTCTGCGGTTATGGCGCCTGCTCAGTATTTTTCTTTGTCGGAGATTCCCTGCACAAACGACAGACTTCCGCAGACGTATTCAATTAAATGCTGCGCAAGAGATCCGGGAGTGACATGCGCGCGGCCTTTATAGGTGAACTCCAGTTCTTCATAGTCGTTGACGGTGATCCTGATTTCGTCGTGTCCAGCCGGAATGATTCTGTCTGGGGCTTCCCTTTTGTGTTCGTCGATATCCACGGACTGTTCGTCAACGTTTAGTCGCATGCTGAGTTGCCGCCAGGGCAGTTTGCATCCCCGAAGCTCACAACCAATTGCAGTCTTAACTACGGTACATTGACAGCTTATGTGATTCGGAAATACCTCTTTCAGTTTGGAAGAATCGGCTTGGAGCCGCTCAATGAAGGAATCCCAAAATTCGGGGGCCTTAGCCTTTATGACTTTCGCTACGTGGAGTGTAAGCTCTTCTTGCGTTTGACCACTCTCGGATAGCGCTTTTCTCTTCTCCTTCAGTTTGTCAATCCAGTCGGGCATGATTCCATCCCTCGTTTCTGCGAGCTTTGTGTCCAATTACAGCACTTCTAGTATGGCGTTCTGCGAAGAATATGGCATTCTCGCCGCGTGGCAAAGCCCCGCATCCCGAGGCACCTTTCTATTAGTCCTATGACATTGCCTTGCCCGTCGTGCAGCGCGGAGCCAGGCAAAGCCTGCGAAACTCCGTCAGACGGTCAACGTGAGCTTGTGCATTTAGCACGAATCAAAGCCGCAGCCGTAAAGGTCGCGACAGCCAAGAAAGCCCGACGCCTAAGTCCAACAACCCATTGTGAGTTTTAATGCTTGCGGCGGTCCGAATAGCCGCATACATTAAAGCTTCTGTAGCTGCTAATAGACATCCCGGACAGGTGGGTTATTCTCACAGCTCACCGCAGGAGGTTCGGGATGAAGAATCCAGCTTACGAGCAGATCCAGGCAAGGAAGGTAAAAGCCAGGCTGCGCATGCTGCAGCATGCGCAGCGCATCAGCGGCAACGTCAGCCAGACCTGCCGGTTTTTCGGAGTATCGCGGGCGCTCTTTTACATCTGGAAAGAGCGCTATGAGAAGCACGGGGTAGCCGGTCTCCGGGACTTGCCTCGGAGACCACACAAGATCCGCTTTCGTATTCCACCCGAGATCGTGTCGCTGATCCTTCGCATTCGGGAAGAGCGTCGTTACGGTGCCGTTCGAGTCAGTCTCTATCTGCAACGGCACTATCACGCCTACGTTTCGCCGACGACCATCCTGAAGATCTTTCATCGTCATCACGTCGGCCCCGTTTCACTGAAAAAGTATCGTCCCGGCCCAAAACCACCGGATGCACCTCTGCAGGTTCCAGGCCGCTCTGTCCAACTCGATGTGAAGTTTGTTCCCCGTGTGGGAAGAGCGCGTCAGCGCTTTTATCAATTCACGGCGATTGACGAAGCGACGCGATTTCGCGTCCTGCGCATCTACGACCACGACAACACCAAGACCGCTATCGACTTCCTCCGAGAGGTCCAAGATCATTTTCCCTTCGCTATTCAGAAAATTCAGACCGATAACGGCTCTTCGTTCGGACCACAGTTCACTTGGCATCTTTCTGACCTCCACATCTCTCACCGGCACATACCTCCAGGCTGCCCTGAGGTGAACGGGAAGGTCGAGCGGAGCCATAAAACCGATTCGGAGGAGTTCTACCAGGGAAGGCATTTCAAACATAAAAGGGATCTTGCTCGAAAACTGAAGAGATGGGAAACCGAATACAACGAAGATCGGCCCCATCTGGCGCTTAAGGGGAAGACTCCCGGCGAACGCCTGCGCGAGCTAACCCAATCATCAGGGACTGCAAAGGATCTCTCTTGACTAATACAGATTCATGCCGGAAGGCGTCAATTTCGCAGCCGTTTTCCCAATTACTCCACCTGCATTTAAAACGATTGCATCAATGGGTTCCTTTATCTCTTCTACTGCCTTTCTTACGGAATTGGCATCCGTAACATCCCCAATAATAATTTCAAAAATCTTTTTCCCCGTTTTCTGCTCAAGGTCTTTCTTTGCTGCCTGTGCTCTCGCTCGATTTCTGCAAAAAAGAATTACCTTTTTTGTTTCTTTTTTCCATGCTAACTGTCGGGCAGTCTCTTTCCCAAGCCCAGCATTTGCTCCGGTTATTAAGATACTTTCGTTAGCGATTGACTGTTCCATGGCGGCTCCGTGGTAAAGGGGTTGAGTCGTGAGGCCCCGCGAGGCCGGGACCAACTTGCTACTTTCGAACTATTCGGTTATATATTGGTATCATAGCCATTGTAAAGGAGTTTTTAACTGAATGGTTCAGAATCCCCCTGTGCCGCGTGGACGGCCGCGCAGCTTCGACGAGACGGGGGCGCTGGAAAAGGCGACCCAGGTGTTCTGGTCGAAAGGCTACGACGGCGTCACTATCGACGATCTTGTCGCCGGGATGGGCGTAGGAAGGCCGAGCCTGTATGCCGTCTTCGGCGACAAGCGGACGATATTCCTGCGCGTCCTTAAGGCGTATGCAGAACGGAAGGGCGCAGCAGCCGCGAAGGCACTCCTCTCGCCACAGAGTCTTCGCGACTCGATCACGGGCTTTCTGAGGTACGCCGTCGAAAGTGCGACCGAGAAGGGCTCCGCTCGGGGCTGCCTTATGATATGCGTCGCGCCGGTTGTGGACGACGCTGAAGTCCGGCAGTTCCTGCAAAAAGCGGTCGCCGGTGGCGCCGCGCTGGTGGAAGGTCGTTTCCGGGACGCGATCACCGCCGGCGAAATCCCGCCTGACTTTCCTGTGGCCAAGCGCGCGATCCAAGTCACGGATTTTGCTCGTGGCCTTACCATGCGTGCGCTGATAGGCACGCCGCGCAAGACGCTTCTCAGGGATGCCGAGGAAGCGGCCGACTTGGTGCTCCTGCCGCGCCTGAAGGCCATCGGCGAGCAGAAGCTATAACTAGTGACCACGCAAGCATTTGGAGATCACTATGTCACTCATTGAGCCCGGATTGGCAATGATATGTCGGCTTGTGGGGAGTGATTACCGCGCCCTGTCGCAAATTCTGGGAGGACTACGGGCTACCCGGAATTTCGTAGCAGAAGACCGCTGCTGCGAAATCGCGCGATCCAAGCAAGCCTGTTTAGTCTGCGCGTAGTTGAACGTTCGGGTCCAAGCCAGACGCTCAGTTGCCGTTGTGAATCTGCATCAGCTGCACGGCACACCTGAGACCGCTGGGCTTGACGCTTGTTCCGTTTGTTCCAATTGGCGAGTGGCGGTGGCTGCAACGCACAGAGAGCGCAAGCCTTATCGGTTTGCCTGTCATTTCGATCCCCACCGCCCCTACCAGCTTTGTGATTAGTGGCGTTTTTGAACAAAGAAACATTCCGATCTACCTAAAGCGCGTAAATGCGAGAGTAGCGCATGGATTTCCGCCTGGACAAGTTGAAACAATCTTTGGAGTCGGCGGTGGAAGGCATGTCCAGCGAGCAATTGAGATGGCATCTCCCGGGCAAGTGGTGTGCTGCCGAGGTGCTGGAACATCTGTATCTCAGTTACACCGGAACGATCAAGGGATTCGAGAGCGTAATGACAATCGGTAAACCGCTTGCGACGAGAGCCTCCATGGCGCATCGCGTGATGACCTTCGTAGTCGTGGGATTGGGCCACATGCCCGCCGGACAAAAATCACCAGCTATCGCTCGGCCGAGGGGCTTGCCGTCGGAGAAAGTGCGAAACGAAATTGGGAAAAAGCTTGCGGCGATGGATGCGATCATCGCGGAGTGTGAAGGCCGCTTCGGGCGCCACTTAAAGCTACTCGACCATCCAATTTTGGGTCCGCTGTCCGCGACACAGTGGAGAAAGCTTCATCTGGTACATGGATGGCATCACCAGAAACAACTTCTCCGGCTTCGCCAAACCGCGACGAGGCAAATAGTCTGAACGCGGGCACGGGGGTAAGGGCAATACAATCAGCAGGACTTAGAGATTTTTCCAGCATTTCGATCCCCACCGCCCCTACCAGCTTGTAGAAGCCGGTTTAGGCCGCCGGAGAGGCGCGAAATATCTCGGGCTTCTTGCGCAGAATCTTCAAAATGCGTTTTGCGACATCGTGAGTAACGCCGAGGTTTTCACCGAAGAACAGCACTCGGCCCTCGACTTTCTGATTCACGACGTTTGTACCGTCCCTCTTCGTTAGCTTCACATCCAATGTCACTTTCGTTTGGCCAAGAAAAATGGTGAGTTCGCGTGCCGTCTGGCTGCCTTCCTTGAATTTTTCCACTTCGGCGCGGATCGTCAGGGCATCCGGGTTGCCTGCGGCCGCGCGATCTCCGCTGCGATAGACCTGGCTGAAGAGGCCACTGCGCTGGAATCGTTCAACAAGATCCTCATAGATGGCCATGCGAAATGCCGCCGGAATGCGCACGTCGGCCGCGCCAACTGGTTCGACAATAACCGCTGGCTTGGAGCGATCGGCCGGAAGGGAAGAGGGAACGTTCGGGGGATCGGCGCCTGAGGTTCGCGGGTTCGCCATCGGGCTAACGTGGGCGCCAGCGGGAGAGCTCGTGTGGGCACCCTGCGCGATGAGGTCGGCACGAAGTTGTGGGGCGCGGTCCTTGGGTAGGGCAAAGATCGCAGCGTGCAGGCCGCCGTTGGAGTCGCGATAGGTCACCGTTAGCACGTCAACCTTTATTCGTAGGAGGAGAGTGAGGGCGGCGCCGCTATCATACGGAGCGGCAGCGGCGGCTCCCTTGGCAGCCTCGCCTAGCATTCCGCCGGCGTCCGTGACTTCCGAGCCGGTGAAGATATCCTCAATCGACGAGGCGGAAACCGCGGCGCGGTGCTTTCCCGCGTCGAAGTGAAGCGCGGCGTCTTGAATCGACAAGTAGCCTCCGGCGTTGTGTTTGATATTCGGCAGGCCGGCGAGACAGCGGACCTTAAGCTGCTGGCCGGAGTCATTATTTTGTGCAAATGCAGGGCGTGTGCAGAATGACAACAAGATTGCGAAAAATCCGGTCAGGGTTCGTGTGCGCATGTGTTCCGATCTGCGGCCGCGAAGATTACTGGACGGCGATCACGGCAGGCACCTTATCGGGCTAGACAGGTTTCGTGCGGAAGAAAATAGCATATCCAGCTGGCGGAGGTAACCTCAATTGTGTAGGCGATCGCTGTCTTCCTCTCAGCGGTTGCCGATGAGCTAATACGTATTCGAGACGAGGAGATTCTTGATTCGCCTGTGATGAGATGGGCAAGGCGTCGTTGTTACTCCGAACGCAGCGCTTCCATTACGTCAACACGGGCGGCGCGCCTGGCCGGCAGCATTGACGCGACGACTGCAGCTGCCAACAGCACGAGTGCCGACGCGATCACTGGCACTGCACCCGGGACTTGCAAGTCGAGGAAATAGCTTCCGGCAAAGCGCGCCAGAGCATATCCACAGATCGCGCCGGCGATGACACCTATTCCCGCCATGACGGCACCTTCGGCGACAACATCGGTCAGAAGATTCCGCGGCTGCGCTCCAAGCGCGAGCCGGATGCCGAATTCACGTGTCCGGCCGCTCACCGAAAAGGCCAGCACGCCCGCGACACCGACTATAGCAATCGCCAGCGCGACAATCGCAAAGCCGCCGAAAACCAACGTGTTCAGGCGATCCGGCGTGAGTACTTCTGCGCGGATGTCTTCTAGGGTAGCCGCGCGCTCCACCGGCTGGTCCGCGGAGAGGTCGCGAATAATGCTGGTGATCGGGGTTACCAGCGCGTAAGGATTCATGCGCGTGTGAACGAACAGCCGCCCGCCCCAGATTTCCTCTTGTTGGAACGAATGGTAAACCGCCGGAGACGGACCCGGAACGACGTGCTCGTCGTCCACGTCCGCCGCCACACCGATGATGCGCCGTGGCACTGCGCTTATGTCGATAAATTTCATAACCGGATCGGTCCATATAATGTGGTGATTGACCGCATCTTGACCCGGGAACATGCGTTGCGCCACGCTTTGGCTCACGATGACGACGGGCTCGCCACCCCGGCGATCGCTGTCGTTGAAATCGCGTCCGGCAATAATCGGGACGCCGAGCGATGCGAAGAATCCGGGCGAGATTGTCTGGAGTTGCGCGCGAGGATCATCTTCGCCGGGCCCGTGAATGTGCCCGTCCGCGCTGTATTGAAACCCAGGGCCGAATCGGTCAGTGTCACGCCACGGAACCGTGGTGCCCAGAGCCACGCTATCCACGCCGGGCAACGCTTCGATGCGACGTATCGCTTCCTTATAGAAATTGACAATCTGATCGGGCGTCCGTCCGTACTCGACCACGGGCACGTTCACTGCGAGCACGCGGCGCGTGTCGAATCCGGTTCGCGCCGCTTGGAGCGCGAGCAGCGTAGTGAGCAGCATGCTGGCGCCGGCTAACAATACGAACGATGCGGCGATCTGCGTGACGGCGAAGGCGCGAAGCCGACGGCTGGTGCTGCCAGTAATTCGCGTGCCGCCGCTAGAGAGGCTGAAACCGCGCGAACCATCAGCTTTTGGCAACCGCGGGACGAATGCCAAAATAACAGCTGCGACGACCGCCAGAACGACTCCCACCCAGAGCAAGCTTGAGTCAACTTTCAAATCGAGCGCGCGGACGGAAAAACGGGAGGCGTAGCGAGCAAGGATGGCGACGATAGGCCACGCGCTGAGCACTCCGAGCAATGCGCCAGCGCCGCAGAGCACGAGACTTTCGGTCAGCAAAGTGCGCCGCAATGCGCCAGTTGTGGCGCCGAGCGCCGCGCGTACCGAAAGCTCGCCTTCGCGCCGAACCGTTCGCGCCAGAATTAGGTTTGCAACGTTTGAACAGGCGATGATGAAGACGAGCCCGGACGCCGCAAGCAAAATCAACAGGACGTTCCTAGCGCCCGAAGTAACCTGATCGCGCAGCAGCGCCGCATCAATCCTGAAATCCGCATTCGTTGAATACGCTTCGGGATGATCTTTAACCATCGTTGCATGGACCGCGCGCAATTCGGCGCGCGCCGACTCGAGAGTTGCTCCGGGCGCGAGTCGCCCGAATAACTCCGTCATGCGATGGACTCGGCCGGTCACCATGGTTGCCGAAAGATGGTGCGGGCTGGTGACCACGTTGGCGATGATCTCGGTTTCTGCCGGATAGGGAACCGAGGGCTCAAGCACGCCCACGATCGTAGCCGTACGTGTCCCGAGCCTGATATTTTTGCCGAGCACCGTGGGATCGCTGTTGAGTCCCGCCGTCCAGAATCGATAGGTGAGCACCGCTGCGCCGGCCGCCTTCGGTCCATCGTCGCGCGCGTCGAGCAGGCGACCAAGGATTGGGTGCAGGCCCATGACCTCGAAATACGATCCATCCACGACGCCCGCCCGAACTTCGCGGGGCTCACCGAGACCGACCATGGTGAAGCCGATGGTGGAGAAGTCGCCGAACTCGCTCACTGATTTAACGCTCGATTGCAAGTCTTGAATTTCCGGCACGGAGAATGTGGTGTTTTCGGAACCGATGCCACGCGCGCTCTGGCGGATGTAGATCAGCCGGTTTTCATCGCGATTGACGAGAGGACGAAGCAGTACGCCGCGAACAACGCTGAAGATGGCGGCATTTGCCCCGATGCCGAGCGCCAGCGTCAGCACGACCGTAAGCGCAAGTCCCTTGGCGCGCGCGAGCGAACGGATCGCGAATTTTATGTCGCGCAAGAAGGCCGGTATGGCCTCGCTGAATTGCGAATGATTCGCGTGGCTTTCGTTCATAGCGGTCGCTCCCTCAATTCTGTCGCTAGTCCGCGTTCAACGCTCAAGCGATAAACAAATTTACTTGCACGTCGAACCGGGCCCTCTCGCAATAGCGGAATATATCATCTGTTCGCTTTAAGTCGAACCTGCTCGCCGGTAACAGCGCGTCAAGAGGTTTTCGCCAAGTGCTCGCCCAGGCGATCGAGCGTCTGCTTTCCTCCCTCGATGGCTCCGTACGTCTTGATCACATGCTCACGAGATTTGGCGGACGGGAAGAGCATTCGCAAAGTGAGCTTGGTCTTCTGGCCTTTCGCCTCGAAAGTCCAGGTCACCTCGGCTTGTGTACTGCGATCGCCCTGTTTGCCACCAGTTAGCGAATAAACGATGCGCTCGGGTTTCACCACTTCGATAAACACGTTCTTGTTGGGATAGTCGGTGCCGTCCGGCCCGTGCATCGTGTGCCGCCATACGCCGCCCGGCCTCACATCCATTTCGTCGATCGTTGTCGTGAAGCCTCGCGGCCCCCACCATTGCACGATTTGTTTGGGATCGGTCCAGGCATTCCAGATGAGTTCGCGCGGTGCATCGAAGACGCGCGTGATTACGATTTCGCGATCGGCGAGATTTTCGGCGGAAGCGGCAATTGTATTCGTCACGATTTTTCGCCTTTAGCCGCTTTCATGATGTGCGCTTCGAGACGATCGAGCGACATACTCCAGCCGATTTCCATTCCCTTTAGATACTGAAGGGCCTTGTCCGTGGATTTGATAACGCGCGTACACAACGTGATCGTGGTCTTGCCAGCGTGCTCAGCGAAAGTCACTGTATTTAGATTTTCAAACAGCGGATTACCCGCTTCATCGAGCGCGATACTGGTGAAGACGAGCCGTTCGGGCTCCACGATTTCCTGATATACCCCGCTCATCGGATACACCGTCCCGTCGGGTCCGCGCATATCAATCCGTATAGCGCCGCCGGGCCGCACGTCCAATTCGCAGCGCGGATTGGTAAATCCGGTTGGACCCCACCACTGCGCCACGTGCTTTGGATCAGTCCACGCTTTGAAGACGAGCTGCCGCGGCGCGTCAAAGACGCGGGTAAATTTGACTTCCATCCGCACGCCATTCGCTGCGGATTTACTGCCCGTGCTTTCGGACATGTTTCTTCTCCTTGTTTTTTAGTTCGCGCAGATAATCGTCCAAACGATCGAAGCTCTCTTCCCAGAAGCGGCGATAGCCCTCGGTCCAGTCCGCAACATCCTTGAGCGGCCCTGCCTCTAGCCGGCACGGCCTCCATTGCGCCTCGCGCCCGCGCGCAATGAGTCCAGCGCGCTCAAGCACCTTGAGGTGTTTGGAAATTGCGGGAAGGCTCATGTCAAATGGTTCGGCCAACTCGGTCACAGACGCACCGCCGGAAACAAGGCGAGCGAGGATGGCGCGCCGAGTGGGATCGGCGAGTGCCGCGAAGGTAGCGCTGAGGTGATCCGAAGTCATTTTGTATTTAACCTACAGGTTAAATACAATAGACGCACTTGACCTGTCAAGTCTTTTTGAAGAGCCATTCGGAGATTCTCGATCGCGATGGGATTTAGCCCTGCAATTTGGTAGTCAGAGCGGAGAACGTGCTGTAGCATTCCGGACTCCGGAGGGAAGAACAACCAATGCTCAAGACAAAATTAAGAGGAGCGCCCATCCTCGCGGCCGCTTTAGTCGCCGCTGCATTTCAATTTGCTGGCCTGGGAGTCCCGGCCGCGCGTGCTCAAGCGCCAAAACGCGTCATCATCGACACCGATCCAGGCACGGATGACGCGCTCGCGATTCTTCTCGCGTTAAATTCGCCGGAAGTTCACGTCGAAGCGGTGACGATTGTGGCCGGGAACGTCACCGAACCGATAGGCCTCGAAAACGCGTTGGGAATTACTGCGCTCGCAGGGCGATGCGATCTGCCAGTTGCCGGAGGAGCGCGTGGCCCGATCCACGGGGCGCTGGTTGTCGAGCCGTTTTGGAACGGCGCGAACGGACTCGGAGGCGCGCAGTTGCCGGCATCGCGATGCAAAGCCGATCCGCGCTTCGGCCCCGACTTGATCATTGAGCTCGTTCACAAATACCCCCACGAAATCACGTTGATACCCGTTGGACCCGAAACGAATATTGCGCTTGCGGTGCTGAAGGATCCATCGATCGTTCCGCTGGTGAAAGGTGTAGTCCTGATGGGCGGCTCGATTTCAGGCGGAAACGTGAATGGCGCGAGTGAATTCAATGTGTTTTGCGATCCCGAAGCTGCGGATGTCGTTTTCAACGCGGGATGGCCGGTGACGATGGTTGGTCTCGACGTAACGGAAATCACGCTGATGAAGAATGCCGATGTGGCCGAGCTTGAGAAGAATGCGGGACCGGAAGCGAAATTCGCTGCCGCCGTAGCGAGGTTTCAGGTTGGGTTGTACCAAGGAACGGGTTTCGGAGGCGGCGCAATCCACGACGCGCTGGCCGTAGGAGCTGTGATTGATCCGTCCATTCTGCAAACGAAGGCGATGCATGTGGATGTCGAAACCGCGGGGCGATTTACTCGCGGAGAGACGATTGGAAACCGGCACGGTACGGTGGACAAGGTGATTCCTGCTGGCGATCATTTCGAGTCGGTGGGTGTAAATCCCGTTCAGCCGAATGTTAATGTCGCAGTGGGGATTGATTCTGAGCGTTTCCTGAGATTCTTCGTCTCGCGTCTTCAAGGCAAGTAGAAGTTCACTATCAGCCCAACTTCGCGAGACCTTTTAGACCTGATGAGTGGCCGGACAGCAGACCGGAGACCAATAGTTCAACAGTACGCTCGCGGGACCGGAATGGCGCCTGGCTCGTGTAGCTTCTCGCTTCAGTCCGCTCTTGGCGGTCTGGACCTCGAACCTACACGAGCCGGCATTGAAAGCGGCTCACGCCGCAACCCTCATATTCCTAACACGACTGCCGTTACTTCTGGCAGCTGTCACTGACCATTGTGAGGTCTGTCACGCGGAGATGGTTTCCTTGTGACATCTCGCCGGATGAGTTGTCGCCGTTGCCTTTGGACTTCTGTGAAGGCGTGCCGGTTACGGTCACGGTATGACCAACGTGGTCGCCTAGTTTCACGGTCTTGCTGTGAAGAACCCAGACCTTGCCGCTATCGTCCGTCAGCGTATAGGCGTTTGCTGCCGTGCCTTTCGCTAGACAGCCAGTCGCTTTCTGCGTTGAGTCGCTCATATTGTCCTGAGCTTTGGCGGCACCCGGTAGTGCCATCATCGCTAGGACGAAAAATCCGATCGCAAGTTTCAGTTTCATCAATTCCTCCATTCAGATCTCTGATAAGCCAAGCCGAGTGCTATCGCACTGGTCTTAGCACCGTCTGTAAGAATCGCGCCGATCGCGTATTTGCGCGATACGGATGATTGCGTATATGGGAGGCATTTTTCTGGTACTTGCGGAGCATACTTGAGCTCTTTATTTTCTCGACGAACGCACCACCGAAAGCGATCAAGTTCCCCGAGACTATGCAGCAAAAACATACAGCAATCCCCCGATGGTTCGGCGACGTCAGTGCGCCTACATTTCGAGTAGCGGAAATTCCTCGATTCAGAAAGGACTCTAAGCCATGGCAGACTCGAACAAGCGTGACGCCCAAACCCAGCAAATTCGGATGCGCGCGTACGAGATATATTTGGAACGCGGCGACTCTGACGGACACGAATTGGAAGACTGGATTCTTGCGGAGCGCGAACTGACTGCGCCGCCTGAAATGAAACGGGTTACTGGCGAAAAGGCTGCTGACCGCGTTACAGAGCGCGCTGCGGGTCGTGATACGACGCTGGACGCGACAAAAACTTCGTTTAGCAGTGTGGTAAGCAAGCGGACCTAGACCCAGGAGCCAGGGGTTTCCGCGCCAGCTCGCTTTGCGACAATTACGTACGTCATACTCAAAAAAGTACTGCAGGATTCGATGTATTGACCATCGGATGGCGATCGTTAAGGATGCTGCGGCGTTGTCGAGCCGAGATGACATAACTGAAAGGGACCCTTGTCCATGACTTCACTTGCCACTCAGACCGCGATGCTGACGAAAACCGTGCACGGCAGTCCGGCAGTGAAGCAAGAGCAGGCTCGTGTTCTGGTTCTCTCTCCCCACTTTGAAGTCCGCCAGCGGCTGCATCGTACGCTTGAGGCGCTGCCGGCAGATGTAATCGCGTGTTCGACGTTGGCGCAGGCTGTGGAAGTCCTTTCCAGGCAATCAGTTGACCTCGTTTTTTGCGACGAACATCTTACCGAAGGTTCCTACGGCGATTTGATAGATTCAAATTACTCGGGACGCAAATTTCCTCGCGTCGTCGTTGTTACCGGAACAGGCGAATGGGAGCTTTACTTTGACGCGGTGGGCGACGGTGCCTTCGACGTCGTTCGCAGCCCGTGGCACGCGACGGATGTGGAGATGATCGTCATCCGCGCCATGCGTGAAGAGACCAGTGCGCCGTCGCGGAAAATAGGGTGACGCGCGGCACGCTCCGCCTCGCAGCTTAGACCTCGGAGGCTACGAATTCGCAGTCAGCAATGCGATCGGGAAATCCTTCAGCAAGTCACCTACCGTGATCCACTGCTTGCCGGCCTCGCCTTTAGCCTCTGTGGAAGACGCCGTAAAGACATCGTTCCAGGAGACAGGCGATCCTTCCGGCAACAGAAGATTGGTTCCTCTCCAGAAATCTGTCGTCGCCGATACATCTGAACTCGCCGGAATCTTAGCCACCCACCTCGGAATGATCGCTATCACTTGATCTCTTCCCTGCCGTCTTAAAAATGCGATGACGTGCTCGGATTGTTGCCCAACTACTTCGAGAGGGATGAACTCTCCTTCGCTGAACAACACGGAATGCTGATGACGGTATCCGAGAGCCCTCCAGATTACATACATCTTGAGGCGGCCATTGGGCCATGCGGCGAGGAGTTCACTGGCAATTGCCGCCGGATTTGCAGCCGCACGATCCACCAAGTCTTGGAGCGCCCGGATCCGGATGGGAAAATCGATGGGATTGCGATTATCCGGGTCAACGAGATGAATATCCCAGAATTCGGAACCTTGATAAAAATCCGGCACCCCCGGGCACGCGATTTTTAGCAACGTCTCGCCAAGGGCGTTGATCATGCCGGCATAGCCGATTTGTTCTTGGAAACGCGCGACGCTGCAAAGAAATTTTGGGTGATTCTGCCGATCGAGAATGCGTTCAATAAACCCAGAAACCGCGCCCTCGTGAGCTTGATTTGGCTCCGCCCAGCGCGTGTGAATCTTCGCCTCGCGGATCGCTTTTATAATGTATGACTGAAGGCGCGTGCGGACGGAAGGCAGTTCGGATTGGTCGGCGGGCCATAAACCTAGCAGGGTTTGGTAGATGAGATATTCTTCGTTGGCGTTCGGCACGTCGCGCCCGTCCACTATCTTTTTCTCCTGCGCGTTTTCTTTCGACCACTCCCCAAGTTTCGACAACCACGCGTCAGGAATTTCGGAAAGAACGTTCAGCCGTGCGCGGAGGTCCTCGCTGCGCTTTGTGTCATGAGTCGAGCTCGCGTTCAAAGTATTCGGCCATCGCCGCTGCCGTTCGCGTATGAATTCGAAAAAGTCCTCTCGCGAAGCAATTCTTGATGGCTCGAGATTCCCGCCGACCTCGTTTAGCGAAAGCAAGGGATAGTAGACGTACAGGGCCGTATCTTCGATCCCTTTCGCCACGATCGGCCCTGTAAATTGCTGCCAATGCATTACAAAGTTGAGGCGTTCCTCGCGCTGGTCCGAGCGAACATGCGGGGGATTGGAAAGCGTCAGCACATCCCGCAAGAAAGCGAAGCACGCTTCGTTCATCTCCGGGCGGCGTGCGCGAGCTTCATCGATCGCGCGGTCGATCACGATTTTGGACGACTCCGATACTTCGAGACTCCGGATATATGTCCGATAAACCGGAAAACACGCTGTTGTTTCAACTAAGACGTCCAACAATTCAGGACGCGGCAAATTTCTTGCGTATCGATCGCGCGCTGCAAGGTCGGCGAGTTGCCGGCCGAGCGACAGCATTTCAACTCGCAGCAGATTATTCATCACGAGTTTCTTTTTCTCGTAGATGACGTCGGCAAAGTTCATTTCCTTGCCGATGAACTCAGAATAGCCTTTGGCCAACTGGCTCGCTCCCGGCGGAAAAACGAACAGACCGTTCGCGATATTCAGATATTCGTATCCGGTCGTGCCTGAAACTTGCCAGTCATCCGGTAACAACTCATCTCTGGACAGGATTTTTTCCACGAGGACGTAGGGAGGCCCAACCTCCGGCGACTGCTCGAGCAGACGTTCATTAAGCCGGTTTAGATAGCCTACGGGGTCACGCAAGCCGTCAATGTGATCCACCCGCACTCCTCGAATTGCGCTCCTGGCCGTGAGGCGAAGAATCTGGTCATGAGTTGCCGCGAAGACGTGCGCATCCTCCACTCGAATGCCAACGAGATCGGAAATGGCGAAGAAACGGCGGTAATTGATGGGTTGGTTCGGATCCAACCAATAAGCAAGCCGGTACTTTTGTTCGCTCAACAAGTGTTCGAGCAAACACAAGGACGCAGGGTCGCCTGGCCTGCCATTAAAGTCCGCGACATTTTCGTCAATGAACTTGGCGATTTCCGCGTTACCCGCAACCAGGAGTTGCAAACGTTCGCAGATTGACTCCCATCGGACTCGTCTTTCCGACTCCGTTTCGGATCCGATTCGCGTTGTTTCGGCGAATGACAACAGTCCAGCAACGATTCCCGAATACTCCTGATACCCAGATGAACTCTCAGGCAGCAAATTCCTAAGTCTATCGATACGATGTCTGAGGAGGCGTAGATGGGACGACGGTGTGACCGGAAAAGTCGAGTCGAAATAATGAATGAAGAATTTCCCGCTTTCAAACGAGAGCCGTATCTCGCCGCGATCCAATACTTCGCCAAACGGGCGGCCGAGGACAGGCAGCAGAACTCTCCCTTCGAGAATTCGTGAAGCCGGGTGCCAGTCAATGTCGAAGTAAGATGCAAAACGCGATTCATAGCCATTTTCCAGAACATCCATCCACCAGCGGTTCTCGCTGCTCGCCGCCATGTGGTTCGGGACGATATCCAAAATCAATCGCATTTGCCGCTCGATCAGTTCGTCTTGTAGGTGCTCAAAATCCTGCACGGATCCAATTTCGGGGTTGATCTGGTTGGGATCTGTGACGTCGTAGCCATGCGTACTTCCTTTGCGGCTGGTCTGAACCGGCGAAGCGTAGATGTCCGATATTCCTAGTTTCGACAAATAATCAACCAGGACGATCGCGTCCGAGAATCGAAACTTGCTGTTGAACTGGAGGCGATACGTGGCGGTGAGAGCAGAAGAATCGCTCATGGATTAAAGGCTCGCTATCTTAACCCGCTCGCTCAACTCGCGCAGTTCATCTCTGAGGGGTGTTTGGGCCGCTGCGTTATCTTCCGCGGGATTGCCTTTTAACATCTGCCTGAGAGGATTGTACAGAATGTTTTGCGCGGTCCACAGATCAACCTGAAAAGGCAGAGACGAAATCAAGCCGATAAATTGCCGAAATTTGCGCACCTGTTCAATTTCGTCCAGATGCTCCGCTATTTGTTCGGCTTCTTTCTCCAGCCTTTTTCGGATCGTAAATTCCAGCGTGGTTACATCGATATCGATATGGCTGGCGAGGGACTCTCGAAGAACGCTCTGAACGCTGCTGGTGTCGAGGTCAGTCTTCTCAAACTCCAAGCGCAACTGGTTATTGAGTACGATCTGCGCCGCTGCCTTCAACGCAGGCGGCACGGGAATCGAGAGGTCATAGAGGAAACGGATCAAGGGAGCCTGAGTATCGTAAATAGAGCGATAAGCGGCAGCCGCGGAAGACAGGGAATCGGCCAAAATCAGATTGGTTACCTTGCGCTGCTCGTCGCGGAAGAGAGATCGCAACGAGAATATGCGGGCGCCAAACGTACCGTCGAAGAGGTGAATTATTTCGGCTATATCCGCGCGAAAGAAAACTTCCGAGAGATTCTTCCGGAATGCGTCGTAATCATCCGGTTTATACGGACGCACACCTGCAATGACATTGTGTTCGCCGAGATGGACGACGGCAAAATCGAAATTCGCTGATTCGCGCGTGATTTTTGAACTAAACCGCGCTTGGCCAATGCCAAGACGCAGCTTTCCATCGGCTTCGAGCGAAGACTTTGTGCGATCGACGCTGTAGCAATAAATTGTGGATTTGTCTTCGTAATTCTCGAACAGGGAACTGATAGCAAAATGGCCGGCCACGCGCTCGATATCAATGTACCCGGGCTTCACCCATTTCTCGTAGATCTGCGCGCCGTCGCCGTGCTCCGGCAGATTGCTTTTCGCGAGTTTCAGATGCGCGAGGAACTCGGCTTCAAGTTCTTTCCCTGTGCATTCCTGCGCCAGCCTCAGCGCGCGGCCGGCATACTGGATCACCTGAACCGTCTCGACACCTGAAATCTCGTCGAAGAACCAACCGCAACTGGTGTACATCAGCAGCGCATGACGTTGCATTTCGAGCAGTTTCAGAGCCCGTACATGCGCGGCATCGTCATTCGAACCAGTTCCGTGAGCCGAAAAGAAAGATGCCAACGACTCATCGGAGCGATCGAGGATCACTTGGATATATCGATCGCGCGCCTTCCACGGATCCTTTAGAACCGCTGGCCCCAGCGCTTCGAAAATAGTTGCCAGGGTATCGCGCAGCCAGTCTAACGCTGCTCGCAGCGGAGCCCGCCATTCCTGATTCCAATCGGAATGGCCGCCCGAGTTGCATCCGCAGTTAGAGCGCCAACGCTCGACTCCGTGGGCGCAACTCCACGAGCTGTCGGGAACGATTTCGACAATATGGTCCGCCGGAAATTTCTCAAGAAATTGCCCGTAGTTCGTCAACTCGGCTAACTTTTTCTCCTGGATGTCATGGAGAGCATAAGTCAGGGCCATTTCCCCGTGACGGTGATGATGACCGTAGCTCTCACCGTCGGTCGCGATATGCGCGAGTTGCGGCCAAGTTCTAGCATCGGAAAAGCCGCCCATTAAACGGTCGGCGAATCGCTGGCCATCGTTTAGTAATCCCTCAAACGCGACGGCCTGGGAGATGGGGCCGTCGTAAAAGAAAACGCTGATTGTTTTCTTCGAAGGCAGATTGACGACGTAGGCGCGACTCGGATCAATTTTGTCGCCGCTAACATCAATCCACTTGCGGCCGTTTTTGCGGCGCACGCGCTTGGCTTGTCTGGGCGCCAGTATCGTGAAGCGGATTCCGCATTCTGCAAGAA
>Ga0302180_10001349_pt1 | contig 19724 bp, 21 predicted proteins | sample I_Palsa_E3_2_FD_200575 | JGI IMG/M metagenome (GOLD analysis project Ga0302180, IMG submission 200575) | Peat permafrost microbial communities from Stordalen Mire near Abisko, Sweden - I_Palsa_E3_2 | ecosystem: Environmental > Terrestrial > Soil > Palsa > Peat permafrost | place: Sweden... | reverse complement strand
TGGCTACCTGGGCACTGGAGACACCTCGTTCACGCACCTGCTTGACCGCCTCGAGCTTGTACTCGCGGCTGAACTTCTGTCGCTTCATCTCCCACCTCGCTTAGCATCATCGCTCTAAACCAGGTGTCAACAAAACCGGTAACAGGCCACTCGACATGCATGATCGTGTTAACCGAATCTAGACCTGAGGGGTGCTTTAATGGACCTTACCGATTGCCTAGATATTGAGCAAAGCGGCAGAGCTGGCCGCATTACGGTAAAGATTGGCGGCGCTGTATTGCCTTTCGATTGGGAAGTTGGGGCCGCGCCGGTGGTTGCTATTGTCTATGTTCCCTCGCCAGACGAATGGTCAGTTCGAGAGCCTTGGCGCAAGCTGAACCGCGACGAGGTTTTGAAGGCCCTGGGTATCGAGATCTGTCGAATCAAGTGCCGAAGCTGTGAGCACCGTTTCGACGATGACTTTCTGGAACTGCGCGAGCCTATGCCGTCGCAATGCGGCCGTTGACCAACGGCAGCTCGGGGTCAACTCCGGCGGTTGCCCGCACCAGCCTTCTCGCGCAATTTGTCGGCAAGCCACAACTTGATCAATGATTGCCGCGTGACGCCCATTCGGCGTGCCTCCCGATCCAAAGAGTCAACCATCCAACCCGGGAAATCGACATTCACCCGCTTCGGGTCCGTGCCTATGCGCCGAGCCTTTCCCAGATCCAACTGATCAGCGATTTTCTCGCCGGCATCAAACTTGCGATCAAATGTCTTGGCTTTCATAGATCTCCACTTCCTCGTCCCGCGACCGTCGTACAGAAATCAAGCGTACATTCTCGCCACGTCGGGTGATCACGGCCGACCAGTGCTTCTCATTCATCTTTCCGATCACCACCCAGCGCAGTTCATCACTGACGCGCGCTGGTATCTCAAGCAACGCCGGATCAGACCAAAGGGCCTGAGCTTCCTCGAAATCGACGCCATGCTTACGCTTGTTCTCGGCGCTCTTTTCCGAATCGTACTCAAAGGCCATGCCATTCCTCTATCACGATCCAAGGTATAATAAAGGTATAGTTAATATACTTAAAAGTCCGGAACCAATGTGGTGAATCACTGCCCGGAAGGGGCTATTCATGACGGGCCGGTTAGAACGAAGCGGGAACTCGTGCATGACGCATGATGGCTGACGTGTTGGCACTTCTGATGGTACGTAAAATCGGCGTTGGCGAACAAATACATATAATCAATCACTTGCGCGGCGACGTGAATCCCTCTCTCCCGCCATTAATTCCCTTATCTTTCCGCAACTTGCCATCGGCCTTGGGTGTCCTGGGAGATCCTAGTGGCAAATCCAGGGGCCTGCGGGATTCTTGCGGACTGACCGAGGAGTGTTGGGCACATGACCAAATTGCCAACTCTGCGATGCTTTAGAACACTGGAGCATCCAACAGAACCGATCAAGACTCAGGGGAAACCCCGCCGTTGATGCTGATTTAGTGCGGGCTCAGACTAGTTCCCACCCCGATTTCCCAGGCGAATGTCGTTACCGGCTACTGCCGTTGCTTTGATATAACTGCACGGCGCCGCGGGGCAGTGCGCGGGTGCAGGAGTCGATGGTGAGTACTCTGACCGAGAGTCCGCTCATTCTTGGCGGCCACACATTCATCAGCCAGCTCGGAAACGACCCGCCGACCTCAGAGCAGCATCAGCGCTTGATCGTCGAATCGTGCCTGGATCTGGGCATTCGATGGTTCGACACGACATATCAGCCTGAGCGGGTAGCCCTCGGCAAGGTGCTGCATTCACTCGGCCGGCGCAGCGAGGCGACGATCCTGGCCTGGAATTTCTTTACCGATTTCACGCCGGATGATCCGGTGGGCGGCCCGGGCTGCTACGCCCCCGCGCACATCGACACAATCCTGGAGCAGCTGCAGACGCCCTACGTCGACTGCCTGGTCATGGTTCCTTCGGATCACGCCGAGCAGGACCAACAGCAGCTGGAGTTGCTGCTGGACTGGCAGAGGCGGGGCTACGTACGGTCGCTCGGGCTCTGGATCTCGGATCCGGCGATCATCGAATACTATCGAAACAGCAATCCGTTTCGATACGCGATCCGACCCTGCAACATCGCGACCGACGAGGCCCCTGCCGTGTTCGCGGCCTGCAAGCTGGCCGGATGGGAGACGCTCGCGACGTCGCCATTTTTCCGGGGATGGGAGCTCGACCGGATGGTCGCGGAAGCGAGAGCGTGCGCGCTGGGATCGGTCGAGACGCTACGATCGACGCTCGCGGACCTGATGTTGCGGTTTACCTTGTTTCAGCCGGCCGTGGACCGCGTCATCGTCGCGATTAGAAAACCCGACTGGATCCGCCGGAATCTGGAAAGCGTGTCCCGGGGTCCGCTAACGCCTGAGGAGCATCGACTCCTGCGAAGGCTTGCGGCGCGGCGCAACCGCTGGTGGCGACGCGGACTTCGGCGGTTGCGCGATGCGGCGCGCAGGGTGGTACCGGGACGCTGAAGGCGGCCGATCGCGGCCGGCAGCGCGTTGACTGGTGACCCTAGCGGCTGCCGACGACCCTGGCGGGAACACCCAAGGCGATGCTGTATGGGTCGATGTTCTTCGTCACGACCGACCCGGCTGCGATCACCGAACCGCTGCCGATGTGCACTCCATCGAGGATACGGCAGCCAGAGCCGATCCAAACGTCCTCGCCGATCACGATGCCCTTTCTCGTCAATGGCTGCGTGTTCATCGGCACATCGATGCGCTCAAAGCCGTGATTGGCCGGGATGATCACCGTTTGCGCCCCGATCATCGTGTTGCGGCCGATGGTGAGGCCGCCATGTCCATAGAGCACACAGTACGGTCCGATGTAGGTGTCCGCCGCGATCTCAATGATGCCGCCATAGGTGGTGACGATGACGCCATCCGAAATGACAACGCCGCCGGCGATGGTGATTCGTCCGCCGAAGGATCGGCCGTCGCAGGCAGTCTGGATCAGCGCGCTCTCGGCGATATACGTCGAGGCAGCGATCCGGATCCCGCGGCGCGTGTTCAACCACCGGACGCGGACTCGCCGTCGAATTCTCTGCGTCAGATTGCCATGCGCTGTCATCGCTGTGGCCAATTCAGCAGGCGCAGGCAATCCAGCAGCGCTTCGACCTCATGGGAGGCGTCTTTCCAGGCGCTGGCCTTTGGCCCTTTGCGTGCCTCGGGGTTGGTGTCGAGGCCGGCGGAAAACCAGCCGCCGCGCTTGGCATCGATCAGGTAGCTTTTTGCGTAGTGCCACAGGCGCTCGAAATGCGATGCATAGTCGATCTGATCATCCGGATGCAGTCCTGCCATCGCCAGGAGCGCTCTCAGGCCATCGGCCTGGGCCCACCACACCTTATCGCGCACAAACACGACGGTCTCTTCCAGGCGCACCGGGCCGAGGCTCGATCCGGCCAGATGGAATCCCCCTTGGTCGCGATCCCAGGCGATTCGCAACATCGTATCGACCATGGACTTGGCAGTGGATCCGGTGGTCGCGTCCAGCGTGCCGAACAGGGATTCGGAGGCTGCGAGCAGGATGATCGCGGTGCGCAGAATCTGCCCGTAACGCACGACGTCGGGGAGCGGCGTCCAGTCCGGATTGGCAAACATATGCATCAAGCCGGGAGCGACGACCAGACGGTCGCGCACGATAGCCAGCACTTCCTCGAGCCGCTGTCGAACCAGTGGATCGGGCCAGATGCGATAAAGATCGGCGAACGCCTTCAGCAGATCCGAATTGGTGTTGGCGTCCTTGCAGCCGATGGGCATCCCGATCGAATCGCGATACTCGCCCGGCGCACGGTGTCCCTGCTCGGCGGCGAGAATCGGTACACCTTCCCGCGTGTAGAACACGAAATACCCGCCGTGCTCGTCGTCATGGGCGTGCTCATCCATCCATGCGAAGGCTAGCTTGGCGAGCTCCAGGCACGCCGGATCGCTCGTGGTGTCGTAACATGCGACGCATGCCGAGATCGCATAGGCCGTGCCGTGGCCATGTTTGGTCGCGCCTTCGAGCGGGTCACCGGACTGGGTCAGAAGGTGATACCAACCGCCCAGGCTTCGGTCCCACATCCGCTCCCTGAGGTAGGCGAAGCCATGCGCGGCCGTTTCACGCAGGAATGCAAGCTCGGGTGAATGCGCTGCGGCCCGGGCAGCGGCGATCGTCTGCCGCGCCTGGTACTCGAGCATCTTGTCGTTCCGTCCGCGGGGCTTCCATCGATGGTCGAAGCCACATAGAAACCCGCCGTGCTGTCGATCCACGCTGCGCGGGAACCAGGCCGCGGCCAGGCGGCGCAGCTCCTGATCGAACTCGGGGCGAAGGTTCATCAACTGGATGGATGAGCTCATGGCTGCGCTCGTCAGAGCCTGAAGGCCAATCCGTTGCTGTCCTGGACGCCCATCTCGCCGTGGCCAAAGTCGAAGAACCTCAGCCCTGCGCGGATCTCGGCTTCCCGACGCAGCAGCAACCCTTGGGAGATCGACAGTGTTGAGGCGAGCATACGATGATGTCCGTCATGCCACGAATTGTGGCCGTGGCTCACGTAAACGAAAAGATACGGCATGCGCGCAAGATAGCCGAATCGTCCGCGCTGTTTGAGCGCCAGGGCGACCCGCAGGTCCTCGCCCAGCTGCGCCTCGGTGCCTGCGGTCGGATAGTCAATCGGAACCGAGCGCCTGACTATCAGTGTGCCCAGGTGGCCGCCGGCTTCCGTGGCTCGCCAATTTAGGCAATATAACGAGCGTGTCTGCGGGAAGTACTGGACCACGTCCTGGAGCAGCGCGGCCTCGTGATTAGCCTCGACTAGATGCGTCAACTGCCGCGCGAGCCGTTCCGGATGGCTGCAATCATCATCGTCCCACTGGCACAGGATGTCCCCGCGGGCGGCTGCAACGCTGATGTTGCGCAGCTGACCGAGGCTGAGGGCGCCGGCTGGGGCCACGATGCGGATGTCGCCGCGCTCGAGCGACCCGATGTAGTCGAGCAGCGCGTCGCGACCGCTGTTGACGCGACCGTCGACCAACACGATCAGCTCCTTGCGCACCAGGGTCTGGCGGCAGTAGGCCGCGATGCTGCGCATGACGAAGTCGAGCTGTTCGGGGACGGGCAGCGTCAGCATCAGGCAACTGACCATACCGTCACCAAGCTGGGTGTCGCTTGCCACTGGGAACATCCTGCCGGTGTATCGGGCCGAACTCAGGTGAACTTTGCCAAACACGCAGGTCTCATTCATTGTCCACCGATGCTCACGGTTGCGCGAACTGGCAAGCCATTGTGCCGCGGGAACGCTGCCAAGGCGGACCCGATTTTACAGATCCCAGGACACGCGCCGTGGGGCCTGGACCGACTGGCGTGACACACCCGTCACTCGGGAGTCGGTTCGACGACCGGTATCGAATGGTCGCCGAGTCGCGTCTGCTCGACATGCTGCTGCTCGGCGGCTGGGTGTTCGAGCTCGCCGCCGGCGGCGGCCGCGCCGGCGGCCATACCTACTGTCACTGCCTCGGCCACCGGGGTATTGCGCACGCGCGACGGCCCGAATCGCTCGAACAGCCCGCGCGTCTCCGCATACGAGCCACCGTGTGCGGCAATGTCCTGGCCGAGCAGGATCAGGCGCGGCTCGCGCTCCATCTCTTCGGCCATGGCCCGTGCCAACGCCGCGCGGAAGAACCGCTTAGGCATCGAGCAGTGCCGCCTCGGCATCGGGCCAGGGGCGGCCTGCGCGCAGCGCTCGGCTTGCGCGATTTCGGCGTCCACCTCGGTGCGCAGTTGCATCCAGAGCGCATCATTCAGGATCGTCTCGCGGCGCAGCCGCTGCTCGTACAGCGGCAACGGATCCCGATCGCGCAGCTGCTCCAGTTCCGCCGGCGCGCGCTCCTCGCGTGTAAGGGTTGAATGCGTGGCCAGCCGCGCGCAGCGCAGCTCCAGGAAGAACGCGCCGTGTCCGGCACGGGCGCTGGCCACGGCGTCCGCTGTGGCCAGCGCCACCGCATCGACGTCGGGCCCGTCGACGGCGATGGCCGGGATGCGGTATGGACCGGCCAGATCGGTCAGGTGCGTCGTCGCCAGGCTCGCGCGCACCGGCGTCGAGACCGCGTAGCCATTGTTGATGCAGGCGAGCACCAGCGGCAGTCGCCACAGCGCCGCGATGTTGAGTGTTTCATGCAATACCCCCCGCGCCGCAGGCGCCGTCTCCGAACCGGCAGCATGTCACAGCGGTGGTAGCGAGCTGCTGCTGCGCGAGTGCCACGCCGGCCGCGACCGAGATGTTGCCGCCGACCACGCCGTGGGCGCCGAACAGGCCGACCGACGGCATCGACACATGCGCGCGCCCGGCGCGCCCCCGATTCGGGCCCCCATCCTTGCCGATCAGCTGCGCCAGCAGGCCGCCCGCGGGTACGCCGCGCGCCAGTGCGATCGCAATGCTGCGACCACTGCAGAGCAGCGCATCGGTGTGATCGAGCGCGGCACAGATCCCCACGGCAATCGCTTCCTCACCGCGAGACAGCAGCTGGAAGCCGGGTCTGGGTTGCCGCATGAGCGCCGACTCGAAGCTGCGAAGCCGCAGCATCGACCTGAGCCGGCGCAGCCGTTCTACATAATGCTTCGCATCGTGTGGCAGAGAATCGGCGGCCCCGACCATCCAGGGTCTCCCAAGACGCGTACGAGTTGTGCCATCCTTCGTCCCGATCATGGTAACAGACGACCCCTCAGCGATCGCAGTGTCCAAATCAGCCAAGCCTTCCGGGCAGGCTGACGGCGAGGCCGCAGATGCGATGCTGGCGCGTTTTTTGCTCGTCAACCCAGTGGTGCGCAAGGCGGCTAGCCTCCTGCGCGAGGGCGCCGAGGTTGCCGTGGCCTACACTGATGTGGCCGGCGAGTGGCGCTTTTACGTCAACGCCAGCAATGTGGCGATCGAGAGCGGCAAGGCCCAGGACCCGGATTTCGAGCTGCGCCTTGCTCCCGGTGCGGTGCGGTCGATCTGCTCGATGCCAGACGCCGACCTCGGCGAGCTCGGTATCGCCTTCTTCGAGCACATCGTTTCGCGAGACCCGGATCATAAAATCCGCGTACGCCCCTACGGCGGCCTGATCAAGCCCACGCGCCGTGGCTGGCTCAGCCTGCTGGCGCGCGGCGGCCCGAAGCTGGCCATCTGGATGGCCAGGAAGGGACTGCGCGGCTCCGGCGATGTGGTCGCGGCGCTGGCGCGATTGAAGGGCTCTACCTAGGTACGTGACCACATGAGCGCCCGCGCGATTGTGATCTGCCTCGATGGAGCCGATGGCCGGATGCTCGATCACTACAGCGTCGATGGTTCGTTGCCGAACCTAGCGGCCCTGCGCCGGGGGGGCGGTGCGCGGTCACTGTCAGCCCCTCTGGGCAGCACCGACGATGCGCTCTGGGCATCGTTTCAATACATGCTGCCGGTCGCAGAACATGGCCGATACCACTATGAAACACCCCAGCAAGGCAATCGATTGGGCATGACGCACGAACGGGAACAACTCCCGGCATTCTGGGATGAGCTATCAAGCTCAGGTCTGAAGGTGGCCGTCCTGGACGTGCCCAAATGCCGGGCACCTGCACCACTGAACGGCATCCAGATCGTCGACTGGTTGACACACGGAGAATATTTCTCGTCCCCGCGCAGCTTTCCGGCGCCCCTCATCGGCGAGCTGGTGCAACGCTTTGGCGCCAGACCGACCCACGAATGCGGTTATTTCGAATTGGAGATCGATAACCAGGAACCCGAAGACATCGTAGCCAAGATGACGACCGAGGTTTCGATGAAACGCGCCGCCGGATTGCACTATCTCGATTCCATGGCCTGGGATCTGTTCTGCATCGGATTCAGCCAGCTGCATTGCATCAACCACAAGTTCTGGAACTTCGACGAATTGCCTGCGCTCGAGGAATTGAGAATTCACCACCATCCAATCTTTGAAGTGCTCAACGCCATCGATGCAGCCATCGGGGCCCTGGTGTCTTCGGCGGGGCCAGCCGCCGAATGCATCGTACTGGCTCCCACGGATTTTGAGCGCAATGGTTCCCTCGAGCATCTGATGCCGCAGGTCATTGCACGCATCAACTCGGCCTTGTTCGGCGAGCTCGGCGCGCAGCAGTCGTTGAAGTGGCCATGGAATCTCAGGCTGCGCAACAAGCTCATCGGACACGATCCGACGACATGGCCCTGCACCATGCTTCCGTACAATGAGAACTTCTTGGCGCTTCGAATCTCAGCGCGCGGGGAACGCACGTGCTTCAGAAGCGCTTCATCTGCGCTTCCCGACGACGATCTGATCGGTGCTGTTGAGAGGGAGTTCCTGAGGCTGCGTGACGACGCCGATGGGACGACCCTGAAATTCGCGACCAGCCGTCCTTCGCAGAGCTGCGGGCGCTGTGCCCACAATCTTCCGGACCTGTTAATTCAATACCCCAGCGGGCATTTCCCGAATGCCGTGCGATCGCCAGGCATCGGCCGGGTCGAAATGCAAAGTCCGCCCTGGAGAAAGGGTAACCATCGGGATGGGGGTTTCGTCTTCGCCTCCGGTCCCCTGTCGAAAGAGCTCATCCCCAGCGTGCAGCTGATTTCACAGATCGGAACCGTGGTCCAACGCGTCCTGACATCGCCACGTCAATCCATCGGACCTGGGTAGCCTCATTCAGCCGCCGCTGGAAAGGGCGATCTGCGGGCAGCTTGATCGTCGGTGCAATCTACAATCAGGGGTCCGCCGACGGCCATAAGCGGCCCTTTGCGAGCGACGCCTTTCGTAGACGCCGGCCATCAGGGCCCTAAAAGGACTTGGACAATGAGATCTTTCCCGCCGTTGATGGTCACGGCACCTTGCGCGCTGCCCTTCGTGAAGCCCATCGCCGCCAGATAGAACGACGGCGTCTTTGCTTCTTGCGCGCCGGGAAGCAGGGTGTATCCGGCTTTGGGCAGCGCCGCAAGATAAAAGGCGTACATCGCGTGCTGATCAACGTTGTGCCATTCGCAGATGACCTCCTTGGAAATGATGACCGGTTTGCATGGGCTCAAGCCGGGAGGAAGCGGGAAGTCACTTGGAAGTCCCGTCACTCCTGTCGCACCCTGCGCAAAGGCTGACACGTCGCACATCAAGAATGCGACGTTCAGCATCGGGAAGACGAGCGCGGCGACCGTGCGGCTGATCTGATGTTTCATGGCGTCTTTAATACTCCGCAAGGTTGGTGTTCAAGCCCGTATGGGGGCCGGCCAGTAGACGGAATCTTGGCCCTTCGTTCTTCGAACAGCAGCTTTCGCGATAGTCGACCGGCCGTTCAAATGACCGCTTGGGGTGTGCGCCGTGCAAAGGGGCGTTTTTCCAGTGGGTGCAAGCACCACCCGGCAAGTGCTCCAGCCGGAAGCTACCGGAGCAGCTGTGGAGGTAACGGGCGATTGCGCCCTGGCTAGCGACTCCGATTCGACCCGCTAGTTCGCGCTCAAGTCGGTGCGTTTGATGAGCGCGAGCACGGAAGTATCAATACACGCGCGCAGTGCCTTGTCGACGCTTTCCCTATGGGAGCTCTGATAGTTGACGTCCGGAGTCATCGGATTCACATTGCGGCCACTCATTGAGGCCACCGTACTGGCAAATGCCGCGGTTCCCCCGACGCCGACCGAAGTGTCGTTCAACGCCTTGCTGACGCTCACCGAGTCCAGGACGTCGCCGGTATTGGCGTCGAGGATGCGAACGTCGATTGCAATCGTGTCCTTGTTCTTGCCGCCTCCGAGCGTGAGTCCACCGATGGAGACGCCGCCCTGATGTTGATCGGCCCCGGCGTTCGCCTCGGTAACGGTGCCTTCAAATATGTAGCGGGCGCCTCGCAGCTGTTGTTGCGCGGCGTTACCCGTAGTCATGCCCGCGCCATTCATCTGCTTCTCCGGCACGATGCCCTGGTTGAGCCGATTGCGCTCGACCACGCGAAACTGGTGAGACTCGATCAGGGCTGTCGTGAAGATGTCGGTCGCTGCGGCTACGCTGACGTCCTGCACACCACTGTGGAATTCATAGATGGTCACTGGCACGCGTTGTTCGAGCGGTTTGGGCGGTAGCGCCGCCAGGGCGTCGCTCTGACGCGAGCTTTGTACGACGGGGTCCTCGCCTTCGGCGAACACGCCATGCGCGAAGATTGCGCAGGCCGCGGCCAGAGACGCGACCGCGGCCCGGAGGCTGATCGATGTAGTCATGTCTGCTATCTCCCAGTGATTACTGCCTAGTGGCCCAGTGACGACGGAGCGCTCTGAATAGCCGGTTGCTGCTGAATGGTCTGGTACTGCTGAACGGGCTGCACCGTCGTCTGCGTTGTCGCTGGCTTGAATGAGGTGGCCGCGCCCATCGTCGACGGCGCAGCCGTGGTCATTGCCGGGCGACTGGCTGTTGCCACGGGAGACGTAGCGGCTGGAGGCGTCCATGCTGATGGCGCCGCGCCCCAGGTGGGCGTCTTCGCTTGATTGACGGGCGGATTTACCGGGGCGGCTACCGCGACTGGTTGCCTGGGGATCGCCAAAGCGGCGCCCGGCGCGGCTTTTGTGCTTTGCGTCGCGATTGCGGCTGGCGCAGTCAATTTTGGCACCGGCTGACCGGGCACCGCCGGATTCCCGGCGACTGAGTTGGTCGTGGTTCCCCTCTTTGCCGCCTCTGAATTCAGAAGTGCAATGATGCCGTTTTCGGTCGTTGGATCCTTGGCATACTGGGTGCGTGCCTGCGCGATCAACTGGTCGCGCTGGCTAGCAATGGCGGCGGTTGATTTGCCGTTGAAATAGCCATTGAGTTGCTGCGTCAGATTGCTCTGGTATCCCGCCAGCGTCGACTGTGGCAGAGGGGACTTGCCGGTAGCACGTTGAGCCTTGAACTGCGCAATGGCGCTGTGAAGCTGGCTGGTGTTTGGCTTTTTGTAGGCGAGCAGGGCACTTTTCTTGGCGGTCGCAAGTCTTGCGGACACCGTTGCAAAAGACAGCCGCTGCCCGAACCTGGTGGCCAGGTTGGTCTGCGTAGCCAAGTGGCCCGGCGCAGTCGCTTTGCTGTCCAGACCCGCAAATTCAACTTTCGGCAGCAGCGCATACAGGGCAGTCGCCGCGGCTGTCGAGCGCTGCTGGTACAGATGAGCCATAGCGGCTGAGATCGCCTGGGCGCTCTCCGCATCTGCCAGCAGATCATCGTAGGCGAGTTGCGCGGCAGCGAATGCCTGGTCCGGGCCGGTGGTGATGTCATCGATCATCTTTGAGACATTGGCGCTCATATCGGCAGTGACGGTGTTTTCAATAGAATCCACCACGGATGTCGGATCGAACGCGCTCAGCGGATGGGACAGCATCGAGCTGATTTCCGACTGCACGGCCGTCAGCGGTGACATCATCAGCCCAGAGATGGTATCTGCCTGTGCAACGCCAGGACCTTCACTGTTCTGCGCCTGCGCCAGGCATTGATTCACCTTTGTCAGATCCGTATCGCCGGCGCTCTTCAGTAACGCGATTTGCTTCACTGCGCGCGAAAACGCATCGTTAAAGGTGCCGTAAGGCGTCGTAGTCGTTTGATCGGACGCGGAAATCTGTGTGCCGGCTAACACGGTGCTTTTTTGCAAATTTGAATTTGACGGTGCCGCGGCTAAGGCGACCGACTGATTCGCCTCAGTCTTCATCGTAAGCGGAGCACCGCTCCCCGCTTTCGCATTCACATTGCTGGCCAGGTGCGACTGCGACTGGACGCTCAATGCCGCGGAACCTGTGGCAGGAGCGGAATCTTTAGTCGGGGAGGCCGTTGGCGCGTTCTGGTTTACTATCGTCTTATCCTTTATCTCTCTAATCGTGCTTTCGTCCTTGGAGACGACCTGAGCCTGGCTCAACGCTGCCGCCAGGTCCGAGGCACTTTGTTGCGACTGGGATTGCATCACATTGAAGGTGTCAGTCACGGACTGACGCGCCTGCCGCTCGGCGGCCTGGGTTTGGCCCGTCGCGTCATGGATGAAGGTGGTGAGCAGATTGGCGATGCCATTGAGAGTGTCGATGAGCGTTTGGATCTCGCAACTCACGCCATAGCTCACCACGGTGGCTGCGCAGCTCAACAACCCGCTGCAACAGTCGGCCAGCACCGGTGCGGACACCCCACCCGCAGCCACTACCAATAACAGGGGGACGGTTTTACGGATTGTCATCGCAGATCCTCCGATCACTGGGTGTGCCGCTAAGAGCGCTCCAGGGGGAATGCCTGCCTGGGTTCCAGCTCCCTGTACCTCTAAGAACCGGAATGCAGCGACAATCCCGCCACAACGATCGGCGGCAGGAGGCAGTTGCGCGATTACATCACTGGCGCAGCGGGGTCTCAGGCACGCAAGCGCGCCAGCGCAGCTTTGGCTCGAAGGGTTTGAGGGTGATTGGCGCCGAGCTGGGATTCCAGATCCTGGGCTGCTTTTTTCAGCAGCGGCGGTGCAGCGGCGCTGCCGCTTGTTGCCAGTGCCTCGCCAAGGCGCTCGCGTGTTTCCGCCAGCTCCCAGATATCGTCCGGATATTTCTCCCTCAGTGCGACCGCTTCCTGTAAGGCGGCGGATGCTGAGGCGGTGTTGCCTTGTTTCAATTCAACGTCACCCAGGGACTCGAGCGCCTGAGCCAGGTTCGATTCGCCTTGCGCTCCGAGTTTACGCAGGCCGTCAACTGTCGGCTGCAGTTGCGCCTGCGCTGCTTCGTAATCACTCGCCGCCGCCGCCCACTGTGCCAGCGCCAACTGTGAACGTAGTGCCAGCGGATGCGCCGGGCCATATTGCGAAAGCGCGGCATCGTGCGCAGCCTGGAGCGTAACCCTCGCTTGTTGTTGATCGCCGATGGCGAGTTGAGCCTCGCCGAGAAATATCCGGTTCTGGATGGTCAGAGGGCTGGCCGGTCCCGCATAACGTACGGCAAGATCCGTCGCTTCGCGCAACACGGAAATCGCCGGCTCGTTACGATTGGTGATGGAGAGCAGCTTACCGTAGTACCCCGTGGCGGCCGCCACAGCTGCGGAATCCCCGGCCAGCGAGCGTTCCCGCTCGACCGAGCTTTTCAGCAGCACTTCGGCTTCCTTGAGGTGGCCGTTGCGCAGTTCCAGAGTGCCGGTATTGGCGACGATAATCTGCGCATCGAGGCCGTCACCCAGGCCGATCGCGCGGTAGATATCGCTGGTTTCGTGATAGGCGGCCAGTGCCTGATCCAGGTGATTGGCCGACGCCAGCGATATCGCGAGCGAATTATATAGTATGGCGGTCTCACGGTGATCGCGGCCGGACAACGCGATGCGTTCCTTGATGGCCGCGCGCATGGTGGCGATCGCCCCATCGAGATCGCCGCGCGTACGTTGCAGGCGTGCGCGCACCAGTAGTCCCTCAAGCCGCTCTTCCATGTACGGGCGCGGAGATGTGGCCCAGAAAGCATCAGCCTGATCCAGCAGTTTACCCGCTCGATCCGCATGCCCGCGCAGCAATTCAATATTCGCCAATTTCTGGCGCGCATCTGCCAATGCCGCGGGATCCGCCTTTGCGTTCGCTTCGGCTATGAATCCCTCCAATAGGGCATCCGCGCCGGTGACATCTTCGAGCGCGCCATATAGATCTGCCAGCGTCAGCACGATCTGGCCCGCCAGCTGGGGCTGATCCTGATACTCGCGCAGCACGCGCTGAGCGCTGCTGTCGATCATGTTCTTGGCGGTCGCCGGTTGTGCGCCATTATCAGCGATTGCCGTGCGAAAAAGGCGTGTCAATTGGTAGCGTACCGCCTCCTCGCGCGCCGCATCACGGCGCGCGATGTCCCGTTCCTGCGCGGCTCGATGCCCTTGCCAGGCAGCGAGGCCCAATCCGACGGCCAGTGACAGGAATATGGCCACCGCTGCCGCCGCACTCCAACGATAGCGGCGCAGCAGATGCCCCAGCAGATAAAGGCGTGCGCCTTCTCGCGCTGCGACAGGCTCGCCATCGAGCACTCGCTCTACGTCCAGCTTCACTGAGTCAACGGTCGCATAGCGGTAGGCGGGTTCGGTGCGCAGCGCCTTGGCCACAATCGCATCCAGATCGCCACGTATCATCCTCGCCGGCACGGGAGGGTCAGTGCGGCCCTCGGCCGTTCGGCTGGCCGACGGCGCCGAGCGCTGTAGCACCGTGCGCAACGCCAGTAGCATTGGCGTTTCGGAGCCGACCCAAGCGTGGGCGCCGGTCAATAGTTCGAACAGTAGCAATCCCAGTGCGTAGACATCAGTAGCTGTGGTGATGGGGTCGCCGGTCAACTGCTCTGGCGCGGCGCAAATTGGTGTCATCGGTGCGACTGCGACCTGGGTCATGCGAGCGAGCTGCGGGTCGAGCAGCTTGGCAATGCCAAAATCGAGCAGCTTCACCACCCCGGCCGCAGTCACTAGGATATTTGATGGCTTGAGATCGCGATGAACGATCAAGTTGCGGTGCGCATAGGCGACAGCGTCGCACACCTGAATGAAAAGCCCGAGTCGCTGCTCGAAGGTGGCGTGCGTCAGCATACAAAAGTCGGTGATGGAACGTCCTTCGACGTATTCCATCACCATGAACGGTCGGCCGTCGCTTGTGACGCCGCCGTCATACAGGCGCGCTATGCCCGAGTGTTCCAGCCGAGCCAATATCTGGCGCTCGGCTTCGAAGCGCTCCAGTTGCGATGCGGCATCACGCTGTAATAGCTTGATGGCGACCCGTTGCTCGAAGTCGCCCTGCGTGCGGAGGCCTTCGTACACGTCACCCATGCCGCCGCGTCCGATGAGCCGCGTAATGGTCCAGGCGCCCAGGCGGGTACCGATGGCAGCGTCCTGCACGACGTCGTCGATCGCTGCCCGCGCTGGCGCTCCGAGAAAACCGCCCGACGCCTGAGCGGCGAGCATCAGGCTCTCGACCTCCGCCAGCACAATCGGATCCTCATCCTGTAGATCGCGTAGGTGGGAGGCTCGCGCCTCCTCCGGCAAGTCCAACAACTCGTCCAGCAAACCGTCGACGCGAATTCTTTGCTGAGCTGTTAGGTCGGAACAGGTTGGACTGCTCGGTTGCATATTCCCGCTTTAGGGTGAATTTTGGGACCGCGCCCCTGGTGTCAGTGTACGCGGCCGGGGTTGCAGCGCCATGCGTGCCTTCAGAGGGTTCAGTAGGCGGCAAATACCCGGTTGCACAAGCCACCCAGCGCGGCGGGTAGGGCGCTAGAGGCGATAGCAAGATCGCCACCGCCGGCGCGCACCTGAATGTCGCACAGTAAAGCATTCTTTTGAGCGATCACCTCGTGCAGTTCCTCCTGCCAGACGGCCGCGTCGCCTATTCCCGGCAGCGGGCTGCTTGCCAATGGCATCTTGCCGGTCTCCCAAGCATCCACCGTGGTACGCCCGAGACCCGGCCGGATGCTGATGGTAATCGCGGGGAAACTTGCGGTGGTGAATTCGCAGGATTGAGTATCCCCGGCTACGGGCTTGGTTGCCGTAATCGGCGCACTCAAGATGCCGGCCAGATCTTCGGGCTTCAGGCTATGGCTATCGCACACCGCCGTTGCAACGCCCAGCGAGCTGCTTGTCCGCTGCGCCGGATTACCGGTAGCGGCGGCCTGCGTGCCATGGGAACAGCCCGCCAGAACATGGCAGACGCACGCTAACGCCATCATGGCAGCGACTGCTGGTGATCTAGTCACTTGGGTTGAGCGCCTTGGTCTTTCATCGATTCGAGGCGCGCGAGGTCGACCTGGCCGAGCGCCTGCTCGAGGGAGCCCATGTCAACGCCGTCGCCGGTAAGTTCGACCTGAAAACGCTTGGCCAGCAGGACGCTGAGGTCGCCCTTCCTGGACTTCACGTCGTACTTCTCATGCACTGAGCGACCGCTGATGTCTTTGTTCCTTTCATAGCCCGAGTCGCTCTCCGATGTCGTGTTCTGCACCAGCGCTCCGGCCATGTCCATCAGTCCGGACAGACCCGACATATCGGAAATCTCGATGTGCACACCAGCGCCGTTGTCGCCTTGATAATCGGCGTCGGCGGAGGACGTCTTGACGCCGACGGCTCCCTGGCTCTGCCCCTTGGCGTCGGTGCGCTTCATGCCCGACAGTGAGGCAGGCAGCATTGCCGTGAGCGTCTTGAAATCCACGACATCCACGCGGTGATTCCCGCCCAACGCGCCGCCCAGCGCGGTCAAGAGGCCACCCGCCGCCGCCATCGGGTTCTGGGCACTGTCGCTGGCGGTACTGTTCCCCGATGCATTCCCCTGGGTGTCCGATGACGCGCGATCCGCAGTGGTGCCGCCAGCACTGGCCGCCTGCTGCTCACTTTGCTGCCCTGCCTTGGCGAGATTGGACAGGGCTGCGCTCAAGCCGGCCTTGCCCTTGTCGTCGGTTCCCAGTGCATTGCCAATGACGTTGCCAAGGACGGCGGCGCCCTGGTCTTGCGTTGCGGCCGGCGTGAGGGCGCTGGTGGCAAATGTGCCGGGCATCAGACCGAATCGACCGGCAGCGGCACTGACGATGCCGAGAACGATGCCGAGCAGGATGGTGCATATCACGACCATCGCGGTATAGCCAAATGCCTTTTCCCGCGGCGATCGCATGACAACTGGCAAACCCAGATACAGCACATAGATGCCGTACAGCCCGGCGAGGAACTGCAACAACGTCGGCAGGACGGGCGATAGCGCAAGTACCGCGCTCAACCACGCCGGCGTCAATGAGTACGCGGCGACCTTGAGCGCCTGGCGCAGGTCGCGCTCGCCAGAAAACGTAGGTGCGAGTGCATTGACGATCAGGCCGAGCAGAAACAATCCCACCAGGCCAAATCCGAAAGCAGCAACCGCGGACACGAGCCCGGTCTCCATCGGCATACGAATCGCGCCGGCAAACGGCACGCTCACTCCGATGAGCGACATATGCACGAAGGACATTACCGCGGCTAGCGCCGAGAGCGGCATGACATAGCCGATGTAGAGTTGAGCGGCCGTGGTCGGCTCGGTAGCGATGATGGGCCATTCGCTCCTCGGACTCAGCACGATATTCTTGATGCGCTCGATCAGACCCGCCGTCGAGGAAGATGCAGCGCTGACCGGCGCGAATCCTGCGGACGATCCGCCCGATGCCATGGCGGCTGCCGGCGTCATAGTCGCGGCCGGGGACATGGCTTGCGCCGGTCTCTGGGCCATTGCCGCACGACCCATGTCAGCAGACGGTTGAGCGGGGCCACCGCTATCGATCTTCTGGCCGCAACCTCCGCAGAAGCGGGTGTTGGCTTGAACGGGTTGACTGCAATTCGGACAATTCATAAATCCCCCGTAGGGTTGCGTTGCTGGTTAGCGCGAAGGGTCCACGAGGCCGACATGTCCAGGCGGAATGGGTTGCGGATTGAGCTCCACCTGGCTGCCGCCTTGCGGCTTCCCACCCACGAATATGATGCTGCGATGATTGTCTGGCAGCGGATGCCAGGGCACCACGGCAGTGGCAATAGGCGGCTTTGGCGGCAGCAGCGGCGTGCCGCCGATCGGTCGCACGACGGTCCCGACGATGGCTGGCTTGGTCAGCGGCGCGGGCGGGGCGGCTTTTTTAGGGTGAGGGGCGATGGGCACCTGTGCTACCACGACCATGGGCATGGCGAAGATTGCACACAGTGCGGCGGCGGATACCACGTTGCTATGAAGTCTCATCGGATGATCCTCGTTTCTGGGCTCTGTTCCGGTTTCGAAAGCGGTTGCGGATTAATCGAGCGTGGCATTAACACTAAGAACCGAAATCGATGCGGAACCCCGCCACTGCGCGGATCTTTGCGTTCCCGCGCCGGCGGTCGGCGCCCGTGTCGAGCCAGCGGGTGCAGAGTTCGTCGGCTCGACCAAGCTCAACTCACCCAAACCTAAGAAGGCTCGCCGCTGGCTGTGGTGGATTTTGGCGTTGCTCCTGGCATTTGTTGTCGGCGTGTTGCTGGGGCGCATGATGGCGCGGAAATGTCCGCATTGCCCCGCGGCAGCGGTGCTAGGCAACGGAGGTGGTGGTGGCGCCCGCGAGCGTTAAATAGGCTCAAATCCATGGATCCGAGCCGATTGGATCAATACGATGCATTATGTTTTGCCGGAGCCTAACGGTAGGTATTTCTCGTTCGGTTCGGCGCTCGCAATTTCTAAAGCATTTGGCATCGAATTGACTAGAATCGCGGAGTGGCCGATGAAGAACATCCATTACCGCAGGACGCGCTTGTTCGACTCGAGGCGAGTACGACTTCCGCGGACGTGCGCCGGATTGCTGCCGAGTTGCTTCCGGCGTTCTACGAGCAGCTGAGGCGGATTGCAAAGCGAACGCGCGTGCGCTACGGAGCTGGGCACACGATGCAGACCACGGCGCTCGTGCATGAGGCCTACCTGCGACTCGGGCAGTCGTGCAGTTTTGCCGACGAAACCCATTTTCTTCGCGCTTCGGCGCTCGCGATGCGACACGCTTTAATCAATCACGCGCAGTCGCGGATGGCCAATAAGCGTGGTGGTGGTGGCCCGCACGTCACGCTATCGCAGGTTGCGGACCTGTCGATCGATTCCGATGAGGGAATGCTGGCCCTCAATGAGGCGATGGAGCGTTTGGCTAGCGAGATGCCGCGCCTGGCCGATGTGGTCGAGTGCCGCTTTTTCGGCGGCTATGGCGAGGAGGACACCGCGCGTGCGTTGGGCGTGTCCTTGCGCACAGTGCAGCGCGACTGGCTGAAGGCCCGTGCGTGGTTGTTTCGGGAACTCCGCGGCGCGGTCAGCTAGCCATTATTGGACGGGTGCGGGACGCGATTACAACCGAGCCCCCGCTTTCTCGCCCAATATCGGTCACACGGGCGGTATAGAAGCGCACCGGAGGCGTGGCGTTTTGCCGGTCCTGTGGTGATCTCCGCGCACACTCCCGCGAGAATTTGCACGAGCGCTCGTGCACCATGGGTGAGGTTGGCCGCTTGCTGCATGGTGCTGGTGGTCCGGCTTGCGCGTGCGGGCGTTTTCGCTACCCTGCCGCCACGGCGAGTCATTACACCGACGAGCAGTCGCAGCACCAACGCCGCAATCAAAGGCCATGCAAATGCTTGCTTAAAGGCGGCATCGGCGGCATGGCTTTCACGGACTCCATCCAACAAATGTCCGCAACGATTCAAGGCGGACGCATGGGCGTTGCCCGCAACCAAGGCAGTGGCCAAAGAGCAATAGGTACGATCAGCATGGCGGATCCGCAGTTGTCCTATTTACCGGAATAGGGTCCGAATTTCTTCGCATCCCAGCTTAGGCCGATGCTGGTATCCGGTACAACGATGTTCCCAGGCTCGACGTCCACGGTCGCACCGCTGTGCGTGTAGAAAATGTGTGCGCCATCGTCAGTGACCTTCTCGCCGTTTTGATCGTGCAAATTCAGCCGGTACCAGGCGCACACCGTTGCCACTGAGTCCTTGGTCGTGATGAGAACCGCACCCGGGCTCTGTCGGTCAATCTCGGTTACACGAGAGGTATAGAACGGGACCGGGGGCGTAGCGTTGGCCGGTCTGGTGATGATCGCGGCAAAGCTGGCCACGAGGATGAGCATAAGCGCTCGTCTGCTATGGGCAACGTTTGCTGCTCGATGCGTGGAGCTGACGGTCCGACCCCCCCGTGTGGGTGTCGGGCGATCGTCAGCCGCGACACGAAACCGCTGATGGACGTCTGTCATATCCAGCTCCTTAAAAGTTCGTAGCCAT
>Ga0302180_10001346_pt1 | contig 19737 bp, 20 predicted proteins | sample I_Palsa_E3_2_FD_200575 | JGI IMG/M metagenome (GOLD analysis project Ga0302180, IMG submission 200575) | Peat permafrost microbial communities from Stordalen Mire near Abisko, Sweden - I_Palsa_E3_2 | ecosystem: Environmental > Terrestrial > Soil > Palsa > Peat permafrost | place: Sweden... | reverse complement strand
GAATCGCAAGTCGGCGGTGATTGGTACGACGCCTTCGAATTGAGCGAGGATCGCATTCTCTTCTCGATCGGTGACGTCGCCGGCCACGGAATCGAAGCGGCGGTCGTGATGAGCCGAGTGCGTCAGGCGCTGCTCTCGGTCGGAATCGACGAGCCCGATCCCGCCGCCGTGCTCTCGCGAGCCAATGAGATTTTACTTATGCAAGATGCGACGATCGTCACGGCAATCTGCGGCGTGATCGATCTTTCGCATGGCGTCATTCGTCTCGCGAACGCCGGCCATCCGCCCGCGCTCGTTCGCTTGGCGAACGGCAAGATCGAAACGATCGGAGCCACCGGACCGCCGCTGGGCGCCCTCGATCGACCGTCCTACACCGTGGCGTCGGCGTGGATATCGCCGGGATCGTTACTCGCGCTCTACACCGACGGTCTGATCGAGTACGGTCGCAATTGGGACGAAGGTGAACGCCGCCTGCTTGATGCATTGCGCGCGATCCCGGTAGATGCCGCCGATCCCGCTGACGCGCTGATGCGCGAGATCTTCGGCACCGAGCCGCCCTTCGACGATGTCGCGATTCTCACCGTGAGTTTCCGGGAAAGCATATTGGATGGAGGCATGGGGCACGCCGCAGCGGCGGAACGCGTTCGGCCGATCCTCGGTCGCAGCCTGCGCACTCTGCTTGCATCGGCCCCGCCGATGCTAACGGCTCGCATTGAATCATGACGCAGCGATGGACGTGGCAAATCACGCGCGCGGACGGCAGCGCGGTTGCAAATGCGCGACACGCGTTCGCGCAAGTGTTGCACGATGACGGCCGCCGCCAGGCCGACATCGATACGGCCGTGATGATCTTTGGCGAACTGATTGCAAATGCGTGCGAACACGGCCGCATACCGGTCGATATTCAGCTGCGCAACGAAGGCGATTCGCTGGTCCTCGAGGTCTTAGATTCGGGTCAGGACATCAAGCGGCCGCGTCAGCGCGATCCTGAATCGCTGCGCGGACGAGGCTTTGAGATCATCGAACGGCTCGGCGGGGTCATCCACATCCTCCCCCGCCCGCGCTCGCGCGTCAGCGTGATTCTACCCCTCTAGCAAGCGATAGTTTCCCACGACGGTAAGATCGGTGGTCTCCGGCGCTTGCGCGCAGCGTTCTCGCACGTCACGCACGAAATTCTCGAACGATCCAAGGGACGTAAGCGCGCCGGTATCGTCGCTTTCCGTCGAGACGAGGTGGACGAAATGCCCGTCTCCCGAGGTCATCGACGCATAGCGCAACCCTTTGGGTGCGCTCGCGCGTAGTTCGGCAAACACCGCGCGAACCAGGCGGCTATTTTCCTCGACGAGCTCGGGTTTTACGGTGTAGCGAATCATCATGTGCTTCATGTCCCTGGTGACGACTCCCGCGGCTAAAAGGATTCGCGGGGGAACGATCCCGATGTCATAGGGGTTGAAAACCATGTGTCGGAGCAGCTGGGGTTCTTCCAAGCGGATGCTCGGGTCGTCCTGGATGACCCGAGCGGATCGATCGTCTATTACCCCGCGGCGCTGACCGCCGAGCAGTCATCGCGCGCCTTCGAGCAGCTGCGCAATACGATCCCCTGGAGCAGCGAGCGGCGCATGATGTACGAGCGCGAAGTCGATGTTCCTCGGCTGGTAGCGTCGGCGCGTATCGATGAGGGGCTGCTCCCGGCCCTGGCGGAGATGCTGCCTATCGTGGAAGGCTTGAGCGGCGCACATTTCACGAGCATCGGGCTCAATCTCTATCGCGACGGCCGTGATAGTGTCGCACCGCACAACGATCGCTTGCCCGAACTCGTCGCGGGCCAACCGATCGCACTGGTCTCGCTGGGTGCAACGCGCCGCATGACGATCCGCAGCAAAGCGTTACCGCGTCGCGTGCTCGACCTCGATCTCGAGCCGGGAAGCCTGCTCGTTATGTCCTATGAGACGCAGTACGCTTACGACCACGGGATTCCCAAGACCAGCGCTGAAATTGGGCCCCGTATCAGCCTTGCATTTCGCGTCCGGAGGAAGAGCTCGTGAGTGCCACACCGACGTTGACTTTTGCGAAAGATATCCGGCCCATGTTCACCGATATGGACGTGGCGCACATGAAGCCGGCCGGCATCGATCTTTCGAGTGCGCAGAGTGTTAAGTCGCACGCGGACGCGATCTACGCAACCGTCAGCTCCGGCAGCATGCCGCCGCCGAGTTCGGGCGAGGCCCGCTGGTCAGCTCAGATGTGCGAGACGTTTAAGCAGTGGCAACTCCAGGGCTGCCCGCCCTAGCGTCTGCGATGCCCCGGCCGCTCAATAGGATCGCGGCGAATTCACGCAGCGTTTGCGTGGCATGAAACGCGCTTGCCATGCGAAGGCCGGTGCCGCCCACGAAGAGCCGGACCGAGGGCAACGCGTTTGCGACCTCGCCGGCGAGGCGGGTGGCGTCGTGACTTTCGACGCCGGCGAAAATGCCGAGCCCAACCGCGTGCAATGACGTCGCGAGTTGCACGATCTGGCGCGGCGCGATTTCCGTACCCGCAAAGATTCCGTGATAGCCAAGCTCGCTGGCCACGAGGGCGGCAAGGAGCGGCGGAACGGCATGTTTTTCGCCCGGTAAGGTGAGAAAGAGCATCACCGCGCTTGCCGCCGGCTGCTCGTACTTTGCAAATAAGGTTGCCGCGACAAATCGCAGCGTTTCGCACAAGAGGAGGCGCTGCATCGACGCTTCGTCGGCATCGGCTGCGTTGAGGGTGATCTCGGCCATGAGCGGCGTAATGATGTCGTCCGCGAAGTCGATCGCACTGTGTGTAAGCGAGATCGCGCAAAGATCGTGCGCGAGCGCTTTTGCATCCATTACGCGAATGCGCTTGAGAAGCCGTCCGATCGCGGCGTCGTCGCTATCGCCGTTAAGGCGCTGGTCGTGGACGACGCGCTGCAAGTCGATGTCCGCAAGGGGCGCGACGCGCGAGATGGATTCGCCCGCTTCGACCGCCGTGCGCAATAACACCAATCGCGCTACTTCACTGGGCGAAAACAGGCGTTGGCCGCTCACCGCACGGGCAGGTTTGATCGCGCCGTAGCGCTTCTCCCAGGCACGAATCGTGTCTACGGAGAGGTTTGTAAGGAGCGAGACCGAGTGGATCGGCAACGTTGCTCGACACCCGGCCGACTTCGATGATCGTATCTTCATCTGAATTCGGCGCCTCGAGAACGCGGGAGTAAGAGCGGTCCATTTATTGAAAATCCGCTTGGAATCCTAGACCGCGCGACTTTTTTTAACCGGATGTCATCTTGATGTCACGGTTACTTGGCGGGTAGTAACAGTAACCGTGTTTCGGGACTAGCTGACCGTCTGTTTTCTCGCCGGTTCCAGCGGGGCCGGCCGTGGGCACGGCCAATTCCCCGCAGATGAGCGAGGAGAAGATCGTCTCGCGCGGCTTTAGCGGCCGCCGTCCCGCGGCCAACACGAAGCTTCCGCCCGGACAATATCTCACGCAAGATTTCCCGGTACTCTCGGCGACGCCGACCCCGGTCGTCCCGCTCGATCGCTGGGAGTTCACGCTGAAGACGGAGAGCGGTGATGTGCGACGTTGGAATTGGCAAGAATTTCGCGCATTGCCGAGCGTAACGATCAACACCGACATTCATTGCGTTACGCGCTGGTCCAAATTCGATACGGCATGGGAAGGCGTTGCGATCGACACGTTGCTCGACGGAGTGCAGAGCACCGCGAAGTATGCGATGGCCCATTCCTACGGCGGCTACACGACCAACGTCCCGCTCGCGGATTTGCGCGGCGGTCAGGCGTGGGTAGCGTTCCGCTACGGCGGCAAGGATCTCGAGCCCGAACACGGCGGACCGGCGCGACTTCTCGTTCCGCATCTCTACTTTTGGAAGAGCGCGAAGTGGGTGAACGGCCTCACGCTCATGCCGCAAGATGAACCCGGTTTTTGGGAGCAGCTCGGATATCACATGTACGGTGATCCGTGGCGGGAACAGCGATACTCGGGGGATTAGTCTGGCGCGTCGGCACGCTGGTCGAACGCCGCAGCGAATCAGCCACGGCGCACACGCTGCTTCTCAACGTGCCCGATTGGCCCGGTCATGAGGCCGGCCAGCACGTCGACGTGCGGCTCACGGCGCCCGACGGATATAGCGCCGTGCGTTCGTATTCCATTGCGAACGCGGCCGACGGAAATCACCTCGAACTGACCGTCGAAGAACTCGCCGACGGCGAGGTCTCGCCGTATCTCGCGGAAACAGTTGTGCCCGGTGACCCGCTCGAAGTTCGTGGGCCGATCGGCGGATGGTTCGTGTGGCAGCCCTCGCAAACCGAGCCCGTGCAACTGGTTGCGGGCGGTTCCGGCATCGTGCCGCTGATGGCGATGATTCGAGCGCGCGCGCAGGCCAAGAGCACCGCGCCGTTTCGTCTGCTCTATTCGGTTCGTTCACCGCAGTCCGTCATCTATGGGGATGAGTTGCGCGAGCGCGCCGCGCAGGAGGCGAGCCTCGAGGTCACGTTTGCGTATACGCGCACCGCACCGGAAGGCTGGCCCGAGCGGCCACGGCGCGTTGACGCGGAAATCGTTGCAGCGGCTGCCTTCTCGCCGGAACGCAAGCCTTCGTGTTACGTGTGCGGGCCGACGCCGTTCGTTGAGACGGCGGCCAATCTCTTGATAGCCGCCGGGCACGACCCGGAGCGAATCAAGACCGAGCGATTCGGTCCGAGCGGCACTGCCGCGTAGCGCTTAGCGGCGACGGCGCCGCGATTGGTAAACGACGCGTGGCTTGGGCGCGACGGCCGGAACATCGGGGAAGAGTGGGTTGATCTCGCGTGCGAGCGTGCGCCCGATCAAGTACTCGATCTTGCGGATCAGCGGCTCTTCCTCAGAGGCTACGAACGTGATCGCGTCACCCGCGGTTTTGGCTCGCGCCGTGCGGCCGATGCGGTGCACGTAATCCTCGGCAATGAGCGGCACGTCGTAGTTGACCACGTGTCCGAGTTTGGCGACGTCGATGCCGCGCGCAACGATGTCGGTCGCGACCAGCACGCGGCACTTGCCCTTCTTGAGCATGTCGAGCGCGCGAGTCCGCTGTGCTTGCGTGCGATTGCCATGGATCACCTCGGAGTGAATGTTGCTCTTGGTGAGCGCCGCGGCAAGGCGGTCGGCGCGATGTTTGGTGCGCGTGAACGCGATCGCGGTAAAGATGTTATTGTCTTTGAGCAGCTCGATGAAGAGCTGCGTCTTATGTTCTTGCGGTACGGCGTAGAGACGCTGCGTGAGCAATTCGATCGGTTCATGTACGGCGGTTAGTTCGACGCGCACGGGATCGCGGAGCATGTCGCGCACGAGCGCCGAGATCGCCGGAGGCAGCGTCGCGGAGAAGAACAGCGTCTGGCGCTTGGCCGGAAGCTTTTCGACAATGCGCCGCACCGATGGAAGAAAGCCCATGTCCAGCATGCGGTCGGCTTCGTCGAGCACCAAGGTGGTAATGTCGCCAAAGCGCGCATTGCCGCTGCGCATGTGGTCCATCAACCGCCCGGGCGTGGCGACGATGATATCGGCGCCGCGCTTAAAGGCGGCGATTTGACGGCCGAAGCCGACGCCGCCATAGACCGCTTCGACGCGAATCGAGGTGTGACGGGCAAGTGCGGTGAGATGTTCGCAGACTTGCTCGGCTAGTTCGCGCGTCGGTACGAGAATCAGGGCTCGTGTTTTACCGCGCGGCAGGCTCATCAATCCGCTAAGAATTGGTAAACCAAAGGCGGCGGATTTGCCGCTGCCGGTCTGGGCGCTGGCGAGCACGTCGCGACCTTCGAGGGCCGGCGGAATCGCGAGCACCTGAATCGGGGTCGGTTCGGTGAAATGGAGGTCGCGCACGGCGCGCAAAAGCTCAGGCTGCAAGCCGAGCTGTTCAAAATTTGAAATGATAAACGTCTTTCGAGTGTGCGCAATTCGATCGCATACACCGAAAGATCGCGCTGAGGGGGACGGCGCAGTATGACACGCCGAGCCCCCGGCCGTCAAGGACGTTTACCGCAACGGCCGAATCCGTGAGCAAATGGCCTTAAATGCGGTGACGATCTCGGTTGCCTGGGCACTCGATCAATATCGTCAGGTCCTGCGCACCGTCGGTTCGCACAAGGGCGTCGGTCCCGTGCGTCTACCGCAAGATCCCCCCGACGTCGTGCGCTACTTTCGCGCGATCGGCGTCGGAGGGAATATCGACGTCTATGCGTAGGCTGCGCTACGCATAGTCCGCGACGCTGGTAGCGTCGTTTCCGCGCGTGCTCGCCGCTGCATTAAAGAGGGGCGTCGCGACGATCGAGACGATCAGATTGAGCAGTAACGCGTAGAAGGGGCCATAGCCCACGAGCGTACTACCGCCGAAATGCAAGGGAAACGCGGCGGTGAAGTTCGTTTGAATGGCCATATACGTACCGGCCACGATACCGACGGCCCAACCGAGTAGGAGCGCCTTGGGGTTGAACCAGCGGGTGAAGAGTCCAATGACGAACGCCGGGAACGTTTGCAGGATCCACGCGCCGCCAAGGAACTGAAAGCCGATCGCGTACTGCGGCGTGATGAAGATTACGAACAGGAGCGCGAACAGACAAATTACCAGCGTGAGAATCTTCGCGGTCCTTGTTTCGAGCGAGTCGCGCTGTGCCGAGAACTGCCGGAAGATGTTGCTGGCGAAGAGATTCGCGCCGCCGATGGCCATGATTGCCGCGGGAACGAGCGCGCCGATAACGATCGCCGCGTATGCAACGCCGGCAAACCAGTCGGGGAAGATCTGAGCAAAGAGCATTGGGACGACTTGCTGCGGATTCGTCGTTTTGATTCCGGCTGCCAACCCCGCGTAGCCGAGCAGTGCCAGGAAACCGAGCATCAGGGAGTAGATCGGCAGCAGCGCCATGTTACGCTGCACGACGGTACGGCTCTTGGCTGAGAGTATCGACGTGATCGAATGCGGGTAGATGAAGAGGGCGAGCGCCGAGCCCAGCGCGAGCGACCCGTACGCGAAATACCCGGCAGGCGGCAGCAAAAGCGTCGCCGGTTTGGGTTTTAGCGCGAGGGCTTTCCCCGCCGCATCGAAGATGCCGGCCCATCCGCCGAACATATGCGTGATCGCGATGACCGCACAGATGATCGTCAGGTAGATCAGCGTGTCTTTGATGAACGCGATTAACGCAGGGGCGCGCAAGCCGCTGGTGTACGTGTACGCGGCTAGCAACACGAATGAAATCGCAAGTGCAATCTTTCCCTCATCGGCAGCAAACACACCGCCGAGTTGTAGGAAAACGACCTTCATGCCCACGAGTTGCAAGGCAATGTACGGAAGAACGGCGAGGACACCGGTGACCGCCATTGCGAGTTCGAGCCAGCGGTCGCCGAAACGGTCTCTCACGAAATCCGCGGCCGTGATGTAGCCCCGCGTGCGCGCGACGCTCCAGAATCGGGTGAGCACTAAAATACCGAAGGGATAGGCCACGATGGTATACGGAAGCGCGAAGAACGCGCCCGGGCCGGCCGCATATGCGAGCGCCGGCACCGCGATAAACGTGTAGGCGGTGTAGAGATCGCCGCCGATCAGAAACCATGAGATGACGGTGCCGAAGCTGCGGCCGCCGAGCGCCCATTCGTCCATGCTTGCAAGCGAACCGGCCGGACGCCATCGCGCGGCGGCGAAGCCGAGCACCGTCACGGCTAGCACGAGAACAATGAGAATGATCGAACTAGCGTGCATCCGATGCTCCTCCGCGCGTCACGGCGATGAAGATCGCGAGCAACACACCCGAGCCGATCGTCCACACCAGCTGATACCAATAGAAGAACGGCATGCCAAGGAGCGGCGGATCGAGTCGATTATAGAACCCGGGAAATAGGGTCGCGACGAACGGAATGAGTAAGAGGAGATTCCACCAAGCGTTGCGTTTCATAGGCACACATTTGCGCGCGAAACGGCGCGCGTCCCTGGAAGGCTGACCGAACATCTGCTTGGTATCATTAAATGGTGGATAGCACGCCCGAAGGGCTGGCACGCGAGGTCGACCGTCTGCATCGAGCGGAACGATCCGAGGATGCGTTCGCGCTCGCGCTCGAAGCAGCGCAGCGCTTTCCGCAAAGTTCGCTCGCCCTGAGCAACGCGGGCTACTTTTACCTCCTGCGCGGCGAGCCAGCCCTTGCGCTGCACGCCTATCAGTCGGCGGTGCGCGCGAACCCCCAAAATGCCGAGGCGCGGCGTGGACTGGCCGTCGCCAAGACTCAGTGCGGAATCGCTGCTCAAGGTGACTCGGTGACGACGGTTCCCTTTCGCGGAACGGGTGCGCCGGTTCGGGTGCTCGTGCCGATTACGCTCGGGAGCGGCAACCTCGTCACGGACCACCTCTTCGACGATCGCGTCTTCTCCGTTATCAAACTTGCGGTCGAACTTCATCCACCCGCAGGGCCGTTGCCGGCGCATGACGTCGTATTTAATGCCGTCGGCGACGCTGACAGCTCCGCCGACGCGTTACAAAAGACACAAGCGCTTCTGGCGCAGACTCATAAACGCGTGCTCAACGAGCCACGTTTTGTGCAGCGTACCGGGCGCGCCGAGCAAGCCCGACGTCTGTGCGGACTCGATGGTGTCGTCGTGCCCGCGATCACCTCGATCGAACGCGAGGACGCCGCGAATCTCTCGCTGCCGATCCTGTTGCGCACACCCGGATATCACGCCGGCGAGCATTTCGTGCGCGTCGATAGCGCGCAAGAGCTTGACGAAGCGCTCGCGCAGCTGCCGGGGGAGCGGCTCTTCGCGATCGGGTTCATTGATACGCGCGAGGCCGGCGGTGCGTACACGAAGTATCGCGTCATGGCTGTGGCCGGCCGGCTCTTTCCACTGCATCTCGCAATCTCGCGCGACTGGAAAGTGCACTACTTCAGCGCGCAGATGGCGGCCGAATCGGATTATCGCGAGCGTGAAGCTGCCTTTTTGCGCGATCCTGCCGGCGTTCTGGGCGAGCGCGCCTGGGCGGCGTTAGCGGGTATCGTACGGATTCTTGAACTCGACTATGCGGGGATCGATTTTACGATCGACGAGCATGGAGCAGTCGTCGTGTTTGAAACCAACGCGACGATGGCGGTGCGCTATCCGCCGGAGGATCCGATGTGGGAGTACCGCCGTCCGGCAGTCGATGCAGTGCTCGACGGAACGCGTGAGATGCTGCTGCGCTACTCGTCCATCGAGACGTTGCCGCCCTGATCGTCGAAGAAGAAGCGCGTATCATACGCCTTGACTTCGTTCGTCGCGGCATCGCGAACGCGAGAGTGGATCGAGAGCCGGTGCAACGCGCGTCCGCTGCGCTTGACCACGCCGCCGTAGGAATATTGCACGAGCGGAGTCTTCTCGTCGATGGGCGCGAGGCGGCCTTTTTGGACGAGCATGCTGAGCATCGTGTCTTGCAGCTTCTTTGGAATCAGCCGCGCGACGTCGTCGGCCTTGAGGCGCACCAATTCGAGCTCTTTTTGGGCCTTGTTGTCGACCACGACCGCGTCATTATTTGAAAAGCGAATGATCGCGTCCCAGTCATCGGCGCTGATCCCGGTGAAAGTCAAGCCGTAGCGCCAGGCCGGTTTGCCCTGGGCGGTACCGGGTTGCTGCCATACGCGCTTGGCGCGGATCACGATATTCCGGCCGTCGAGCTGCACCCGAAAATTGGCCTCTTCCGGCACCACGGCGGGACAGACCACGCCCATGCCGCTCCCGGAGATGTCCAAGCACGCGCAGTTGGTCCACTGCGTCCCGATCGCAACCCACGCCGGAAACGGCCCGGCGCGGCGTGCATATTTCCGCCGGTTCTGAGGCGCCCCGGTGAAAAAGGTGATCAGGTCGTTCAGCATCTACCTACCTATCATCGTCGCGGGCGCCGTCTTTACTTAAGGTTTGATGCGGCTTTCCGGGGCATCGGCGGGCCTCCCTACGCGGTGGGCCGAAGAAACATCGCCCATGGCCGATGCAGCGCTGCGGCCCGATCTGTCGCTGGTGCTCGAACGCATCACCGACGGCTTCTTTGCCCTCGATGCCCATTGGCGCATTTCCTACATGAACGCGCAGGCGCGGAAGCTGTTGCACGCTCGAGCCGAATGCATCGGTGAGTTCTGGCTCGATGTCTTCCCGAAGGCGCGAGGCCGCCTGTTCGAGCGCGAATATCACCGCGCGATGCGCGACCAGCGACCGGTGCAGTTTGTCGAATATTCGGCGACCGCCGAGCTGTGGTTAGAAGTGAAGGCCTACCCGTCGCTTGACGGGCTTTCCGTGTATTTTCGCGACGTAACTTCACGCATCGAAGCGCAGCGTGAAGTCGAGCGCACGACGTGGCGTCAGCAAGCGCTGATCGATTTCGGGCGCGCGGCTCTGGCCGGCGCAACCTTCGAGCAAACATTGCTCGATGCGATCGAACTCTTGCGTGAGATCCTCGATGCAAACGTCGTCGATCTGTATCACTACGATCGCAACACCGGAACCTTTGCGGTCACGCACAGCATGGGTTGGGAATCCGGTGCTTCACTCGAACTCGCGCAACCGCCGCTCGAGCACATCGCATCCGTCGTGCGCACCGGCGAACCGTTTGTCTGTTCCGATCTGCGAATCGACCCTCGGGCGCGCTCGCTGGCGCAACTCGAACGCTCAGGCGTGCTCTCGTGCGTCACGACGCTGATCGGTACGCTTGCGGCGCCGCTGGGAGCCATTGTGGCTTATCAGTCGCAGACGCGCACCTTTTCCGTCGCCGACGTGCGCTTCGTGCAATCGCTCTCGCAGTCGATCGCCGAGTTCTCGTCCGCGCTCGAGTCCAACCGGCTCATGTCCGAGGTGTTGGAGAGCATTCATGACTCCTTCGTTGCCGTTGATGCCGATTTGCGCATTACGTATGTCAACGGCCGCATGGCGCGCTATTGGGGACAAACTCCGGCAGAGATCATCGGCACGCCGATGACCGCGTACGCGGAACACTTTGATGCGCCCGATGGTCGTGTGATGCAACTTTTCAAAGAAGCGCAACGCGAGCGACGCTCACTAACCTTCGAACAGCACTTTCGCGGACGTTGGTACGAAGTTCGTTTGTATCCGTTCGGCAGCGGAGTGGCTTGCTACGTGCGCGACGTGACTGCGCGCAGGAACGAGCAAGAGCGCGTGCTCGAGCTCAACGCGGAGCTGGAGCAGCGCGTCGGCGAGCGCACAACGCAGCTAGAGCTGGCAAACAAGGAACTCGAGTCGTTCTCGTATTCGGTCTCGCACGATTTGCGCGCGCCGCTGCGGGCCATCGACGGGTTTTCGCAGGCGCTGCTCGAGGACTACGGCGACGGACTCGATCGTCGCGGTAAGGGGTATTTGCATCGGGTACGCCGCGCGGCCCAGCGAATGGCCGACCTCATCGACGCGTTGCTGCAGCTCTCGAAGGTCGCGCGCGCGCCGATGGCCTTTGCGCAGATCGACCTCGGTATGCTCGCCGGTGCGGTGGCGAGCGAGCTGAGCGAGAGCGATGCTCTGCGGGCGGTCGACCTCGTCATCGAGCCTGGACTGGGTGCTCGAGGCGAGCCGCATTTGATGCAAATCGTGTTAGCGAATCTGCTAGGCAATGCCTGGAAATTTACACGGCACACCGAGAATCCGCAGGTCTACGTCGGCAAAAACAGCGAAGGCGAATTCTACGTTCGTGACAACGGAGCCGGTTTTGAAATGTCGTACGCGGGGAAGCTCTTTGGTGCATTTGCACGGCTTCACTCGGCCGACGAATATGAGGGAACCGGAATCGGCCTCGCGACCGTGGCGAGAATCATCCATCGTCACGGGGGCAGCATCCGCGCCGAGGGGGCGGTAGGTGCGGGCGCCACATTCTACTTTACACTACCGGGATAAACCCTAAGGCGCGGGCACTATGGGTAAGCCATACATCCTTCTGATTGAAGATAACGCCGACGACGTTGATCTGACGATCCGCGCGTTCGAGAAAAACCATATCGCAAACGAGGTCGTGGTCATGCGCGACGGCGCGCAGGCCTGTGGTTTTCTTTTCGACTCGCAGCGGGCTCACACGACTGGATGGCCTGCGCTGATCCTGCTGGATTTGAATCTGCCCAAGGTAAGCGGTCTGGAAGTTCTGCAACGGGTGCGTGCTTACGAGGAGACGCGACTACTCCCAACCGTTATTCTCACGTCGAGCAAACAAGAAGAGGATCTGCTCCACGGCTATCGTTTTGGAGTCAATAGCTACGTGCGCAAGCCGGTCGATTTCAATGAGTTTGTTGAGGCGGTACGTCAAGTCGGGTTGTACTGGCTGGTGCTCAACGAACCTCCTCCCGCCGCGGGAGGGGGAGGCATGTAGTGACGCTGCGGGTCCTATGCGTCGACGATTCACCCGACGACGCCGAGCTTAACATCTTGGCGCTCGAGCGACACGGCTTCATGGTCGACGGCTTGCGCGTGGACGAGCGAGAGGCGGCACGCGTGGCGCTGGCGGGGCAGAAGTGGGACCTGATCCTATGCGACTATTCGATGCCGCGTTTCAGCGCGCAGGCGATGCTCGAATTGCTGCGCGCGCTGGGCACCGACATCCCGACGCTCGTTGTCTCCGGCGCAATCGGTGAAGAAGCTGCCGCGGAGACAATCCGTTTGGGCGCGTACGACTACATCTTCAAGAACAACCTCAAGCGCCTGGGGGCGGCGGCGGAACGCGCACTGCGTGACACCGAGTTGCGCCGAGCCCGCGCGTTGATGGAAGTGCAACTTCGCGAGCGTGAGACGCGGCTGCGGTTGCTCTTCGAGCAACTTCCGGCGCTGGTTATTTCGTGCGACACGGCGCTCACGGTAACGAGCGTGGAGGGCGCACAACTTTCGCAAGTTCCCGACGATCCGGAATCGCTGATCGGCACGCATGTCGCCGGTTCGGCGCTCTTAGCCGATGAGTCCCGCTTTCCGATCCGGCACGCACATCTGCAAGCGCTGCAAGGAGGCGCGGCTGAGTATGAAATGATTTGGGGCGGTAAGACGTTTCGCGGACACGTCGAGCCGCTGCGCGACGTCGACGGCCGCATCGTGGGCACGATCGCCGTCGCATTCGACATTACCGAGCGCAAGATCGCCGAGCAGCGCATCGCCTATTTCGCGCAATACGATCCGCTCACCGATTTGCCCAATCGCGCACTGCTGGAGGACCGTCTCACGCAAGCGATTGCCATGGCGCAGCGGCATCGCAACACGCTGCAGGTAATAACGACCGATCTCGACGCCTTCCGCGAGGTGAACGAACTCTACGGATCCGGCAGTGGAGACGAAGTGTTGCGCATGATCGCGGGGCGAATACGCCGCCTGGTCGACGGCGGAGCCACGGTCTCGCGCGCGGGAGAGGACCAATTCGTAGTGCTGCTGGTCGACCCGGTCGACCCAGTGCAGGGCCGCGGATTTCTCGAACGCCTTCACGCGACATTCGAGGCTCCATTTGTCATCGGCGACCTCGACATCTACGTGAACGCGAGCTCGGGCCTGGCGTCTTTCCCCGAGGACGGCAGCGATACGCAGACGCTGCTACGCTCCTCGGAGGCGGCGATGCAGGCTGCGAAGGCCGCGGGTGGGCATAGCTTCCGGATCTTCATCCCGAGCATGATCGCATCATCGGCCGAGCGTCTCTCGCTCAAGCGCGATCTGCGCGGAGCTGCCGTTGCCGGACAATACGTCTTGCATTATCAGCCCATCTTTCGCGCCGCCGATCTCACGTTCACCGGATTCGAGGCGCTGGTGCGCTGGCAGCATCCCGAGCTCGGCCTTTTGCCGCCCGAACACTTCATTCATTTGGCCGAGGAATCGGGAGCCATCGACGATCTCGGCGTCTTTGTCCTGCGTGAAGTGTGCCGCCAGCTGCGGGAGTGGGACGCGCGCGGAGTCGAGATTCCTCGCATCTGTGTCAACGTCTCCGCGCGCCAATTCGAACGTTCGAGTTTGCGCGATTCGATCGTCAAAATTTTGCGCGAATCGGGCATCGCGCCCTCGCGGCTCGAACTCGAGCTCACTGAAAGCGCCGTCATGCGCGATATCTCGAGCGGCATCGCGCTCTTGAACGATCTCAAGAGCTTGGGCGTGCGTCTCTCGGTCGACGATTTTGGAACGGGCTACACGTCGCTCAGCTACTTGCGGCGTTTCCCCATCGATACGCTCAAGATCGACAAAAGCTTCCTGCGCGATATGTTGCCGGGTTCGCAGGACGAGGCGATCGTTAAGACCATCGTGATCCTGGCGGAGAGTCTCGGGCTTGCCTCGGTTGCCGAGGGCATCGAATCGCGGATCACACTCGAACAGATTCGCGCGATCGGCGCGCACGAGGTTCAGGGCTACTTCTTGGGCGAACCCGCTCCGCATCAAGACGCGCTCGACGCGCTAAGCGATCTCCAGGCCGGAAGACGGCGCTAGCCGTTACGGACTTGGCGCCGGTGACGGCAACAGCGGAACGAAGTGCAGCTCACCTGCGGCGTAGTCGATCGTCACGTTGAAACGCGCCAGCAGCCCGGCGCCCAAGTGGCCGAGCGCCGTACCCGCTAGACTCCGCGTCGCGCCGATCGCCGATGATTCGATCGAATAGCCGCCGATGTGAACCAATGGAATCGTCCCGAGCAGCTCGACGCTCGATCCGCCGACGCCTCCGACATCCCGCTCCGCGGTCGTTTTGAATACCTCGGGATGTGCTTGATAAAAATCGTACGCGAGGTTAATGCTGGATTCGTCGCCGGTATCGAGCGCGAGTGACGCGGGAAGCGAGCCGAGCTGCACGTCGACAACCGGGACAAAGTTATCAAAGACCAATGGGACAGTGAACCCGCTGTGCGGTGCGGCCGCTCCAAAGACGACACGATGGGCGGCATTGTCCAGTTCGATCGTCGTTGCGGCGAACATGTCGGCGCCGAGTACGACCTGGTAGCCGAAGCGGTCGATGTCGTGAAGTACCACGTAGTTAGCCGCCGGAAGCGTCATGGCGCCCACGCGCAGTTCGCCCGCGTGCACAACCTCGGTCGCATAATCTCCCAGCCCGCGGACTTGAAACGAGCCGACGATTGGAGCGCTCAGTTCTTCGGCGAGCGCCGAGCTTACGGAAAGCCCGGAGTTGCCGCTGTCGAGCAGGCACTTCGTGACGATTCCTCCGAGCGTACAGGGGAAGATCGGCGTCGAGCGATCGGGATCCGTGGCGATCGCCGCCGGCGTCGATGAGAACACGGGGATTGGGCCGTGCGGCGGTTCGAATGCCGTTGCAAGCGTATCGCGCCGATCGTAGCGCTCGAACAGCGCGCCGTTGCGAAAGACCTCGAGCGGCAACATGTAGCGCCCGCCGATCTGCACGTAGTTTCGATACTCGAGCGTCATGTCACCGTTGACGTCGCGCATGTAGGTAACGGCCGCCGTTTTTGGGTCGATGTACACAAGCATCGGGACCGCATCGCCGCTCGTGATGAGCAGCGTGCGATAAGGAACGTCGGAGATCAGGGTCGTGCCGTCGTCGATGATGTGCCCGCCGCGCGCGCCGAAGCCCGGGTCGAGAAAAGAGAGCGAGGCGACCGTGCGCTCCGCCCGGAGGAGCGGATCGGCGCCGTCGGCCACCGGCAACGTGGTGCCATTGATATTGATCGAATAGAGACGCTCGCCATCGAAATAGGTACCCTCGCAGATGCCGCCGTTGCAGCGATACGTGGCGAAGCGCAGCCCTTGTGATTCGCTGCGTAGATCGACGGTCTCGCCGCTTTCGGTCAGGTGCGAGGTCGAGCTCAGGTGCGCGCTCCACACGGCGCCGCTGCGCTCGCGCATGCGGGCCAGCACCTGGGCGAGCGAGTCGTGCGCTGGGGCCGCTGCCAGCGTCGCAAGCCCGAGCACAAAAAGCACAGCAAGCTGCTTGGCGAAGACCATGCTCATGCACTTCGAGTTGATCGATGAGTATCTTCTCAGCGGAGCCGGGCGCAAAGCTGACGTAATCGAAAAGCTTCTGAAAAATCGGAGCGCGCTGCCCGCAGCGGCGCCGTTCTACGAAGGCATGCAGTTGCTGGGTGCTCGGACGCCCGACCTTACCCTGGTTGCCTTGCGGCTGGTGCTTTCCGGTAGGCGAGCCGAGGATGACGCCGTGGTCGAGTTGCGCGGATATGCGGAGAAGGCCCGAGCGGGCGGAGCCGATGCGGCGCAAGCGCGCCAAGCCTACCTGCGCATGCTCGCCGCGATCGTTCTGGCACTCACGGTCGCGTTCGGCCACAGCCTTCCGGCGTGGGCACAGACGCCGACCCAGAGTCCGAACCTCTACCGCTCGCTGGAAGCCGGGCATTCGGCGCATCCCGCCGGTGAGATCCGCGGAAAAATCGAGTCGGTCGACTATCCCGGCGGGACGCTCGTCGTGCGCGACGGCTCGCGCTCTCAAGTCGTCGCCGTTGTTCCGGCAACAACGATCTATCAACACGGTGGATACGCAACGTTTGCCGATTTGCACCGTGGCCAGAAGGTTGACATCACGGTCTACGAAGTCGGCGGACGCCTCGTCGCACAGACGATTCGCATTTGAACGCCCTCGAACTCGCGAGCGGCGTGATTATCACGGGCTTTAACGGCACACGCCTCGACCCGAGTGAACTACGCGTTCTGCAGCGCGCTCCGTTCGCCGGCTACATTCTCTTTGCGCGGAATCTCGAGGATGTCGCGCAGGCGCGGGCGCTAACCGACGCCTTGCGCGCGCAGGCGCCGATCCCGCCGATCCTCTCGATCGATCAAGAAGGCGGCCGCGTGATGCGCTTGCGCGCGGGCGTCGAGCCCATTCCGCCGATGATGGCGCTGGGCGCGCTCGGCGAAACCCAGCGAGCCTTCGAAGCGGGCGAAGCGATGGCGCACGATTTACGCCGTGCGGGCTGCACGCTCGATTTCGCGCCGGTTCTCGATTTGGCGCTCGAGGCGCGAAATACTGTGATAGGAACGCGCGCGTTCGGCACGTCGGTCGAGCTGGTCTCGCGACGCGGCAGCGCTATCGCGCGCGGATTCGAAAGCGGTGGCATCACCGCGACGTTTAAACATTTTCCGGGTCACGGTGCTACCGCGCTCGATACGCACGTGGGACCGGCGCGCCTCGATTCGGACGAGGCGACGCTGCGCACGCGCGATCTCGCGCCGTTTGCGGCCTGTCTTCGCGACGACGCGGCGATCATGGCGGCGCACGTCGCCGTTCCGGCGGTCGATGGCGATCGGCCCGCGTCGCTTTCGCGGCGGTTGCTGACCGGCGTCTTGCGCGACGAATGGGGATTCAAAGGCGTGTGCTTTACGGATTGCATGCAGATGGACGCGATCGCGACCGGCGTGGGGACGGTGCGCGGCGTGACCGAGGCGATAGCAGCGGGGGCCGATTGCGCCCTGGTCAGCCACGATCCGGATCTTGCGTTCGAAGCGGCACAGCATCTTGCCGCCGCGGTCGAGCGCGGCGATGTTCCACTCGAGCGTCTTCGCGAAGCGCATGCTCGCGTGATGCGGCTGCGCACCGCCGCGCACGCGCCGCTGGCTCTCGATGCGCCGGCACCGCATCCGGGGATCGGCCGCCGGATTGCGCGCGAGGCGGTGACCGTGCTTCGCGGGATTGCACGTGCCGAGGCGTTGGCCGATGTGGCGATGATCTTCGGCGAGGCGTCGCTCGCAGCGCACGCGCCGGCACTCGAAGAGCAGGCGCTCCCGGTCGATCCCGACGATGCCGAGATCGCCGAAATGCTCGGTGCCCTGCGGCGCACGAACCGCCGTCCGCTCGTGCTCGCCTATCGTGCACATCTTTACGCGGGTCAGGCACGCGCAATTGACGCGATTCTCGCGCACGCGCCTGACGCGCTGGTGGTTTCGACCGGCGAACCCTACGACGTGCCGCTCTTCGCGCGCGCGCGGCACGTGCTCGCCTGTTACGGCAATGACGACGTCAGCCTCGCCGGTCTTTCCGATGTCGTCTTTCTCGGCGCCGTGTGCTCGGGGGTGCTCCCTGTTGCGCTCGCTTGAACGCACCGCCGCAATCGACGACCTCCTACGCGCGGCTCAAGACCGAAGTTTCACGGCTGCGCTTGCGCGCGTCGAGCGCGGAGGCGTTCTGGTCTACGAGCGAGCCTTCGGCGCGACGCGGCTGGATTCGCAGGCGCAGCCGGTCTATGTCGACACGCGTTTCGATCTCGCCTCGATCACCAAGTTGTTCGTTTCCACGGTCGCTCTCGATCTGGTTGCTCGCGGAGCGGTCGCGCTCGATGTGCCGCTGCGCGGCGTCATTACCGAGTGGACTGGAACCGCCCACGAGCCGATCACGCTGCGCATGCTGCTGGCTCACACCTCGGGCATGCACTCCGGCGCCGACTACCGTACGCTGCTCGATGCGCAGGTCGCGGACTTTGCGCTGCGCCGCCCGCTTGCGGCCATGCCGGGCGAGCGCGTGATTTACAGCGATCTGGGCATGATTGTCGTGGGCCTCGCGATCGAACGCATCACACGTCGCTCTTTGGCGGACTCAATGAGGTGCCTCTGGGGAGCAACGCTGGGGTTCAATCCGCCGGCGAGTGAGCGCGCGGCGATTCCCGCGACCGAAGCGGACCTTTGGCGCGGACGCGTGCAGGGCAGCGTGCATGACGAGAAGGCCCATCTCATGAACGGGGTCGCGGGACACGCCGGGCTCTTTGGGAGTGCCGCCGTTGTTGCTCGCCTGACGGAGATCTATCTCGCGGCCGACCGCGGACGCGCGCAAACGCTCCTCTCGTCGCCGCTTGCGCGAGAAGCCATTGCCTGTGTTGCCGACGATCCCGTGTTGCGGCGCGGTCTGGGTTGGGCGCTGAAAACGACCGGCGAGAATTCGTGTGGTCCGTTATTCGGCCCGAGAAGCTTCGGCCACACCGGTTTTACCGGTACCTGCATTTGGGCCGATCCCGACCGCGATTTGCAAGCCGTGCTCTTGACCAATGCCGTCTACTTCGGGCGGGAAGATTCCCGTCCGCTGCGAGTGGCATTTTATGATGCCGTTATCGAAGCCTTCGGTTGATGATTGCCGTCGGATTGATGAGCGGGACGTCGCTCGACGGGATCGATGCGGCGCTTGTGCGCATCGTTCCTCGCGCTGCGGGATACGGGATAGATCTGCTCAATTTTGTGACGATGCCGTTCGAAGGCGACCTCGAGCGTCGGCTGCGCGCGGCGCTGCCCCCGCATGAGGCGAACGTAGCTGCCATCGCCGGTCTCCACCGATCTCTAGGTGCGGCATTTGCGCGCGCGGCGCGCGCGGCGAGCGGAGCGCTCAGCGTCGATTACGTTGCCTCGCACGGACAGACGATCTTTCATGACGGCGCCGCGCATCTGACGATGCAGATCGGCGACGCGTTCGTGATTCGCGAGGCATTGCGCTCGACGGTCTGCTACGATTTTCGCACGGCCGATTGCGTTGTGGGGGGCAACGGCGCTCCGCTGGTTCCCTATGTCGATGTGCTGCTGCTCGCCGATCCGAATGAGGATCGCGTCGCCCTCAATATCGGCGGCATCGCGAATCTCACCGCGCTTCCGCGCGGTTGCACGCCGAACGATGTGCAGGCATACGATTGCGGGCCGGGCGTGATGCTGATCGACGCATTCGTCCAGATGCGCGCCGGCGGAGAGGAGCGTTACGATGTGGATGGCGCTCTCGCCGCCGCGGGTCAATGGGACGAGACGGCGCTGGGGGCGATGCTCGACGA
>Ga0302180_10001343_pt1 | contig 19765 bp, 15 predicted proteins | sample I_Palsa_E3_2_FD_200575 | JGI IMG/M metagenome (GOLD analysis project Ga0302180, IMG submission 200575) | Peat permafrost microbial communities from Stordalen Mire near Abisko, Sweden - I_Palsa_E3_2 | ecosystem: Environmental > Terrestrial > Soil > Palsa > Peat permafrost | place: Sweden... | reverse complement strand
GATCGGGAGTTCTTCTGTGCCATCCGACTCGCAGACTTTTAAGTGAGCAAACGCTCTCCCTTTGTCATCCCGACCGAAGCGTAGCGAAGTGGCGGGATCTGCAGTGTGCCTTGCCTGGCCGCAAAAATCCCGAGAAAAAGCAGAGGGCCCCTTTGCGAGATTGGCAAAGGGGCCCGGCGACGTAACACGTTCGTTGTAGAAGCTACTCGCCTACGCTGGTGATGCTCTCCACCGGCTGTTTCGGCTTCTTGTTCAGGTTCGGCGTAGTCAATGTCTGATATTGAATGGTTTTCAAAACATTGCCCGCCTGGGTTTTATCAAAGGTCAGGCCGACTTGGGAATGGCTGGGATCGCCGTCTCCGGGCAATAAAATCCAGGTAAGGGTCCGGCTCGCTTTCCCAATTTGAATTAGCGTGACGAAAGACCTTGTATTGTCGACCGAGATTGCGTAGGTCCCCGCTTGATAAGCATGGTTTTTAGCCACAAAGTCGAACGGCACTTCCACTCTTTTCTGTTCGGCTGCAAAAGCTGCGGTAGCGCAAAGGGCGGCGGATGAAAGAACCAAATTCCTGAAGCTCATTAGCATGGGGTTGTCCTCCGAAAACAACCCTAGCCCCGACATTGGCTTCCCGTGTCAAATTGCCGTCGAGATTTCGTCCAACTTTTTTTGACGGGCCAGACAGCAATCAGGCCTGAAACGCGCCGTCAAACCGCTTCATCAATCCCGCAATCTGCTGGCGAATCCTGGTTTCTGCTGCCTCCCGGTCGGGTTCGCTCAAATTCTCCAGCAGGCGCAACGCGCGTTCCGTCGTTTTCACGCCTTCGTCCCGCGCACCCCGCCGCAGTGCATTCCCTGCCGCCGTGCAGAGCGCCTGGGCCGCGCGCGCCCACTCAGCAGCTGCCTCAAAATGCAACGCCAATTCGCTGGACACATCCATCTCCCGCCCGGCAAACAACTTCTCCAGCTTCTCCGCTACCCGCAAATGCCGCTTGGCGCGCCGCGCCGGAGATTGCCGGGCACGCAGCACCTCGCGGTACAACCCGTGCGCAAATACGTAGAAGGCCGACTGCGTTCCATCCGGCAATTGGTCGTGTCCCGCCGGGTGCAGGAAGTGCAGCCGCCGCGCCAGCGTTTCATACTGGGCTTCAATGTCCTCAAGATCGCCATCGAGCGCCGCAGCCGCTGCCCACGCGGGGAAAACCACACCGATCAAGCTTGCTGCTTCGAGCAGGCGCTGATCGGCTGCCTCCAGCCGGTCAATCTGCATCTCGATCATCTCGGAAAGTGCCGTGGGCACCCCCAGGTCGATTTCTGCCAGCGCGGAGCGCAGCTGCCAGGCGCCATCGTCCTGCCGTAGAAAGCCTTGCGCGACCAGGTGCTCGAGCATCGCAACCATAAACAGAGGATTGCCCTCGGAATGCTGATGCACAAAGCTGGGCAGCCCCTTCGGAAGTGTCTCCTGCTTCAATTCCTGAAGCAGGTATTCCCGTACCGCGTCCCTTTCCAGCGGACGCAAGGACACATCGGTGCACAGCTTGTGCGTAACCAGATCCTGCTTGAGCCGCTTCAGTGGATGCTGGCCCTCACTCACCTCTGCCGGCCGGTAAGAAGCCAGCATCAACAATCTGGCGGCCTGGCGGCGTCGCGACAGCGCCGAGATTAAATCCAGAGTGGAAAGGTCCGCCCAGTGCAGGTCCTCGAAGACAACCGTCAGGGTGGTCTCAGAGCACATGGCTTCGATGGCATCGCATATCTCATTCAACATGCGTTCACCCCGCGCAGGCTGGGCCACCGGCGCTGGGCTATCGCCATGGAGCGCAGTAAGCTGCGCATACCAAGTTGGAGCCTTTTGCTGCATGACGTGTACATGCTTCGTGCCACCGTTGGAGCAGAGCTGCCCCAGTGCTTCGATCACCGGATAGTAGGCTTCCTTGCCGGCAAACCCTTCCACACACTGACCACGCGCGACGTGCACCTGGTCGCCGCACACCTGCCGGCAGAAGAGGTCGATCAGCGCGGTTTTTCCCATACCGTTTTCCCCGGTGATGAAAGCTACCTGACGATCGCCCTGGGTGGCCTGCCGCAGCAAGCCGTTCAGGCGCTCGAACTCATGCTGCCGCCCCACGACGTGCCCAATGACGCGCCCAGACTGCGGCCCACGAGTGTCGACCGCATGCCCTTTGGCCTCTTCTACCTGCGCCAGGAACCAGTAGCCACGCCCCGGAACAGTCCGGATAAATCGCGGGCTGTCCACACTGTCTCCCAGCAGCTTGCGCAACTCCAGTACGTAGGTGCGCAACACCTGCGGCTGCACATAGGTCTCGGGCCACAGCTTGTCCAGCAGCTCATCGTGCGTCACCAGTCTCTGCGGGTTTTCAACCAGGTAGCGCAACACGGCAAAGGGCTTTGGCGTCAGGCCCATCTGTATCCCGTTTTGCCACAGACATTCGTTCCTGGTATCGAGTTGAAAGCAGCCAAATTGTTTCATTGCGTCTCAGCACGAGTCAGAATGCTATTTCTGCCTCTAAAAAGTTTAGATCGGCCGATAAGGCGGCTAACCGGCCGATCTTATTGTCTATTCTGATTCCAGATATGTGTCGCGCTGAATCAGCGTCAAGCTCATGTCGTCGCTCATAGGGTACCCATTCGCAAACTCCTGTACCACAGCAAGGAGCATCATGAGGGTGCCGTGAGCCGAATGCTGTTTTGCCCGTGGTAATGCTGCAATCAAACGGTCCAGCCCAAACTCTTCGCCTTCAGGATTGCGGCATTCCACTACGCCATCGGAGTATACGACAAGCGTATCCCCGGGTCCGAGCGTCAGCTCCCCTGATGCAAACTCCGCACCCTGGAGAGCCCCCAGCAGAGGACCGCCCGTCTCCAGCAGTTGAACGTCGCCATCCTGGCGAAAGAGAATGGGCGGAAAGTGGCCCGCATTGCAGTAAGTGAGCACCCCTCGATCGCAGTCCATCTGCGCGATCAATGCCGTCACGAACGGCGCCACAGGCTGCAAATAGCACAGATGGCGATTGATTTCCGAGGCGATCGTCGACGGGCTAAAATCCGGGCGGCCGCAGCTTTGCAAAAGGCCGGCCAGATGCGTGAACCACATTCCCGCCCCGACACCCTTGCCCGCTATATCGCCCAGGACTGCGAGAACCCGGGACCCCTCCTGCGAGAAGGTCGTGAAGTCTCCGGAGAGATAACGCGCTGCGAACACTTCCCTTGCGAACTGCAGGTCGCCACGGTGTAGGACCCGCGGGCCGCTGAGCTTACGCTGAATCTGCACCGCGTCAGCAATCTGCGCATGGAGATCCACTCGCTCTCTCAGCAGCGAATCCATTTCATCCTTGGAGGGTGATGCCGATGGCCGTACCACGTTCCACGACGTCGTCAAGGAGGTAACCATTCCGTGCTTGAAGTCGCCCGGTACCAGGGTGTAGGTGTTCAAAGTCCACCTCGTTACGATCTTGGTTGGTAGTTCTATCCGACGAACCGGTATCCGGTTCCGTGCACGGTCAAAAAGTACTGTGGCTGTTCCGGATCGGGCTCCAGCTTTTGGCGAAGCCGCACCAGGTGTGTATCCACCGTCCGGGTGGTGGGATAATTCTCATAGCCCCACACATCTTCAAGCAGCCGATCACGGCTCAGTGTCTCGCCGGAATGACAAATAAAATATTTCAGCAAGTCGAATTCTTTTGAGGAAATATCCAGAGCCTTGCCTGATCTGACTACGCGGCACCGCCGCAAGTCCACCTCCACGTCAGAAAAAGAGTGCTGCTCTTTATCCTTGGGTAAGACCGCCGTACGGCGCAGCACGGACTTCACCCGGGCCAGCAATTCGCGAATCGAGAACGGCTTGGTCACATAGTCATCGGCGCCCAGCTCGAGGCCTACTACCTTGTCGATCTCCTGCCCGCGTGCGGTCAGCATGATGATGGGAAGAGAAGCTCGTTTGGCGCGCAACTGCTTGCATACTTCGAGCCCGCTCATGCGCGGCATCATCACATCCAGGACCACCAGATCCGGAGACTCCTCGAGCGCGCGCTGCAGTCCTTCGATACCGTCGTGCGCGGTAATCACCTCGTAACCTTCGAACTCGAAGTTGTCTCGAAGACCGGCCACCATGGCCGGCTCGTCTTCCACCACAAGAATCTTCGCCCGCCTCTGTGCCTCTGATCGTTCTGCTTTTTCTTCTTGTCTCATATTGACACCTGCTGCAGCGCTGAATTTTGTAGTGGCAAAATAATGATGAACTTGCTGCCGCGTCCGGGCGCGCTTTCGACCGCAACCTGCCCGCCATGCGCCAGCACAATGTGGCGTACCAGTGAGAGTCCCAACCCGCTGCCCTTGGTGTTATGTACCAACGGGTCGCCTACACGATAAAACTTCTCAAAAATCTTGAGCTGCTCTTTTGGGGGGATGCCGATTCCGTGGTCCTCGACCTCAAGATTGACGTTCCCGCCACGGCGATAAAGATGGACACCGAGGTATTTCTTTCCCGCCGAATACTTCACCGCATTGTTCACCAGGTTCAGCAAGGAACGAGCAATCGCCTCACGATCGACCGTGAGTGGCGGAAGATTGTTATCGATTTTCTGCTCGAATTCAAATCCGTTTTGCTCGATCTCAAAACGATACGATTCGAGTGTGCTTCGCACCAGGTCGGCTACATCGGTTTCGCGAAAGCTGTACTCCTTCTTGCCTGCCTCGATACGGCTGAAATCGAGAATATTGTTGATGAGTGAAGTTAACCTTTCGCTTTCTTTGCGGATGATCTCGTAGTACTGCTGCTGTTTGCCGGCAGTCGAGATGCGTCCCAGCTCCAGGGTCTCTGCATACAGGCGGATGAGCGCCAGGGGTGTTCTTAGCTCGTGTGAAACATTCGACACAAAATCAGATTTCAATTTCGCCAGCGCCAGTTCGCTGGAGACATTTCGATAGGCGAAGATCATCCCTGCACCGATCAGCAGAGAAAGTGCGCCCAGGGCCATGAAGGCGATCCGTGTGTATTGATGACTGATATCCGCAATCGTGGTCCCTTGCGGACGGATACCCAGAATCAGCATGGGGAACACACCGGTGAAACTGCGCTCGACTTCGGGCACTCCTCCATTCCAGCAGATCGAAGCGGCCAAAGGAGTCTCCTCCTTGGCCTTTCGGACCGTCATCGTCAGTTGAGGGTGCATGTGGTCGTTCTGGCTGGTGACCGGCATCACCTGTTGCAGAACGGCCGGGAAAAATTTGCTCCTCAGATAGTCTTCGTCGTAAGCGAAGCCGGCGATTGCAGGATGGTCCGGGCTCGAGCCGCGGGGTATGAAGAACACGAAGGACTCGTATAGCATTCTGTCGCCCTGTTCTACAGATTCGTCGGTAATCCAGACGTGCCGCCCTTCCGCCGCCTCAACGCTTTTGATCTTTGAGATATGCTCATCGGAGTCCAGGTCAAACCAGCCCCCCAGGTCGGCGCCAAGCCTCTTGCCCGCTGCCTGAAACTCGGGGTCGTTCATGCGATCAGGCTGAGATCGAAAAGTCATGTTGCCCTTCCCAGCCCAGATGAACGCGTGCGAGATATCAGGGTGAGTTCTCAGGAAAGCGTCGAGTCCATCGCTGTCGTCTACGTCGGGAAAAGTTGCCTGGTCTTTCTCTGCGATCTCAAAGGCGCGGTCGTCGATTCGCCTTTCGGCGAGGGCCAGGGTCTGCTGATATTCCATCTTGATGGCCGCGTCAAAGACTTTGTCGCGTTGAATGTGCCGGAGATAGACGACACTGGCGATCACCAGCGCAGCCGCCGGCAGCATGACCGCCAGCATGAAAACAAAGATCGGCGGCCGCTTTTGCCAGGTTCGAAATGGAAGCTTTGCCATAGACGTGCCTGAGGGGCCTGCCTCTATTCCGAGAATAGGACGCAGATCACAGCGCTTTGTCACAACCAGGCAACAAATTGTAAACAGTTGTGAACGAACTCGGTCCGGCTGGCTGCCACATCTGGATTCGCTTACGTCCCGCAGAAAGTCTGCAGCACACATTCTTCAGGACGCGCAGGCGTCGAGTACCGCTCCAATCCTGGCCGATCTTCGTATGGGGATGTCACAACCTCCAGCAACTCCTCAAAAGGTTGGAAATCCTGCCGCTGAACGGCTGCATCGATGACCGCTTGCACCAGGTGATTGCGCGGGATGAATGCTGGATTTGCTGCCCGCATAACCGCAACGCGCTCCTGAGCCGAGGCGCCCTCTTCTTCGAGTCGCCGGCGCCACGCAACAGCCCACATGTCATAAACTCCGGGGTCAGCGAATAGCGTACGAACAGCCTCATCGCCGTCTGGTCCGGCCGCGGCATCAGACAGCCGGCGGAAGGTCAGCGTGAAGTCAGCGCGGTTCGCGGCCATGCGATCCAGCAGGTCCTGGGCAAGCGCTGCATCCCCTTCCCGCTCCGTTAACAGCCCGAGCTTGCGGCCAAGACCCGAGAAATATGCTGCTTCAAACTGCGGAGCAAAGGCGGAAAGAGCCTCCTGAGCCGATGCCACCGCGGCCTCTTCGCTTCCCTCTTCCTGTTCCAGAAGCGGCAGCAGCGCCTCAGCCAGCCGCGCCAGGTTCCAGTGCGCGGCACGCGCCTGATTGCCATAGGCATAGCGTCCGTTGTGGTCGATCGAGCTGTACACCTTGGCCGGCTCGTAGGCTTCCATAAAGGCGCAGGGACCGAAATCAATGGTTTCGCCCGAGATGGAGCAATTGTCGGTGTTCATCACGCCATGAATAAAGCCGACAAGCATCCATTGCGCGATGAGCCGGGCCTGCCGCCCGATGACCCCCTCCAGCAACGCCCGATACGGCCGCGTCGCCTGTACAGCGTCAGGATAGTGCCGCGCATTGGCGTAATCCGCCAAAGTGCGTGTCCCCTCGGTATCACCACGGGCGGCGAAGTACTGAAAAGTCCCCACCCGCAGATGGCTTGACGCAACCCGCGTGAACACCGCTCCCGGCAACACTGTTTCCCGCAGCACACGGTCGCCGGTGGTCACCGCAGCCAGAGCCCGGGTGCTTGGAACCGCCAGCGCCGTCATAGCCTCGCTCACGATGTACTCACGCAGCACCGGGCCGAGCGCTGCTCTACCATCGCCACCACGTGAAAACGCAGTCCGCCCTGACCCCTTAAGCTGGATGTCATAACGCACGCCATCACGGCCCAACACCTCTCCCAGCAGATTGGCCCGGCCGTCTCCGAGCTGCGGCACAAAATGGCCAAACTGGTGCCCGGCATAGGCTTCCGCCAGCGGCTCCGATCCTTCCGCCACCCGGTTGCCGGCCAGGATCTCCACTCCTTGCGGGCTCGCCAGCGCGTCTGGGTCCAGACCCAGCTTCCGCGCCAGTTCCGTGTTCAACTTCACCAGGCGCGGAGCCGCAACCGGGGTCGGATCGACGCGGGCGTAGAACCGCTCCGGCAACCGCGCATAGGTGTTTTCAAACCCGAAGTGGACGGGAACGTCGCTGCCCAGGGTTTCGGGCGATGTGGTCGCAGAAGCTTCCGGTGAACTCATAATTGATTCGATGCGGGCATGTCGTTTTTCGCTCCAGCCGGAAGTACCAGGCCGCCCATATCATACCCCCGCCTTCTTGTTCGCAACCGGTTGCAGCTGTTCTGGAATGCGCGATGCCTCCGAAAGCGTGCGGAAGGTGACCGAATATCGCAGGCCGGTCTGCGGAGGAATGCTATGCTCCCATTCCGTCCGAGCCTCTCCGGAGAGTATGTAAATAGAGCGAGGCTTTACCGTGTGAGAGATGCGATTCCAGCGCGTACTTTCTGCTCGCCGGAATCGCATCGTTGCCGGAGCGAGGAGTGAGACTCCGACGATGATTCCAAACTGTGGCTTGTCTTTATGCCATCCAATCCCTGCACCCGGGCGGTACTCGTTGACTCCCACCTGCTGAAACGCATCGGGTTCGCAGCCGGCAAGCTCCGCGACCCGGACCAGAAGATCGTCGAGAAACGCAGGCATCTCAATGGCCTGCTCGACAGCGCGGCGGCTGTAGTCATATCTAAGACCAAAGCTAACGATCCTTCGATTTCCAAGGTGCCCGTGGAATTCAAAGGGCTTCAGGTTCAGTTGGCCGAGCGAAGCGACAAGTGCAGCTTCCTCCTCTTCGGTTACTATCTCCTCCCGATAGCGAAAACCGTGAGGCTCAAGTTGAGTCGGTCTCTCTTCCATCTCGGGGAACAGTGCATCCTGCCGGTCCAAATGAACCTTCCTGATGGTTAGAGGCATGAACGGCGGTTGAGGTGGCATCCTGCTTAACGGGTCGCTATTTTTAAGACGAGCGGTTGGTCTGCCTCATGGCCCGCTGCCCAGGGCAGCGTTCGCCAGCACAATCATAAAAGGTGCTGTGCCTCCGGCGATAAGGTAATTGTAAAAGCCCAACACACTAAAGAGCAGGAAGAGAGCCAGCAGCAAGTGAGTCATCTGGCGGGCTGGAGCGGAGCGCAAATGCGCCCAGCGCTTAGGGCGCTCCATTAACCACGCTGGGATTCCGAAACGCAAAAGCACTCAATACACCCCGGGAATCAGGCGCTTTGTGCTGCGGCTGTAGTCCTCGTAGTCGGCTCCAAAAGCCAGGCGAAGCGCAGTCTCTTCCACATGAATGCGATACAGCACAGCCAACGTCGGTGGCACGAGGACAACGGCAAAACAGGCCCAGGTGCGTGCGTGAAGGGCAAACGCCAGGAGAATCAGCTCCAGACCGAGATAGGAAGGGTGACGAACGAGGCTATAGAGCCCCCTTCGCTGCAGTCTCTGCCCGGCGCGCGTCGCTACGTTCACGCTGAAGGCTCCGCCCAGTGTAATGATTGCTGCGGCACGAACGCCCAAACCGAGGATCAAAATCCCAAAGGCCGCCGGCCGCAGCCAACTATAGCTCCCTGGCATGTCGACCGGGAAAACTCTGTGCATCCAGTCGTCTATCCTGAGCGATGCAACAATAACAACCCAGAGAATGATCTGCGTTCCGCGATCTTGAATTTTGCCCTCACCTTGGCGTGTTCGGGTGAGCACGGCGATGAGGATTTCCCCCGCCAGCCATACATCTGTCAGTGCTTTAAAACAGAATTCGAGATTCATGATCGTCCTCCCGCGGCCGTAAGAGAAGAATGCGCTGGACGGTCAGGGAAAACCAGTAGCAGCTATCATCGATGAGAGATGACAGGTATCACCATGACACTTGTCATGCGTTTCATATGACAGGTCTGGGTACCGGGACCGATTGTTTGGTGGGATCATGAAGGTATGAGCGAGGGGCAGTCACACGCACCTGAACGAGACGCGGCAGCCTCGGGTACACACATCACCGACGCGAAGCGGGAGTTTATCCGTGGCCGCTCTATCGTGCGCTGGGTGGCGCTGCTCTATTCCGCATATTTCTTTGTCATGCCGGCTTACCGGCACTCACTTGCAGTCTGGATGGAATTCGCGGCTTTTTACGCGGCCTTCCTGGTTCTTTATTTTCTCGTCGCGGAGCTTACGGGACGTCAGCAGACAGTGGCGTTTGTGTTGTTCTTTCTCATCGCCTTTCTCTATTATCCGCTCAATCAGGAAGCCTACGTAGTGTTTGTCTACCCTTTCGCGATGCTCTGCCTTTCCCTCAGCCGTTTGCGCACTCTGTTCCTGGTGCTCACTGCGATGATGGCCGGAGTGGTGGCGGAGACTCGATACCTCGGTCGCCCTTTTGCCACAGCCGAAAGCGTCCTCTTCTTCTGTGTGATCATTGGGCTCAGCAACTTTGCCTTCGCCCAGCAAGCACGAACCAATTCCCTTCTGGAGCATGCAAATTCTGAGATCGAACGTCTGACCCAGGAAGCGGAACGCGAGCGTATCGCACGCGATCTGCACGACCTCCTTGGCCATACCCTAACTGTGATTACTGTGAAGCTCGATCTCGCCCGGCGGCTCCTGTCCCACGACTCCGACCGCGCCCGGAACGAGATCGTGGAAGCGGAGCAGACTGCTCGGAATGCCCTGGCCGAGGTTAGGGAAGCCGTGTCCGGCTACCGCGCCGAAGGACTTGACGCGGAGATCAACCACGCCCGGCGAAGCCTGCTTTCCGCCGATGTCAAACTGACCACAACTCTCTCTCCGGTGAATCTCTCCTCGATCCAGATCAACGTGCTTTGCCTTGCCCTGCGCGAGGCGGTAACGAACATCGTCCGCCATGCTCACGCAACCGTCTGCCACCTGGCGCTCGTCGAACAGGACCGGACTATTCATTTGACAATTGAGGATAATGGAGCAGGCGGGCAGATTCGTGAAGGCAATGGCCTGCGTGGCATGCGAGAGCGGCTTCAATCCGTGGCCGGGGCCGTGAAGGTAACCAGCCCGGCCAATGGAGGAACAAGCCTTGAGCTGACGTTGCCGCTGGAGAGGCAGTATGCCGCACATGCGGGTCCGCGATTTGCGGGAGAGGCGGATACCTTTTGACACGAAAGATACAGGTTCTGTTAGCGGAGGACCAAAGCATGTTGCGGGGAGCGCTCGCAGCACTGCTCTCGATCGAACCCGATATTGAGGTGCTGGGATCTTTTTCCGATGGAGAGCAGGCCCTTCAGGCCGTCGGAAAGCACCGGCCCGAGGTTTTGGTAACAGACATTGAGATGCCGAAGATGACCGGACTCGAACTCACCGCCCGTGTAAAAGAGCTTTACCCAGACACACGCGTCCTGATACTAACGACCTTCGCGCGTCCGGGATATTTAAGGCGAGCACTGGAAGCTGGAGCATCTGGCTATCTTCTCAAGGACCGGCCCTCTGAAGAACTCGCCGACGCGGTCCGGGGAGTCAGTCGCGGGGCTCGCATCGTGGATCCCCAACTGGCCTCGCAGATATGGAGCACGGAAAAAGACCCGCTCACCGATCGAGAACGATTGATCCTGCGCCGCGCCGGCGATGGTGAAACTACCGCTGAATTGGCGCATTCACTGCGACTGACAGAGGGGACCGTACGCAACTATCTCTCCGAGGCCATCTCCAAGTTGCACGCTTCCAGCCGGTTTGAAGCGGCCCGGATTGCACGCAATAAAGGATGGCTTTGACGATGTGTCAATGCACGTGGATCACGTCGTCGTTCATGGAGAAGACATCCTTTAGATTGTCTTCGTAGGGAAACATGTGAATCATCCAGGTAAAAATCACGGGCATAAAGGTGCCCCCTTCGGCCTGGCAAGCCTCCTTTGTATGGATCGAGCCGAACATGCCGAATTTGGGGTGATCACCGAAGTATTCCTTGACTTTGTCAGCGGGGGCTCCGCAGAAGTTAGTGTGCTCATGCCAGCGCACGATGCTGAGCGGAATACGCTGGTTCAGCTCATCTTCCGTCGAGCTCGGTCTAGCCGTGTACATAACGCCCTCCAGTTGGTAGCGCTGGGTTGGCGTGTGGTAGTAGAGCAACGACGATGGTTTCGTCGGATCGAACATGGTGTCGGCTAACCGTACGTTGGCGTCATTGGTGAAGTGGTACTGAGGCTGCACAACCTTCGGGTTTGCGATAACGTATCCGTCAGCCAGGGCTTTCTTATAGTCCTTATATTTCTCTATGGCCGCCCTGACCTGGGCTACCATTGCTTTTACTTTTTCCTCATCACCAGGCTGCCTGGCACGCAGCGGCGTAATGCACATGTGATTCGTCATGGCAGCCATGCTCTCGCCCATCACACTCATTCCACCCATGCTGTGCAAGTCATCGCACTCGTGCTGCGTACCACTGGCTTCGATCCCTGGCATCGCGGATGTGGTGGGCGTCTGCTGATCTTGTTGGCTCGCGTGTCCAGACGGCGTGGTCAGCGACATGCTTGCAAAGATCATGACCAAGAGCATAGTTCGGTAAAGGTGTGCTACACGCATGCGGTATTCCTTATCTACCTGCGGCTAACAACATAGGTAGTAAAGATACACCGCTCAAGCGAAGTATGTGGTCATATGCTTACAGGCGGAAGTGGTTATAGGCACGAGCGATCTGAGCTCTATTCGCTTCTCAGTGCCTGCATGGGGTCGACAGCGGCAGCCCGGCGCGCGGGGAGATATGCCGCCAACGACGAGCAGAGGAAGAGTAGGAAGATAGCAGCAGCGATCACTGGGCCATCCAGCGGCCTAACATCGTAGAGCAGACTGGAAAGCAACCGGGTTAATCCCACGGATGCCGCTAATCCCAACGCGGCGCCGATGGCCGTCAGCGAGAGTGCCTGTTGCAGTGTTCGCAACAAGACACTCTCTCGTGTGGAACCTAGCGCCATGCGGATCGCGATCTCACGCGTGCGTTCGGAAACGGAATATGCCATGACTCCATAAATGCCGAGCAGCGAAAGCAGGAGCGCGATCCCAGCGAAGCTGGAGAGAATCACGGTGTTAAAGCGTCGCGAAGATTCTGTCGCAGCTACAATTTCATCCATCGTGTTGACGCTGGAGACAGCGAGCATTGGATCAAGCTGATGCACGGTGCTGTTCAGCGCGTTTACGAGTGCCACTGGGTCGCCTGTTGTCCGAATGACGATGTTCATATCGCCTGCCACGCCGATCATTGCTGCATAAGGGCCAAGGCCGGCGGCGGCTTGGGAAAGGGGCTCATACATCTGTGGTACCGTTGCCTGGTCGCGCGCGCCCTGTTTGATATCGCCTACCACCCCAACTACCGTCATTGTGGGCATAGGCGATGCGAAGTCCGGACCCACCTTGATCCCTTTTCCAATCGGGTCTTTGCCCGGAAAATACCGGTTCGCCAACGACTGGCTGATCACCGTAACCAGCCGCGCACCCTGTTGATCGTCCGACGCAGTCAAGTAGCGGCCGCGAATCATCGGAATACGCATCGCTTCGAAGTAGCTTCCCTGGGTAAGGTAGTTCGACACGATGATCCAGCCTTCGCCAGGAGATTTGATATAGCCTTCCGGTGCAATCAAGCGTCCCGATCTTTGGCCGACAATGGGTATATTGGACGCAAACCCAACCGACTTTACACCGGGCCCAGACTCAAGTCTTTGCTGCAATGTGGTGAAGAACGTGTCCACTTTCTGCTGAACCGGATAATCGCGGCGCGGCAGAGCGAGAGAAGCCGTAAGCACGTGCGAGGATTCAAACCCCGGATCCACCTCCAGCATTTTTCGGAAACTTCGTAGCAGAAGACCAGAGGAAACCAGCAAAACCAGTGCCAACCCAACCTCGAGTATGACCATACCGCTTCTTAAGTAGGATTGCCGTGGACCATCACCAGCACTGCCGCCGTCTCGAAGAGAATCCAGCACGTCTCCGCGCATGCTTTGCACGGCCGGTGCGAGGCCGCATAGCAAGCCGGTTGCCGCAGTCAGAACCACCGCGGCAAGCAATAGCGGCCAGTCCACCTGGATCTCGGAAAGCCGCGGTAGCGAATCAGGAAGCCTGGCTGCTGCCGTCTGCACCAGAACAACTGCCAAAGCCACGCCGGCACAACCACCCAGAAAACTCAGCGCCAGGCTTTCCGTCAACAGTTGCCGGAACACTGTTCTGCGGGCGGCGCCGAGCGCCAGGCGCATTCCAAATTCGCGCCTGCGCCCCGCCGCCTTTACCAAAAGTAAGTTAGCCAGATTGGCGCAAGCGATGAGCAGGATCAACGCGACCGCACCGAGCAGGATGCGCAGAATGGGCCGAGCGCCTTGGATGACTTCATCCCGGAGAGGAATAAAGCCGGCGTGCAGCTTCAGATTGCTCCCTGCCGGATATTGAGCCTGTATTCCTGCAATGACACGATCAACGTCGTGCTGTGCCTGGGACGTAGTGATGCCAGGTTTCAAGCGGGCTACCGCACCATAGTCAAAGTTATCCCCCTCACTCTTCTTTTCGATGGGCGTGAAGCTCATCGGCACCCACAAGTCACGGTGGCTGAGGCGCCCCGCATCCAGAGGAAATTCGAAATTGCGCGGCATGACGCCAATGATGGCGTACGGCCTGCGGTCCAGGTCGACAGTAGTCCCCAGTACGTTCGGGTCGGAGCGAAAGCGCTCCTTCCAAAGCGCGTAGCTGATTACCGTGACGGGGGAAGAGTTGTCATCTTCCTGGCGGGTAAAGGTGCGGCCCAGCACGGGCTCAATCCCAAGCAACGGAAACAGAGAGGACGTGACTCGCTCCGCCCGCGCCTTGAACGGAGCACCCGCACCGGTCAGCTCGTAAGCAGATGCGATGAAGCCTCCTACCTCGGAGAAAGCCTGGCTCTCGCGCTCAAAGATCAGCACATCCGGTGCGGACATACGCAGTTCATGCGCATCCTGTTCGAACCGTTCATGCAAGCTTATGAGTCTTCCAGGATCTTTGAATGGCAGTGGCCGCAGAATCACGGCCTGGACCACGGAAAACACCGCAGTGACCCCACCAATTCCGATTGCCAGCGTGAGAACAGCTGTCAAAGCAAATCCGGGTGCCTTGATTAGCTGGCGCGAGGTATAGCGTAGGTGCTGAAGCAGCGTCCCCATGAGAACTCCGTATATACAAAGGTACGGATGAAACGATGCACTCGTTCCGCCAAACTGTATCGAATGCAGCAGTTTTAGTTCCAAAGAGATAGAGCGCTGATCGATGATCTCGATTGCTGCCGCTGTTCGAAATTGCAAAGTGCTGTCCACAGGCGAACAGCATCGCCAAACGCGCGATAGATCCTCGGCTAATTAGCAGTACACTCTGCTAGTCACCAGAAAGGTAAATGCGATGAGGCGAGCTTTGCGTTGGTATCGTGGCTTTGGGCTCATTCTTTTGGCGGTTTCCTTTGTCACTCCCGCGGTTTACTCCCAGAGTAAGGCTGATGAAGCAGCGGTGCGCGATGTTCCACGAGCATTTGCTGCCGCCTGGGCGAAGCACGATGGAAATTTGTTAGCCAAGACGATGGCGGACGATGTGGACTTTGTCAACGTCGGTGGTGACTGGCTGCACGGACGGAGAGATTTCGCTCTGTATCACAGCAGGTTGCTCTCCGGGCGGTTCAAGGAATCGGTCCTGACACCACTCGACATCTCGGTTCGATTTTTGCAGCCGGAAATTGCGGTCCTGCATTGGAGTTGGAGAATCGAGGCTGATCGTAATGAAGATTTAACCCTACGCAAACCGCGCTTTGGCCTATTCACCATGGTAGTGGAAAAGCGCAACCGGGAGTGGCTCGTCGTGGCGGCGCAGAACACGAACCAGATGGCGGGGCCAAACGCGGAGTTGAATGGGATCAAGCCACCGATTGTTTTCCCAGAGATAAGCCACTAGGCAAAGCTCCTACTGGTTACGGAGTGCCTGCATGGGATCGATGCCCGCAGCGCGACGCGCCGGCAGATAAGAAGCGAGCAACGCCGTGGCAAGGAGAACCCCAGTCACCGATGCTATGACAAAAACGTCCAGCGCCTGTACTCCATAGAGAGTGCTCTGCATGGTGCGGCCCACGAGCACAGCGCCTCCAATCCCCAGGCCCAGGCCGACCAAAGCCAGGATGGATCCCTCTCCGACAATCAAGCTGGTCACGTTGTTGCGGCTGGCGCCAAGAGCAATGCGCAAGCCGATCTCCTGGGTCCGTTGGGATACGGTGAAAGCCATCAGGCCATAAATGCCGACCGCTGCCAACACCAATGCCAGCAAGGCAAAGCTGCCATAGAGCAGCAGGGTGAACCGGTCCCCGACCAGCAGCTTCTCTTTCACTTCATCCATGGGTTTCAAGGAGGCCAGCGCCACCTCCGGGTCGACGGAGTGCACCCCAGCGGCCACCGTTCTGCTCATGGCTGCCGGGTCTTCCGCGGTGCGGACGCCAATCGTAACGCTGGGCAAAAGCGACTGGGCAAAAGGAACGTCGATCTCCGGCTGCTCCCGGCGCAGGCCGAAGGAGCGCACATTATGGAAGACGCCGACAATTTGCCAATCGACCGCCGGACCCAGTTTTGGCAGGCCGGGGACGATCTGTTCGATCGTGAGGCGCTGTTCGAGTGGGTCCAGGCCCTTCAGATATTGCCGCACAAACTCTTCATTAACCATGGCAACGCGCACGCTGGTTGCGGTGTCCTGGTCGCTGAATGTGCGCCCGCGAACAACACGAATGCCAAACGTTTTGAAGTAGTCCGGGGTTACAGATTGGAAGGGAGAACCGGGCCGCTGAGCGAAATCGATCACCGGGCCACCCACCACGGAAAATGGCATTCCGTCGCTGGTCCCGAGCAACGGCGCGCCAGTGACTACCGCGGCCGCGGAGACTCCGGGTATGGCCCGGATACGGTTGAGAATCTGCCGGTAATAGGTATCAATCTGCGCAGGGTCTTTAAATCGGCCATCCGCCTGGTCAAGATTGAAGCTGAGCAAATGATCCGTACGGACGCCGAGGTCAACTCGGGTAAGGTTCCAGAAGCTATGCATGGCCAAGCCTGCGCCGGCGAGGAGAGCCAGCGCCAGCGCGAACTCGCCGACCACCAGCAGACGGCGCACTCTGTTGTGCGATCCGCCGGTGCCGGTACGCCCGCCTTCTTTGAGTGCTTCGCCGGGATCGACCCGCGACGCGTACCACGCGGGAGCGCAGCCAAACAGCAGTCCGCACAACATCGTGGCTGCCATGGTTACGGCGAGAACGGGCAGATCTAATTGCAAACTGGCCTCCGCCGGCAGGGTCCCTTCTGGTATCACAGCCACCAGCCCGCGCAACAGAACGACCCCAAGACCGCAACCCAATACTCCTCCGATGATCGCCAGAACACTGCTTTCAGTAAGGAATTGGGCAAAGACCTGTTGCCGCGTTGCTCCCAGGGAGCCGCGCACTGCGATCTCCCTCTGCCGGGCCGTTCCCTTCGCTAACAAGAGATTGGCGACGTTGACACAGGCAATCAGGAGCACGAAGCCTACCGCGCCCAGCAGCAGCCAGAGAGTGTGAACACTGTCATCATCGAGAAAGTCGTTCTGGAAGCGATCGATCCGTGCGCCCCATCCACGATTGCTTTTGGGGTTGGCGGCGGCGATGCTGCTGGCTACGGCATCCATATCTGCCTGCGCCTGCTGGATGCTGACGCCTGGTTTCAGCCGGCCCATGGCAATCATCCAGTGATAATCGTGATTGATTTGTTCGGGGCGAAAGGCCAGAGGCGTGGTAAGTTCCGCGTCATACCGATCTGATAGGCCCTCGGCCAGCACACCTACCACGGTGTAGGGCTCGCTGTTGATGCGCATCTGCTGGCCCACGATATTAGGATTGGCGCCGAGCCGAAGCCAAAGTTTGTGGGTCAGCATGACGACATGGTCGTTGCCCGGGGTTCCTTCTTCCGGCAGGAAGTCGCGACCCATCATGAGCGGGTAGCCCATCATGTTGAAAAAGCCGGGAGTCACGCGCCGGCCATTCACTTGTTCGGGGGCGCCCTTGGTAGCCAGATTGAAGTTGCCATTGGTCACCGCGGAGATGCTTTGGAAGGAATGGTTTAGTCGCTGCCAATCGAGGAAGTCCCCGGCGGAGATGCCATTGCGGTGACCGCTTACCTTCGACCACACCATGACTAATTGTTCGGGGTGGGCAAGAGGCAGCGGCGCAAGGAGCGTGGAATAGACAACGGTGTAGATGGCTGTGGTGGCGCCGATGCCCAGAGCCAGTGTTGCGATGACCGCAAACGTCAAGCCGCGGTCTTTGCGCAACATGCGCACACTATAAAGAAAATTCCGGAGCAGAGTTCGCATACGACCTCGTATGCTAAGCCAAGCAATTTATCTGCCAAACGGGCACGAAGAGTGCGACGGGCGGGACAGTCTTTTTGACGGATCTCTTGAACCTGACTGTTCAGTTTCAAAAAGCTGTGTGCGATTCCGGACAATTGGTCTTCGCAGTTACAATGCTTGCGCTGACGAAATCGACCAGGAGAAACTCTGAATGCCGTTGCCGCTTGGGCCTGCCCGTAACACCCTCTTGCTCTTATCGCTCGTAATTCCCTTTGGTTTGAGGGCGCAGACGCCTGCCCCGAAACTGGTCTCTGAGAACGGCCATCATGCGTTGCTGGTCGATGGCACCCCGTACCTGGTGCTTGGTGCGCAAATCGGCAATTCAAGTTCGTGGCCTGCCGTGCTGCCGGACGTGTGGCCGGCGCTGGAGGCCATGCACGTCAACACCGCCGAGGCTCCGGTCTATTGGGAGCAGATTGAGCCGCAGCCGGGGCAGTTCGATTGGACCAACGTAGATACCTTGATCGACGGAGCCCGCACCCACCACTTGCATTTGATCCTGCTGTGGTTCGGGACCTGGAAGAATGGCAACGATCACTATGTGCCGCAATGGATCAAGCGCGATCCACAGCATTTTCCGCGCATGATCAACAGCGCCGGCACACCGCTCGATGATCTTTCGGCGAATGCTCCGGCAAACATGGAGGCCGACCGCAAAGCCTTTGCCGCGCTGATGCGCCATGTCGCGGAAAAGGACTCTGGCGATCACACTGTATTGATGATGCAATTGGAAAATGAATCCGGTGGTATCGGTTCTGTGCGCGATTACTCGCCTGCGTCTAACCGTGAATTTGCGGGGCAAGTACCGCCCGACCTGGTCAAGGCCCTGGGTAAAAAATCCGGCACCTGGGCCGAAGTGTTTCCGGGCAACGCCGACGAAGTGTTCCAGGCATGGCACCAGGCGCGCTACATTAACGCCATCGCTCAGGCGGGCAAGCGGGAGTTCAATATTCCTTTCTACTGCAACGTCTGGCTCGCCTACCCGCCCGCCGAGCTTCCTGAGCGGCACATTGCCATCGCTGGCATTGGCTATCCTTCGGGTGGACCCGTTCAAAACATGCTCCCGATCTGGAAGGCGGCCGCGCCTGCGATCGACGCGATCGGTCCGGACATTTACGCCAACTATCCAGACTTCGTGCTGAATATTTTCGACACCTATGCACGCCCCGATAACCCGCTGTGGATTCCAGAAACAGGACAGGGCAACGACTACGCTCCTTTTCTATTTGCTGCATTAGGCCGCGGAGCCATTGGGTTCTCCCCCTTTGGCATCGATTGGACCGACCATTTGCCTGCAGGCATAGTGCCTCGCGCGCACGCCGCGAACTACGCTCTGCTGGGCCCCATGGACCGGACGCTGGCCCAACTGGTCTACGCGGGAAAGGTGAAGAGCTTTATCGAAGTAGCAGGCGGAGTTGACCAGGAGAAACTGTTCGCCGCGGCCGAGCAGGAGGAGGCGCTGCTGAGCCCGCTTCGCCTGGCGAACGCAACTGTACCGCTGGAGGAGGCGGGAACTCCTGCGACGCGTGCTGCCGATGCCAGCGGCGCATGGGTCGCCGAGGTGCGCTTTGGCTTTCCCCAGCACGACGGCCAGCCTGCTCCGGGTTCAGCAAATAAGTCTGGCCGCATGCTGGTGGCGCAAGTGGGGCCCGATGAATTTTTGCTGACCGGAATTGGGGGCAGCGTCTTCTTTCACCGCCCTGGTTTTCTGCCAGGAATCCGTATGCAGATTCTTACCGCCGAAGAGGGTTACTACACCCCCGCAGAAAAGCCCGGGGCACCTGAAGTCTGGCATGTGAAGCGAGTCCTCAACGGGGATGAAACCGACCGCGGTATCCGCTTTCCTGACCCATCCGCAAAGGAACCCGCACCCGGAGATCCACCTCCGCCTGCGGCCGCCCATGCGGGGCCCATGGCGGTGCGTATCGTACTCGGCCGTTTTTGATGGGTGTAGCCCCGGACTTTAGTCCGGGGAAGCGGGCTTTCAAGCCCGCGAGAATGCTCGGTACAAAAATCCATGGCTTTAGCCCTGGTGGCTG
>Ga0302180_10001338_pt1 | contig 19791 bp, 16 predicted proteins | sample I_Palsa_E3_2_FD_200575 | JGI IMG/M metagenome (GOLD analysis project Ga0302180, IMG submission 200575) | Peat permafrost microbial communities from Stordalen Mire near Abisko, Sweden - I_Palsa_E3_2 | ecosystem: Environmental > Terrestrial > Soil > Palsa > Peat permafrost | place: Sweden... | reverse complement strand
GGAGATAGTGACGGCAGCCTTCGAGGCGGTGAGTGTAGCTTGCAGGCTGGCGGTGGATCCAATAGCGACGCTGCCGAAAGCCAGGGTGGCGGGTGAGATTGTCAGTTCCGAAGCGACGGGGGCGGACCCATGGACCCCTTCTCCGTGGACCTTGATACCCAGTGGGGAATTCGGGGCGTTGCTGACCAGCGTGAAGACTCCGACAATATAGCCTTCGGCGGTGGGTGTGAAGATCAGAGGCAACTCGACTTTCTTGCCAGGCGCAATTTTTACCGGCAGAGGGAATGTGCCGAATGAGAAGGCGCTCCCTCGAACTGACTTGGAAGTGATGGAGAGCGTTTCTCTCCCAGGGTTTGTAAGTTTGATGGAGTAACGACTCGAAACCTTGATCGGGACCAAGCCAAAACCGTAAGAGCATGGAGAGCAGTCGAGCTTTTGTGCAAATGATGACGCAGGCGCCAAGAACGCCACGAAAAAGAACAGTGCGACAACTACGGGGAAGGTTCGCATGACAGGCATCTTCATAAAACGCAGGGTGGGGAGGCAAACTCGGAAGTACATTCGGCTCATCACTTGTGCAGGCGAGTGGGGCGGGGTAGAGGGCTGTTTCCCCGACCGGCGCTCGGGTGGCCTGGTGTGCTATGCTGCGCGTGATTTGCAGGTCGTCGCAAATTCCAGATCATAGGATCCTTGTGCTGGGCGAACTCCGACTCGAAAACTACGCGGTGATTGACAACGTCGTGGTCGAATTTGCCGCGGGTCTGAATCTTTTGACCGGCGAAACGGGGGCGGGAAAATCCATTCTGATTGACGCGCTCGGGCTGCTGCTCGGAGAAAAGGCGTCGCTCGATGTGATTCGCACCGGCGCGGAACGCGCTGTCGTGTCCGCCGTGTTTGAGAGTGATGGAGTGGCGGCGCGTGCCATCGAGCAGATCCTGGAAACCAACGGCCTCGACCCGGAAAATGGCTCGCTGATTCTACGGCGCGAAATTGCTGCCGGGGGGAAGGGGAGAGTGTTTATCAACAATCAACCGGCGACTGTCGCCGTGCTGAAAGAGATAGCGCCGCATCTGGCGGTGATTCACGCACAGAACGAATCCATTCTGCACTTCGATGCCGCGGCGCGACAGGATCTACTCGATGCCTACGCGGGAGTTGATCTGAAAGACGTTTCTACTACGTTCTCAGAGTGGAAGCAGATTCGTGAACGCATTGCCGAACTCGAACAGGACGAGCAGGATCGCATGCGGTTGCTCGATCTTTGGAACTTCCAGTGCCGCGAGATCGAAGAAGCGCGGCTTCTGGCTCGGAATGGTCCGCAAGAAGATGAGCAACTGGAACTCGAGAAACGCATTCTGGCAAACGCGGAAAAAATCTATGGCGCGGCCATGAATGCCTTCGATCTTCTCTATGAGGGGAATGCTTCGACTTCGTCGAGTTTGCGCGCGGCGCAGAAAAACCTGGAAGAGCTGGCGCGCTACGAACCGAAGTTTCAGGAAGCGTTCGCGGCGCTCGAATCGGCGCGCATCAGCGTGGAGGACGTTGGCGCGACATTGCGTGATTACGCTGGAGGAATTCAGGCTTCGCCGGAGCGGCTTGCCGAGATTGAAGAGCGGTTGGCGGTGCTCGATCGTCTGAAACGCAAGTATGGTCCGACGCTCGACAAGGTAATTGCTTTTGGCAAGGATCTTCGGCGGCGAATTTCTGAAATCGAGAACAGGGATGAGTTGGTGCTCGAGCTGCGAGCGAAGCTGGCCACGGCCGGAGAGCACTATCAGAAGGTGTCTCGAAGCGTCTCGCGCAAGCGTTTGGAGGCGGGACGAAAGTTAGAAAAGCTGGTCGAAACCGAGATCAACGATCTTGCCATGCGCGCCAGTTTTCGTATCGCGATAGACGAAAGCGAAGACGAGGGTCATTGGACGGGATCGGGCATCAACCAGGTAGCCTATCGGATTTCGACCAATGCGGGAGAGACGATGCGTCCGCTGGAGCAGATAGCCTCGGGCGGCGAACTTTCGCGCGTCATGTTGGCGTTGAAGGCGAGCGTTGAAGCGGGAACTAATCTGTCGGCCCATGCCAAGAAGAAGCCGGCGGCGCAGCGCACGTTGGTCTTCGATGAGATCGACACGGGGATCGGAGGGCGCGCGGCCGAGGCTGTCGGGAAAAAGCTGAAGGCGCTCTCGAAAAGCAACCAGGTGCTCTGCGTTACTCACCTGCCGCAGATCGCAACCTTTGCCGATCATCACTATCTGATTGAGAAACGCGAATCCGGCGGACGGGCTAAGACTACGGTGCGGCAGATCACTGGAGAGGAACGCACGGAGGAAGTGGCGCGCATGCTGTCCGGAGCCAAGCTGACGGAGACTTCACGCAGGCATGCGGAGCAGATGATTCGGGCAAACGGATGAGTTGCTGGTTCGAACCGTCCCCCCTTCGCAGGCTTGTCCTGTCTTCGACGACACGAGCATGATGCTGATCCCGCAGGCTGAGATCGAGAGAGCGTTGATCGTCAGCAATGAGAAAATTTTCGATCAGCATGGCGTGCGGCGGTCTGGTGAAATTGCCCCCCCTCATGCTCGACCCGTTCGCCCGACGCTTTTCCCCATCCACTGCTAATCCTCACACTCTCAAAGGCTTACATTGACCATGGGTGCATCTTTCGATACCCTTAAGGCATCTTTTTCTAATGAGAGAGTGTACCCTAGTGGGTGGGGGCTACGGCTTGTCTGAGACCGGTTTACAGAAGAAGAATTTGTTGCTGTTGAAGCCACGCGGATTCTGCGCCGGGGTGGTGCGGGCGATCGATATCGTTCGAATTGCGCTGGAGGCGTTTGGGCGTCCGATTTATGTGCGCAAGGAGATTGTCCACAACCGCTTCGTCGTCGAGGAACTGCAGCAAAAGGGCGCCATTTTCGTCGACAGCGTGGACGAAGTGCCGGAGGGCGAACGCGTCATCTATAGCGCCCATGGCGTTTCCCCGGAAGTGCGCGAGTCCAGTAAGCGGCGCAAACTGCGGGTGATCGATGCTACCTGTCCGCTGGTCACGAAGGTGCACGTGGAGGCGGTGAAGTTCGCGAAAGAAGGCTATTCTCTGATTCTAATCGGACACCGCGATCATGACGAGGTGATTGGCACGCTGGGCGAGGCACCGGCGGTGACACAGGTCGTCGGATCGCCGGCGGAGGTCGCGTCAGTCACGTTGCCCGATCCGAACCGTGTCGCGTACCTGACGCAGACGACGCTGAGCCTGGACGAGACACGCGACATTATTGCCGCGCTGCGGGAGCGATTTCCGAATATCAAGGGGCCTGCGGCGCAGGATATTTGTTACGCCACCGAGAACCGGCAGGTTGCCGTGAAGCACGTGGCCTCAGACGCCGATTTGCTGCTGGTGGTCGGCTCGGACAACAGTTCAAATTCCAAGCGGTTGGTGGAAGTGGCTCGAAGTTTGGGCACTGAAGCGCATCTGATTGATGATTATCGCAACATCCAGCCGGAATGGCTGAATAATGTCAAGACCGTTGCCTTGACCGCCGGAGCGTCGGCTCCCGAACATCTGGTGCAGGAAGTGGTGGAATACTTGGCGGGACAAGGCTTTGGTGACGTGCAGGAACTGGAAATCATGCCGGAAAATGTGCGTTTCGGATTGCCGCCGGAGATCGTTGCAACGATCGCATCGGCTCCGGCTGTGGCCGCGGAGTATTAGGATGGACGAATCCTCCCTCTATAGTTCGAATCCTTATAGTTCGAAGCAAGGTTCGGCGCAGAGTTCGCCGCCGAGTTCCCCACAGAGTTCCCCACAACGATCAGCCAAGAGTTTGTCCCAAGGTTCGGTTTCCATGCCGCAGATGCGGTTCGGAAAGATCGATGACCTGGCCAGCCGGGTTGCCGCTGCGATCGATGCGGCACGTAAGTATCTTTTCTCCGAGCAGCACGAAGAAGGCTACTGGTGCGGTGAGCTCGAGGCCGACACCACGCTTGAATCCGATTACATTTTGTTGCATACGCTGCTCGGTACTGGCAGCCAGGAGCGCTTTGACAAGGCCGCTCGCCACATTCTGAATCATCAGAACGAAGATGGCGGCTGGAGCATATACGCTGCGGGGCCGTCGAATATCAGCGCTTCGGTGAAAGCTTACTTCGGACTTAAGCTGGCTGGATTCGCTGCCGACTACCCCGCATTGGCCCGCGCCCGCAAGAAGATTCTTGAAATGGGCGGCGTAACCGAGGTCAATACATTTACCAAGATCTATCTTTGTTTTTTTGGGCAGTACGACTACGACGCGGTCCCGGCGATTCCGCCGGAGATTGTGCTGTTTCCGAATTGGTTCTGGTTCAATATCTACGAAATTTCTTCGTGGTCGCGCGCCATCCTGGTGCCGCTTTCGATCTGCTACGCCAAGAAGCCGTTCAAGAAAATTGCCGACGAAATGGGAGTTGAAGAGCTGTTTGTCGGCGGGCGTGACAAATCGCGCATGCATCTGCGGTGGGCCGAGAAGCTGGTTTCGTGGCGCAATTTCTTTTTGTTCCTGGACCGCTTGACTCACTGGTTTGAGCGCGTGCACATCCGTCCACTGCGGTCGCTTGCTTTGCGCAGGGCGGAAACGTGGATGTTGGAGCGGTTCGAGATGAGCGACGGCTTGGGGGCGATCTATCCCTCGATGATGAACTCGATCATTGCCTTGCGCTGCCTGGGCTACTCCGTGGATGATCCGCAGTTTATCCGGGCGATGGATGAGTTCGAGAAGTTGGGAATTGAGGAGGCTCACACCTTCCGCATGCAGCCCTGCATGTCCCCGGTATGGGACACGGCGTATGCGCTGTTTGCCCTGGGCGAGGCCGGGATTCCGGCGTCTGATCCGCGGCTCGTAAAGTGCGCGGACTGGATCTTGCAGAAGCAAGTGCGCAAACCGGGCGACTGGAAGATCAAGAATCCGAAAGGCGAGCCGGGCGGCTGGTATTTCGAGTTCAACAATGAGTTCTATCCCGATGTCGACGATACTGCGATGGTCTGCCTGGGGCTGAGCCGGGTCGAACATCCGAATGGGCGCTATCAGCGAGAATCGGTGCAGCGGGCGATCGATTGGATCTTGTCGATGCAGTGCAAAAATGGAGGGTGGGCATCGTTTGACAAGGACAACGACCGCATGGTGTTTCAGTATGTCCCCTTTGCCGATCACAACGCCATGCTCGATCCCCCAACGGTCGACATTACGGGACGAATTCTCGAGTGTCTTGCGACCTATGGCTACGATCAGAACCATCCTGCGGTGAAACGCGCGATCAAGTTTATCCGTAAACAGCAGGAACCGGATGGGAGCTGGTTCGGACGTTGGGGCGTGAACTACATCTACGGAACGATGCAGGTGCTGCGCGGCCTGGAAGCGATGGGCGTTGATCGCAACGATCCCATGATTCAGCAGGCAGCAGAGTGGATTCGGTCGGTGCAGAATGCAGATGGCGGCTGGGGCGAAACGGTAGGGTCTTACGACGATCCGAATCTTCGCGGGCAAGGCGAGAGCACGGCTTCGCAGACCGCATGGGCGATCATGGGATTGCTTGCGGTCGGAGATACGCGCAGTGAATGCGTAGCCCGCGGGATGGTATATCTGCTGCGTACGCAGAAGAAAGACGGATCGTGGGACGAGGTTTTCTTTACGGGAACCGGCTTTCCGCGCGTGTTTTATCTGAAGTATCACCTGTACAGGCAATACTTCCCGCTGATTGCGCTGACGACCTATTCGAAGGTAACGGCGGAGAAGAGCACGAGCTAGTTCCCAGCTCTCAGTCGAACCAAAGGATGAGATGCATGTGCTTCGGTAGGTTAGGCCTTTCGCTGAGAACCGAGAACTGGGAATCGAGAACTGGTCTTGAAAGCCTTTGTCACCGGCGCCACTGGATTTCTAGGCAGTCACGTGGCCCGCGCCCTGGCGGAACAGGGAGCTGAATTGCGGGTGCTGGTGCGGCCTACCAGCGATCTGCGCAACATTGAAGGGTTGAATGCCGACCGCGTCGTCGGCGACCTCCGCGATCCTTCTTCGATCGATAAGGCGCTTTGTGGTTGCGACGTGGTCTTTCACGTCGCTGCGGATTACCGGCTGTGGGTGCGGGATCCCGCCGAGATGTATCGTTCGAATGTGGAGGGGACGCGTTCATTGCTCGACGGGGCGCGGAAACGGGGCGTTCGGCGCGTCGTGTATACATCGAGCGTGGCGACGATGGGATTTAACTCGAACCACCCGGCTGTCGAGCCGGGTTCGGCTCGGACGGGCGCCGGCGCCGGTCCCCACACTGGGACCGTCGCTGACGAAGACAGCCCGGTAACGCTGGCCGATATGATCGGGCCTTATAAGCGTTCGAAGTTTATGGCGGAACAAGTCGCCGTTGAGGCGGCGCGGTCGGGAGTTGATGTGGTGATCGTGAATCCTACGACTCCGATCGGGGAGCGCGATATTAAGCCGACTCCGACTGGGCGCATCGTGGTGGACTTTCTCAAAAAGAAATTTCCGGCGTACGTGGAAACCGGATTGAACCTGGTAGATGCGACCGAGTGCGCACGCGGGCATATTCAGGCGCTCGAGAAGGGAAGGTCGGGCGCTCGCTACATTCTCGGCGGAGAGAATCTTACGCTGAAACAGATTCTTGATCGGCTAGCCGCGATTACGGGTTTGAAGTCGCCGACTGTTAAGCTGCCATATGCGTTCGCGCTGGCTGCTGCCGTTGTGGACGAGATGGTGACGGGGCGATTGCTGGGCCGCGAGCCGCGGGCGACGATGGACGCAGTCCGCATGGGCCGCAAGATGATGTTTGTGACATCCTCGAAAGCGGAGCGCGAATTGGGATGGCGAACGGTTCCAGTCGATGCCGCATTGCGAAGATCGGTGGAGTGGTTCCGTGCGAACGGGTACGCCAATGCCTGAAATGAAAATCGGCATCGTGGCTGCCATGGAACGGGAGGTGCGTCCGCTGATCCGGGGCTGGAAAGTCAGGACGATCGAACACAGCGGACGGCGATGTCGTCTTTTTGAATACCCAAACGGTGATGTCGCGCTGATTTGCGGCGGCATCGGAGCCGAAGCCGCGCGCCGCGCGACCGAGGCGTTGATCGAGGAGGTCCACCCGGTGCGCGTGGTCTCAGTCGGTTTTGCCGGAGCCGTGCACGGGGCGTTGCATCGTTCGTTAAAGGTAGGGGACGTTCTTGACCCGCGCACGGTGATCAATGCGGCGGACGGCGTTCGCACTGAAATCGGATCGGGCGCGGGAATTCTCGTGAGTTCCACGACGGTGGCCGGCAGGGAACAGAAAATTCGATTGGGCAAAGCTTTTGGCGCAAGCGCGATGGACATGGAAGCCGCGGCAGTGGCGCAAGGAGCCGAGGCGCGAGGAGTTGAGTTCGCGGCTTTGAAGGCCATCTCCGACGATGCCGACTTCAACGTGCCCGAACTGGATCGTTTTGTGTCGCCTGACGGGACGTTTCGTTCCATCGCATTTGCGTTTCACGCTGCATTGCGTCCGTGGTTGTGGTGGTCGACGATTGCGCTTGCCCGAAACAGTTCCAGGGCCAGCCACGCTCTTTGCGGCGCGCTTGAGGCTTATCTCGACCGCGAGATTTCTGCTGACCGAGGTTCGACGGCGCCCTCTATGGCCAGTGACAGGGAGACGGACTGCGGACCGATGTGCGCTGGCGCAGGTGCGCTTCGTGCCGGCGGGCCGCATACTCGTGCAAAGGGAAAACAATAGAGTTCGATATGGCGATTGCGGCATCATCTACCCTGTCGTTAAAAGGGGCCGTTCGGAGCGGGGTTTTTCACATCCCTTCCACGATGAAGGCAGCGGTGTATCGTGGCGTGAATGAGGTGCGATTGGAAGAAGTGCCGGTTCCTGAAGTCGGGGCTGGGGAGATTCTGGTTCGCGTCCACACTTGCGGAATTTGCGGCACAGATCTGAAGAAGATCGCGACCGGTTCGCATTCCGCGCCGCGCATTTTTGGTCACGAAACTTCGGGCGTTGTCGCAAGGGTGGGACGGGGCGTCAGCAAATTCGGCACTGGCGATCGCGTCGTGGTGTTTCATCACATCCCCTGCGGACAATGTTTTTACTGTCTCCACAAGACCTTCGCGCAGTGCGAAACCTACAAAAAAGTTGGGTGCACCGCCGGTTTCGAGCCTTCGGGAGGCGGATTCGCAGAATATGTCCGGGTCATGGATTGGATTGTCGAAAAGGGCATGGTTCGGATTCCCGACGGCATCAGTTTCGAGCAGGCTTGTTTTGTCGAGCCAGTGAATACCTGCATCAAAGGTATTCAGACCCTGCGCCTGCTTGCGGACGAGACCGTTTTGGTGATTGGGCAGGGTCCGATTGGGTTGATTTTAGCGAAGCTGGCGCAGCGGTCGGGGGCACGGGTGATTACTTCCGATTTGTATCCAGCGAGGCTTACAATGGCTAATAGCTTCGGCTTAAATTTAACAATTGACGCCACCAGAGCTGACGCCGTGAAAACGGTGCGCGAAATGACTGACGGGCGGGGGGCCGACGCTACGATTTTGGCGGTGGGCGGAAACGGCCTGATTCGGTCTGCGATGGACGCGACGCGTCCGGGAGGTCGTGTGTTGCTATTCGCACAGACGGTGCGGGGGGAGGCCACGATAGATCCCGCGGCGGTGTGCGTGGACGAAAAGACTTTGCTCGGATCCTACAGTGCTTCGATCGAATTGCAGGAGGAGGCGGTACGGTTTGTCATGAACCGTGAAATGGATCTGGAACGGCTTATCAGCCACCATTTCCCGCTTGAAAGCGGGTTGGAAGCGCTGAACCTGGCTGCCCATCCTCAACCGGCCTCGATGAAAATTGTCATCCAACCGGGCAGTGTGTGGGAAGGACATCAAAGGTGAATGGCAAGATGACAGCTGCCGTTCTCTACGGCAAGGAAGACATCAAGATCGAAAGAGTGCCGATCCCGCGCGTGGGCGAGGGTGAAGTTCTGGTCAAGGTTCATGTGGCGCTCACCTGCGGCACCGATTTGAAGGTGTATCAGCGCGGCTATCATGCGCGCATGATCGTACCGCCCGCGCTGTTTGGACATGAACTTGCCGGCACCGTCGAAGAAGTTGGCGAGGGCGTTCGCGGATTCAAGAAGGGCATGCGCGTGGTTGCGCTGAATTCGGCGCCGTGCGGCATGTGTTTTTATTGTTCGAAGCACCAGTTGAACCTTTGCGAAGACCTGTTGTTCAACAATGGCGCCTATGCGGAGTACATTCGAATTCCGCGGCGTATTGTTGAGACGAACATGCTGGTGGTGCCGTCGACCGTGAGCTTTGAAGATGCCGCGATGACCGAGCCGCTGGCCTGCGTTCTCCGCGGACTGCATGAAACTGGCGTAGAAATCGGCGACACGGTAGCGATCATCGGTGGCGGACCGATTGGTCTCATGTTTGTGCAGGTAGCGAAGGCGATTGGTTGTAATGTGATTGCCGTGGTGAAGCGCGATTCACAGGTCGCACTGGCGCGGAAAAAGGGCGCACACGAAGTGGTGCAGATCACGAGGGTAAAGGATGCGGTCGAGGCGGTGCGCGAACTGAGTCCTGAGAGGCGTGGCGCCGATGTGGCGATCGAAGCCGTGGGGCGCCCGGAAGCGTGGGAATGGGCGGTGCAGATGGTGCGCAAAGGCGGCACCGTGAACTTCTTTGGCGGATGCGCCTCGGGCTCCAAGGTTCAGCTGGACACGAACCGGCTGCATTACTCGGAAATTACTTTGAAGGCGACTTTCCATCACACGCCAGACACGGTGCGTCGTGCCTTTGGTCTGATTGCGGAAAAGAAAGTGTGCGGCAATGACTACATCACCGGCGAAGCTCCACTGTCGCGTCTGCAGGATGTGCTGCGTCACATGCTAAATCGCAATGGAGATATCAAGACCGCGATCATCCCGGGTCACTAGCGGCATCCCGTTTGCTTGGTTATCATCCTTCGCGAAAGGATCGGTTTCTGGGTTCGAATTCCGAAGAGATAAGTCCTTCGCTTCGTTCAGGATGAGATAGCAATTAGTATTGAAACTTGATGACTGCTGTGAGCCATCCCCCGACCGCGCCGCTCTCTTCTGCCTGGAGTGCGCTTCCGCCGGAGTATGCCATCCCAGAGCAAGCGCCATCAGAAGCCGAAGCGCACGAATATTGCCGCCGGCTGGCACGCTCGCATTACGAGAATTTTTCGGTCGCGTCCTGGTTCCTTCCATCGCATTTGCGTCAGCACTTTTTCAATGTCTATGCCTATTGTCGGATTTCGGACGATCTCGCCGACGAACTGACGGATGCTCGCGCCTCTTTGCAATTGCTCGATGAGTGGGAGACAGAGTTAGGCGCGTGCTACGAAGGTCATCCCCGGCACCCGGTGTTTGTCGCGCTCGCGGAGACGGTACGCAGGTTCGAAATTCCGAAGCATGAGTTTGCCGACCTGCTGACTGCTTTTCGGCAGGACCAGAGCGTCACTCGCTACGAAACATTCAAGGATCTGCTTGGCTATTGCCGTTATTCGGCGAATCCGGTTGGGCACCTCGTGCTGTACCTCTGCGGATACCGCGATTCGGAGCGCCGGTTCCTTTCGGATTGCACCTGCACCGCGCTGCAGCTTGCGAATTTCTGGCAAGACGTAAGCGCCGATTTCGCCAGAGGGCGCATTTATCTTCCGCTCGAGGATCTGCGACGCTTCGGCGTGAGCGAGGCAGTGATTCGCAACGCCGAAAATGTTGCTGCATTTCGCGACATGCTGAAGTTTGAAGTGGAGCGGGCGCGCGAGTGGTTCTCACAAGGTTGGCCGCTCGCTGCGAAAGTCGACCCCAAGCTGGCAGCCGATATTGAACTCTTCAGCCGTGGCGGCCGGGAGATTCTGAACGCCATCGAGCGCCAGGATTACCGAGTGCTGGGACGGCGTCCCACGATTTCCAAGACACGCAAGCTGGCACTGGTCGCGCGGGCTGCGCTGGGGAAGATGCGATGAGCACCGCTGTGAGAAATGCGCCTGCGCAGTTTGCGCCTACGGCTTCGCAACTGGATGTGGCTTATTCGGTCTGCCGAAGTATTGCCCGCGCAGCCGCCAAGAATTTCTACTACGGATTTGCCGTTCTTCCGCGGCGGAAGCGCAATGCGTTGAGCGCGGTGTATGCCTTTATGCGGCGGTGCGATGACATCGCCGACGACAACACGCAAAGCCTCGATGATCGCTACAACAAACTGGCGGAATGGTTGAATAAACTTCATCGCTCCCTGGCGGCGCAGCCTACGGATGATCCCGTGCTGCTTGCTCTGACCGACGCGCAGCGCAAGTATCAGATCCCGATTGGGCTTCTTGACGAGTTGGCATATGGCACAGCCGCGGATCTCGACCCAAATCGGAGCGAATCAACGATCGCCGCGCCATTAGTCGCGCGCTACCGGACTTTCGAAGAGTTGCGCCATTACTGCTACGGAGTGGCGTCGGTGGTTGGCCTGGTTTGCATCAAAATTTTTGGATATCACGATCCGGCGGCTGAGCCGCTGGCCGAACGCTGCGGCTTGGCATTTCAGCTCACGAACATCATTCGCGACGTCAAAGAAGATATTGGCATGGGCCGGGTTTATTTCCCGCAAGAAGATCTGGCCGAGTTCGATCTGTCAGCAAGCGATTTGGCCGGCTCCGATATTTCGCGCATCCGTCCCTTGCTCGCGCTCGAAGCCGACCGCGCCCGCGACTGCTACCGTGCCGGAGAAGAGCTGATCCCGCTGGTGAATGAGGATAGCCAGCCCGCGCTTTGGGTGCTGATTACGATCTATCGCCGACTGCTCGAAAAAATCGCGGCGAACGGGTATGACGTCTTCAGCGAGCGCATCCGATTGACGGTGCCGGAGAAGCTCACCGTTTTCGGAAAAGGGATGCTGAAGCGCCTGCTTTGATGCCACCCTCCTCACTGCAACCCACAATTGCGATAGCCGGCGGAGGTTTAGCCGGCCTTGCCGCGGGGTGCGCATTGGCTGAAGCCGGGTTTCGCGTGTCGGTATTTGAGCGCCGTCCTTACCTCGGAGGACGCGCCTCTTCTTATCAGCACCCCGGAACTGGCGAAGTTGTCGACAATTGCCAGCACGTGCTGCTCGGATGCTGCACCAACCTGGTCGATTTCTATCGCCGCGCCGGAGTCGAAGACAAGATTCGCTGGTATGAGAAGCTGACGTTCCTCGAGCCCGGAGGCCATGCATCGGTAATCGCACCGTCGGCACTGCCCGCTCCACTGCATACCGCTTTGGCCTTTTTTCGCGCCGACTGTTTGAGTTTTCGGGACAAGGTCGCGATCAGCCGCGCGATGGCGGCGCTGGCTCCGTCGCAGCCGGCGGATCTCGGAGAGAGCTTTCTCGACTGGCTGAAACGCCACGGGCAGACCGAGCAGGCGATTGAGCGTTTCTGGAAGACGATACTCGTCAGCGCGCTGAATGAAGATCTTGATCAGGTTTCCGTACCTTATGCAGCTCAGGTTGTGCGCGAGTCATTTCTGAAATCGGCTGCTGCCGGACGCATGGGAATTCCGACCGTGCCGCTCACGGATTTATACACGACAGCGGGGGAATACATTCGTGGGCGTGGAGGAGTGATCCAGCTTCGCGCAGGCGTGGAGACCTTTCGTGCGGAGGCATCCGAGGTGAGCGTGGTCACAAACGGGCTGGAACAGAAATTCGACTTTCTCGTTCTGGCCGTTCCTTTTGATGCTCTTGGGCGCATGTTGCCCGAGACTCTGACGGCTGCGCCTTTAGCTGACGCGCTCGCGCAGTTTTCTACTTCACCGATCACCGGGATTCATCTCTGGTTCGACCGTCAGATCAGCGAGCTCGATCACGCCGTTCTGCTCGATCGGACTATCCAGTGGATGTTTCACAAGTCTCGACTCATTCAAAATCGCAACCCAAGCCGCGACCATGAAATGCATGAGAATAGTGAGGGCAGTTATGTCGAGCTGGTTGTCAGTTGCTCACGGAGCCTGGTGGAAAAGTCGAGGAATGAGATCGTCGAAATGGCGGTCAGGGAAGCGCGAGAATTCTTTCCCCGAGCGCGTGAAGCGAAGCTCCTGAAATCTACTGTGATCAAGGAAATCCACGCAACCTATTCCCCTCGACCGGGAATCGACCAGTACCGACCCAAGCCAGAGACGGGATGGCCGCGCGTTTTCCTGGCCGGAGATTGGACCGCAACCGGTTGGCCCGCCACGATGGAGGGCGCGGTTCGAAGCGGCTACCTGGCGGCGGAGGCTCTGGCGCGTTCTGTCGCCAGGAATGCAAGCTTTCTGGTTCCTGATTTGCCTGCCAGTGGTTTTATGAGCTTGTTTTGAGGGATAGGTACGTTCCTAAGCGCGCCATTTACCAAGCAGCCGCCTTCATCCGGCAAAAACAAAAAAGGAAGTCAGCAACGGCGGGTGGTGAACACGCTGCCGCTGCTGAGCTACCGGTCATTCTATTTGTCTACTTGGTCTTCGAGTTATCGCTGCTGCGAATAAATTGCGCGACGTTGTCGTGGATCGCCTTGAGCGAGGCTTCGTGGGCGTAGACCATGTGTCCGGATTCGTAGAACCTGAATTCAATATTGTTTTGCAACTCAGGTGGAATCGGCAGGTGTTGCATTTCGTAGACGCCTTCGTAGAACGGGGTTGCGAGATCGAAATAGCCGGCGTTCAAAAGAATCTTGAGCTGCGGGTTGTACTTCATCGCCGTTGCGAGGTCGAGCATGACGTTGGTTGCCCCGGGCAAGGGGAACGGGACGCCGGGAGGCTTGTGCGCAAAGCTCCACCACTTGAAGACATCGATTTCCGGTTTGTACTCCTTGTTCTCGCCGTACTTCAGATCTTTTCGCACGTAATCGTTGAACGCGGAAACGTAGGCTGAAGAGATGGCTGCCGACTGCGGATCGTACTCGGCCTCTTTGCTGAGAGGATCAAATGTGGGTCCGGAAAAGCGCGTGTCGAGGCGGCCGGTGGTGAGGTTGCTTTCATCCTGCAGGTTCTTTTCGAATTCTCCACCGCTGATGCGCAGGTCGGCTTTCTCGATATAGGCGACTGGAAGGCCGGTGTAGTCATGAAGCTTGGCGGCGATGGCGTGACGCTGGTCGGCGGGAAGAGAAGAGCCGGCGCCTAGCGCCAGCGCGTAATCATTCATGGCGAAGCGCTCGACCTCGGTTAAGAGAGCCGCGAGATCCGGATGAGCGCCGGGCAGTTTGTGGTGATACCAGGCGGAGGCGGCGTAGGTCGGCAGATTGAGTTCATAGGCCACATCGATGCCGGGATTGAACTCAGGGAAGTCGGAATCGAGAGAGAAGTTCAGGATTTGCGACAGTAGGATCACGCCGTTGAAGTCGACATCCTGTTCGGTTTCGAGAAGATTGCTGAGGACGGCGGATCGCGTGGTGCCGTAGCTTTCGCCGAAAAGATATTTGGGCGAATTCCAGCGTCCATACTTGGAGAGGAATTGTGAAATGAAATCGGCAAAGGCCCACGCGTCCTGGTCAACACCGAAAAATGATTTTTCCTTGTCCTTTCCGGCGATGCGGCTGAAGCCGGTCCCGGGCGCGTCCACAAACACCAGATCGCTCACGTCAAGCAGGCTGTATTCGTTATTCACCACGGGATAAGGCGCGGCTGGAGTATGGGTGTCGTCGGCGGTGACCACGCGCTTCGGCCCGAATGCTCCCATGTGAAGCCACACCGTTGAGGAGCCGGGGCCGCCATTGTAAAGGAAGGTGACGGGACGGGGCGTGCCTTTCGTGTCCGACTTGAAATAGGCCACGTAGAAGATGCTCGCTTCGGTGGGTTTGTTCTTGTCATCTTTGTCGACGTTTTGCGGGACATCGTCCCAGCCCCGGGGATGCACGACGAGCGTGCCGGCGAATGCGTCGTAGTTGACAACATTGCCGCCGATGGTGACCGAGCCCTTGCTGGCCTGCTGCTCGGGTTTGAATTGTTCTGGGTTTGGGGATTCGGTTCGGGCAGGTTCGGGTTTGGCGATTGGCGATTCTTGTTTTACCTGAGCAAGAACCATGGTGAGCGGAAGGACGAGCGTTGCGACGGTTAGTGTGGCGAGCTTCAGTATGGTGTTCCTGAAGATGGGTCTTGGCATCGAGCGTTTCTCCCTGGGTGTTACAAAGGCTGTAAGGTGGTGGTGGTCTGTCGGGCCAATGGCCTCGAACTTTCGGGTTCTCTTGTCTGTGAACAAGAACTCATAGACTTGAAAATAATCGTAGGTGGTCGTCTGTTCATCTTGAACAAGCTTCCCTTTGTAGTCGCCGAGTGCGAATAAAATATTTCTTAAGTTACTTGATCGCATCATATTTCATTCCATTGATGACGGGCCGGACGAACCAGCATGAATCGTGATCGCGTGATCGGCTTGATTTGGCTCTGTTGCCGCGGCCGCGTACGTCGCGAAGATGAGCAGCAAGGTAGCGAGAGTAGTCTTTTTTCCTGCAGACTTCCTTTTCACTCGCGGGTAGAGGTAGCGTTTAGCGATCGCTTTCAAACACGAAAGCCTGCCGCGAACTCCGCAGCAGGCTTCATTGACCCTACGCCGCTCTCTTCTCGGCCCGTATCTTCGCCCACCGTGCGCGTAAAGCAGCCGCAATCTTCTTGCGGGAGGCGGCCGACATGGTCCGTTTTATAGAAATGGGATTGGGTGTCTTATCAGCCGAAGTCTGCGATTGTTTCCGCACACTCGCCCATCTAGCTCTTTGCGCCAGCGCCATTTTGTGACGCGAAGCTGCCGATATAATTCGCTTCGATTGGCCTGTCGTCGGGGATATAGCCGGAGATGTGGCGAAACCATTCAAAGACTCTATCCCAGAAATTATTTCACTTAACTTCTCAACCTCTTTCTGTGCCTGGCTTCGCTTCTCGCGAAGTTCGTGCAGCGCATTCTGCAAATTTGACATTGTTGTCCCCCTCGGGATTTTAACAGCCGCTCAATTGTATAGCAGTAGAACAGCTATCCGGGGATTGTCCGCTGAATCAGATCAGCCATTACCCGCTTTGAATGAGGTCCGCAATTCGAACGGAACTGATCGAGGGACGGACAGAGTGCGCATCGGTTCCGCTTTGCAAGGCATAGAAGCACCGACCAGAAACTCGGAGTTAGACCTCAGCTATTTTCCGGGGCTGATTGCGGTAAGAGAGGCGCTGATTGTAGTAAGGGAAGCGTCGTTGTCACGTCGTTCTTAGAATCTCAAAGTTAACGTGCTTCAGCTTGTTCAGGACGGGCTCCGAGGGATTGAATATCTGGAATCGAATGTTGTGGTCGTCAGCCCATTTCTGCAAGAGCAGCAGCGTCCCCACTCCCCCACCACCGATGGCATGCATGTCTGTGAGGTCCAAAACTACGACCCGAGCGTCTGCCTGGGAAGTAACGGCGTTCCGTAATTTGAACGCAGCTTCATGGCGGACAAATCGGCCCGCACATTCAACGATTGCCATCCCACCACGGTGGTCGATACGTACGCTTGGCATCATTCCTCCAAGTTAATTTGCTAGGTTGCCGATATTGAAGCACGAAGCGTGCCGTATCGTATTTTGTGCGAGATACGGGGATAACATGACACCGTTACTGGAACTTCTTGCACAGTGAGAGAACTTCTGACCTATAGGCTCCCTGCGACCCCGGGGGGTGACCGAGTGTCTGGTGTTCGGGGGGATTCTTTTCTTTTCTTGATCATAGGTCTCGTGGGCCGCTGTCAGATACTGTCCCCGACGGCTCTTCACTTAACAATTCGTGCAAGTCGAGCCGCCGTGTGAACATCGCGAGTTGCCCATCGGTAGTGCGGGGCCACATTTCTTTGGGTTTGTCGCAATACAATTCGACTCCGTTGTCATCCGGATCGCGGAGGTAGATGGATTCGCTAACACCGTGGTCTGCCGCGCCTTCGAGCGGAATCTTGGCTGCTAACACCCTCCGCAAGGCTTCAGCCAGGGTGGCCCGAGTAGGGTAGAGGATGGCAGTGTGGTAAAGCCCGGTTGAACCTGGGGGCGGTGAGGAGCTGCCGAGGCTGTCCCATGTGTTGAGGGCGATGTGATGGTGATATCCGCCAGCAGACAAGAAAACCGCTCCATCACCGTATCGCTGGGTCACCTGAAATCCAAGTATGCCGGAGTAGAAGCGGAGTGACCTTTGCAGGTCAGCAACTTTCAGGTGAACGTGTCCAATTCGCACGCGCCGGTCAACGATCGCTGGTGTGGTTGAGGGATCGTTCTCGGGAACATCCATGACCGCACACCTTGAGGTGACAAGTAGGATAGCTTCTAACAATCTCCAACAAATGTCACAATCAGTCCGTTTTCACCACCACCGCCACATCGAATTTCGAGTAATATTTCTTCACATCCTGCGCCCCGTATTTCTCGCGGAACTTCTCAACCACGGATTTCACGGTTTTGCCATCTGTAAAGGGAGTGGCGCGGAACTCTGACGCGACGCCGCGCGCATCAATCCGAATGGCCTGGTTCTTGAGCACGTTTTTGTACCACTGCGTGTCGGACCCGTGGACGGGCAGCAGAAAAAGCTTCTCACCCTCGAGCACGAACCAGACTGGGATCGAGATGGACTTCCCAGACTTCCTCCCGATTACGCCGATCTCGATCTGACGGTAACGGGCAAGACGATCTTTCAGGTTGTGATTTGCAGTTTGCATATAATCACCGGGATAAAGAAGAGAGCATGCTCGTTCTGAGATTCTACTCGAAGTTCCGCACGAATCGTTTTTGCCGATGGATCGCTATATTTTGCTCGTCGAGAGCGAAGTGGAATGGCAGAAGAAATCGTTGAGGACCAGGTCTTAGAGTCTCTGGTGATTGGTTTAAACGTTCGCTGTGGCGAAGCCAACCGACAGTAGATTTCTAAGGAAGAACATGATCATCGATTTTCTTCACTCTGATTTTCTCCAATCTGTGGTGCGGTATACTCTCTGAGATTTTCGAGTCTGCTAAAAGTGAACGGCCTGCAATGCCCGCGTCAGCCTTCTCATGAACTTGCCTTCCAGTCGCCTGCGGTACGGTGTGGGCGCGCTCCCGATTTTGGTGCCGTCGTATGGCGCCATCGCAGGATTGCGCACGGTCATCGACCACGATGCGGGTTGGCATCTGGCGAGCGGCAGATACACAGTGCAACACCGTCAGATTCCTTCCACAGCCCGAGGAGGTGCATGATGATCCGAGCGCAGGGAACCCTGGTCGCTTGCCTGTTGATTGCTGTCGTCAATCTAAGCGAAGGCTTGCGGGCGCAAGACGCCTTAGAAAAAGGCGCTAAACAAGAATCTACCGAAAAACACCATATACTGCCGGCGAATAAAGACACTGTTCAGTGGGGCTGGCTCGATCCGGCGGAGAAACCCAAGATGGTCGTCGATTCCGGAGACACCATCTCTATTGAGACGCTGAGCCACGCGATAGACGAGATCAAACCCGGCGCTTCGATCGAGGAAATCGTGAAGCTCCGACTGGCGAATCCGGGCGGCGGGCCGCATTCGGTCACCGGTCCGATATACGTGAACCGAGCGGAGCCGGGCGACACACTGGAAATTCGCATCATTAAAATCGTCATGAAAGGTTCCGGCTTCAATTTCAATCTGCCCGGCAAGCAGTTTCCGACCGTTGGTTTACTGGCTTCCGAGTTTCCCGATGGCCACGTTCAGTATTTCAAGCTCGACTCGAATACCATGACCACGGAATTCAAGCCGGGGATTACCCTCCATCTGAAGCCGTTTCCTGGCACCATCGCGGTCGGCCCCGACCCGAACGAGCCAAAAGAGAAAGCCGGACCTCCGATCCACGACGCCAAAGGCCGCACCAGCACGCTGCGACCGTGGAAAAATGGGTCCAACATGGATGTGAACGAAATGCAGGCGGGCTCGACGCTCTATTTCCCGGTGTTTCAGAAAGGCGGGTTGATCTGGACGGGGGATTCCCACTGCCTGCAGGGCAACGGCGAAGTGAACCTGACTGCGCTCGAATGTTCTTATAAGGAGATTGAGATCCAGCCCATCGTACGCAAGGATCTGCACACAGATTGGCCACGCTTGGAAACCCCAACCGACTGGATTTTCATGGGATTCGACGAAGATTTGAACGAAGCCATGAAGATTGCCGTGCGAGAAACCATAAATTTCCTGGCGGAGCAGAAGATGGTGCCAATGTCGCGCGAAGAAGCCTATTCACTCACCTCGATCGTGGGTGATTGCCGCGTCTCCCAGGTCGTCGATATCCGCAAGGGCGTGCACTGCATGATTCCGAAGTCGATTTTCACAAAGAAGTGAGAACTTCCCAAGTGATTTTCAGTCGAGCGGAGAGATCGGCATAACGCCGGCATGGTTGACGAGAACTTCGAGAGAGTTGTTCATGCAAGGCAGATCGTGGTCGAAATACCCCAGATCAGGTCTCCCATGAAACGAGAGCAAGACTTGGCACGGTCAACGGGAGCCATTTTCCATCGCGGTTTCCTGTTGTTGTTCCTGTGCGGACTACTGTCTGCGATCGCCTGGTGTCAGCACTCAGGACAGGATCTGCCCACAAACGACTTTGAGAGATTTGGCAAGGATTTAGATGGAATTCGCAACCAACTCCACATTCCGGGTATCGCGGCCGCCATCGTTGAGGATGGCCGAATCGTCTGGGGAAGAGATTTTGGCTTTGCCAACCTCAACGCAAAATTTCCGGTTACAGCTTCCACAGAGTTTTGTATCGCCTCGTTAAGCAAGACGATGGCAGCAGTGATATTGATGCAGTTGCGCGAGGCGGGCCAACTACAG
>Ga0302180_10001337_pt1 | contig 19793 bp, 21 predicted proteins | sample I_Palsa_E3_2_FD_200575 | JGI IMG/M metagenome (GOLD analysis project Ga0302180, IMG submission 200575) | Peat permafrost microbial communities from Stordalen Mire near Abisko, Sweden - I_Palsa_E3_2 | ecosystem: Environmental > Terrestrial > Soil > Palsa > Peat permafrost | place: Sweden... | reverse complement strand
CTGCTGGCGGGCGAGGAAGACCTGGCCGCCCACATCCTGCGCGAGGGCCTCGACGCCGGCTTCGACCTGGCCTTCAGCAACGAACTGCGGATCGACCACAGCGTGACCTGCCCGATCATCACGCTGCAGCCGCAGGCGGACCTGCCGATCGTCCCGGTCTACACCAACATCTTCGCGCCGCCGATGCCCCGGCCCTCGCGGTTCGTGCAACTCGGGCGGGCGCTACGGCAGCTGGTCGAGTCCTGGCCGGCCGACAAGCGGGTCGCCATCATCGGCACCGGACACCTATCGCTGGAGCTCGGCGGCCCGCGCCAGTTCGGTGAGCACGGCCCGGATCCCGAATTCGACCGCAAGGCCGTGGCCTGGATCGCCAACGGGGACATCGACGGCGCCCTGGCCGAGGTCACCCTGGACAGCCTGCACGCCCCCGGGAACGCCACGCACGGGTTCATGGACTTCATGCTGATGATGGGGGCGGCCGGCGACGGCGCGAAGGCCGACCATGTGGACACCCTGGACCTGTTCCACACCATGGAGGCCTACTTCACCTGGTATCCCGAGGGAGCGTTGAGGTGAGCAAATACCTGCTCGACAAGTTCCTTTACACGGTGGACCGCGATCCCCGGCTCGTCGAGCGCTACCGCGACGACCCGGGCGGCACGCTGGACTGGTGGGAAAGGGAGATCGCTAATTCCCTGCTCAACTGCCATCCGGCCGAGCGGTCGACCTGGCTGACGTTTACCGGCGCCGAACGACGGGCCATCCGCGAGCATGACCATGTGGCGCTCTTTCAGCTCGGCGCGCACCCGTTTCTCACCCTCACATTGTTCATCGCGATGTTCGAGCGCGACCACGGACCGCTGGAATACCAGAAGGCTTACGCGCGGGCCATGGAGCACATTCAGCTGCCCTATCCCGACATCGCGACCTGACCAGGGGTGCGCAGCACCAGGGGTGCGCAGCACCTCAGGCCAGGGTGCGCAGCAGGTGGCTGAAACCGAGCGGCGCGCGGGCGCGGCGGCGGGCTGAAGTCTCGACGGTGATATCGCTGGCCTGCAGGACGGAGCAGCCGGCTTCGGTGGCGGCGGCGAGCAGCGCGTGGTCTTCGGCGGTGCGCAGCGGCCGGAATCCGCCGGCCGCCAGGTAAGCCGAAGCCCGAATGCCCAGGTTCGCACCATGAACGTGCGGGTGCGGTCCGTCGCCGAACTCATACAGGGCATCGAACGCGGCCGGCACATGAGACGGATGCCCGTCCCAGTCGGCGACGGTGACGGTTCCGAGCACCACGTCCCAGCCCTGGCTGGCGTACCTGAGCTGGCGTTCCAGCCAGCCGGGTGGCACTACGGTGTCGGCATCGGTGGTCGCCAGCCAGACCGCGGACGGATCCACGCCTGCCGTCAGCCGCAGCAGCTCGGCCATCCCGGCCGCCCGCGCGGCGCCCACGTTGCGAGCGCCGATGGCGATGACCCGGGCACCGCACGCCCGCGCGACGGCGGCGGTCCTGTCGGTGCAGGTATCGGCAGCCACCAGCACCGACACCGGCATGCCGACGCCGCTGGCGACTCGGTGCAGAGCCGCCAGGCAGGCCGGCAGCAGCGTTTCCTCGTTGTGGGCCGGCACGACGACGCCGACCGCCTCAATGCCCGCTGTGCCTGTCACACCAGGCCTGTCGCCTGGGCCACCGATACCGGCGCGCCATCGGAGCGGATGTAGACCTCGGCCAGGAAGTCGGGCTCGACATGGCTGACCAGCCGGGCCAGGCCGGGCTGGGCCGCGATCGCGTCGTGGACGTCATCGCCGGACCTGGGGTAGTCAGCTACCGGGTGCCGCCAGTGCACGGCGAGCAGCGTGCCGCCCGCTTGCAGGGCGGCGGCCGCGTCGTCCAGAAGCTGCTCCAGATCGTGATCTCCGAAGTAGTACAAGAGCTCGGAGAACACGATCAGGTCAAAACGGCCGGCTGGCCACTGCCCGGGAAGGTCGCGCCGCTCCACCCGGACCTGCGGCAAACCCCTGGTGCGCTCGGCGGCGGCCTGGGCTGCCGTGGCGGCGACATCGCAGGACAGCAGGGCATCACAGCGCGGGGCGAGCAGCTCAGAGAACACGCCGATGGAACAGCCTGGCTCAAACGCACTGCGATAGCGCTCGGCCGGGAGCAGCGCGAGGCTGAGCGCGTATTTACGCCGTTCGTACCAGCGGTTCTCGAAACCCCACGGATCCTTCGCCGCCAGGTACATGGCGTCGAAATAGCCCGATCCGAGGCTGACTGGCTCCGATCCGAGATCGGCTGGCCCCGATTTAGCTGACGCGGTCAACTCAGCAGCACCTCTTGCCTCCTGGTGAAATGCGCCACGACGTCCGGCGGGACGACTGGGCCGACGCCAGCCTCGCGGTCGGTCAGCTGGCTTCCAAAGGCGTCGATAGCCGACCGCTTCCGGTCCGCGATCTCGGCGGAGAGCGCGATCTGGCAGGCCCGGCGCCAAGGCACCCGGTGATCACCTGGTTCGGCCCAGTGCCACATCCAGACCGGATAGGTCAGCACGTTCTGCCCGGCCCGGCGGGCCGCCCGCCGGGCTGCGCGGCCGGCCGCCTCGTGGTCGGCGTGAGCGTCCCCTTCCCACGGCGCGAGGCATACCTCAAATCCGGCGCACTGCTCGCTCAAGATGTCTGACAGCTCGTGCTCGCGATCGGCGAGCCCGGTGTCGGGCAGCCGCAGCCTGACGACCTCGATGTCCCGCGCTCCCAGCCGGTCAAGTGCGTCGGCCGACTCGTTGATCCGCGTCTGCGCGATGACCGCGGGATCGGTGCCCGGGTGCGACGCCTCGCCGTCCGTGATTGCGACCAGCCGCAGCCGGACTCCCCTGGCCGCCAGCATCGCCATCGTCCCGCCGACGCCCAGCACCTCATCGTCCGGGTGCGCCGCCACCACCACGACGCTCTGCCATGCCTCCGGGTGGGCAAGCGGCAGGCGCCGGAGCTCAGGCCACGACGCCCAGGCATCTTCGGCGGTACCGGGCCGGTCGATCCGGTTGAGGGAACGACGGCTGACCACACCCGGCTGACCTGTTAGGTGCGGTCGGCTTACCACGTGGTGCCGTGGCCGGCCACGAGCGCGCCGATCTCGGCGAGATCGCGTTCGCCGTGGTGCTGGCGCAGGTAAACGGTCAGGTCCGCGACCCGGCGCGAATGCGCCTCGTCGTGGCCCAGGGGGCCGGCGCCGAGCGCGCGGCCCACCCGCAGCATGACCTCGGTGGCGGTCGCTTCGACGAGCGCGCGCACCCGAAGGGCCCGCAGACGGCCGCCGCCCCCGCGGTCGCCGGGGTCCGCGTCTATTTCACCGGCCGCGGTGTCGAGCGCCAGCTTCGCGGTTCGCAGCGCGATGTCGACGGCGCCGAGATGGGCCAGGGCGTGCGGACCAACATCGCGCCGGCCCGCGGCTTCCAGGAGGGTCCGGCCCACGCCTCGCGCCCCGCCGTACCAGCAGGCGGCCACCCCGGCCCCGCCTTGTGCGAAACCGGGCCTGTCGATGTAGCGGCCCGGCCCGCCCACCGGCTCGGCCGCGATGCCGGAAAAGCGGACGTCGAGCGTGTCGCTGCCGGCCATGCCGGTGGCGGGCCAGCTGCCGGGAACGGGAGACAGGTCCAGCGTGCTGACCGCGAACAGCCGGTTCCCGTCGGGCGCCGTCGCGGTCACCAGCGCATCCGTACAGGAACGGGCACCGGAGCAGTAGCGTTTCATGCCGTCCAGGCGCCAGCCGCCCTCGGCGTCAGCCTGGCTTGCCGCCAGCCCCGGGCCCGGAGGCTGCGCGGCCCAGACGCCCCAGCGGCTCGCGGCCGGCGGCGAGGCGACGCCCAGCTCAGCGACGCCCAGCTCAGCGAGGATAGCGAGGGCGTCGGCGTGCCCTTCGGCGAGCCGCGCCAGAGAGAGGTCTTCCTCCGCCAGGTCGGCCAGGGCAGCCCATCGCTCGTGGGTCCGGCCGCCACCGGGCAGCGGCAGGTTCAGCCGACCCGATTCGACCGCGTCGGTGAAGGCCGCCGCAGTCCGGGCGGCAGGCAAGTCGCCGATCTGGTTCTCACCTGGATGAGGATCCGGATTGTCATCCGGAAACGGATTAAAAGCGGTCGCCGGAAAAGCGGCTGTGGACATTGGTACCCCCTCAGGATTGTATGCGCTACCCGCCGCATTCCAGGTCAAACGCCTCGTCACCGTGAGCACCGTCACCGTGAGCTCGAATGGTTGAGGTCCCTGGCCGGGGTAGCAGTCATCGTGGTCTGGTGGTCAGGCTGGTACCGCAAGGCGGGCATCGGAGAGTGTTTTGGGGATGGAGGCGGCGTGACGGAAAACCAGGACGGCGAAGGCCGGGGAACGGACTCTTCCGGCTGGAAAGACTGGCAGCGGTGGACGGAGGGCGTCGACTGGTCCGACTGGCGGTCCTGGCTTCAGCGCCTCGCCACCACGGACTGGGCCGCCACCGACTGGACCAGCACCGACTGGACCGGCACGGACCAGGCCGCGACGGGACGGACCCCCGTTGACTGGACCCGGGAACAGGCCCTGGGCGCCCCGTGGGAACAGGCGCCCATCGGCGGGGAGATCCCGCTCACCCTGCGGGCTTTCGCCGAAGACGAGCCTGCTGACCGGATCCGTGAGCACCTCGCAGCGAGCTGGCCGCCGTTCCGGCAGTGGTGGCGGGGAGGTGCGAACACCCGCCCGACGACCGCCGAGGCCCGGGCCAAGCTCGAGGAGCACATGCCCGAGCTCATCCCGGCCTGGCAGCAGCTGACCGCCATGCTCGAGCACGGGCCGGATGGCTCCGACGCGGGCGCCGCGCTCGCGCTATGGAACCCGCCGCCCTTTCTGACCGGCTGCTCGCAGGCTGCGGTCCTGCCCGGCGGTCCGGCACTGATCCGTAATTACGACTGGGACTACCGCCTGTTCGACGGGGTGGTGGCCAGGACGGCTTACACCGGCCGCCGGGTGCTCGGCATGCTCGACTGCCTGTGGGGGCTGCTGGACGGGGTCAACGACGCCGGACTCGCGGTCTCCCTCACGTTCGGAGGGCGGCCGCAGGTCGGAGAGGGATTCGGGATACCGCTGGTGATCCGCTACGTCCTCGAGGTCTGCGAGACCGTCGAGGAGGCCGTGCGGGTGCTTAGCCGGGTCCCGGTGCATATGTCTTATAACGTCACCGCGATCGACCGCGACGGACGGCGGGCGACCGTGTACCTGGCCCCGGACCGGCCAGCCCGCGTCACCGGCCTGGCCGTCGCCACCAACCACCAGGGCGAGGTGGAATGGGCGCCCTACGTGGCGGCGATCCGCAGTGTCGAGCGCCAGGATTACCTCGAGGAACTGCTGGCCGCCGGTACCGATGCACCCGGTGTGGTCGCGGCCTGCCTGCGCTCCCCGCTCTACGCCACCCGCTTCCACGAGGGCTTCGGGACCCTGTACACCGCCGAGTACCGGCCCGCCGACGGCCTGGTCCGCTACCACTGGCCCGACCGGACCTGGGAGCATTCCCTGGACAAGATCGACCAAGCCGGCGTCCAGGTCCAGCTCGGCAGCCCGGCACGAGCCCCGCAGCCCTAGCCGCACGAGCCCCGCAGCCCTAGCCGCACGAGCCCCGCAGCCCTAGCCCGGCCACAGCCTGCCGGCCAGCGCATGGATGTGGCAGCCTGCACACACTGCTTCGCGCAGGGTGCCACATCCATGTCCTCGGCGACCTGGTTAGCGCTTGGCCCGCTTGGCCGCCGACTTCTCGGTCTTGGCGCCCGCGGTCGTCAGCGACCCGTCCGGCGTCTCCAGGTGAGCGCGGACGAACCAGTGGAACTCTTCCAGCTGGTGCGCTTGGCCGATGAGCATGTCCTGGCTGACCTGGTCGAGCTCCTCGGTGGTCTCGATGGCCTCCCGCTGAGTCTCGATGATCCCGGCGTAGACGACGTCCAGGGCAGCGAGGTGCTGCTGGGTGTCGGCGCGGCCGATGGAGTAGTCATCCCAGTCGCGCTGGGCGACCAGGGCGCCGGGCGTCCCAACCGGGGACGCGCCGAGCGTCGCGATCCGCTCCGCAGTCTCGTCGACCATGGCGCGAACCGCGTCCACCTGCGGGTCAAGCATCGTATGGACCGCGATGAAGTTCGGTCCGACCACGTTCCAGTGCACATGCTTGAGGGTCAGCGCGAGGTCGTTGAAAGAGTTCAGCCGGTCCTGCAGGATCGCGACGACCTTGTCCGCGTCGTCGCTCTTCATACCGGGCACCGTGTAGGTGACCATGACAGTCCCCCTTCTGTTGTTCTGTCATCTGCGTTGATCGCAGCCGTGCTCCCTACCATCCGTCCGCCGGTTTAAGCCTGCCGGGGCTGGGAAGCCGCGCCGGCCATGCAGCTGATTTCCCGTCTTGAGCAGGCAACCGGCCTCGATACCTTGGTTTCCGCAGGTCAGCGGGCTGCCCGACTGATCAGGCCCGGCAAGATCCGGGATGGACTGCACGGCGTCTGGCTCGGGCATCCGTTGCATCCGGTGCTGGTCCAGGCCTCAGCGGGGGCGTGGCTGTCGGCGAGCCTGCTGGATTTGTTCGGCGGCGATGAACAGGCATCACGGCACCTGGTCGCGGCCGGGCTGGGCGCGTCGGTTCCGACCGCGGTGGCGGGCGCAGCCGACTGGTCGGAGCAGCATGAACAGCAGATGCGGGTCGGGGTGGTCCACGCCGCAGGCAACATCGCCGCGATGAGCCTGTACGGGGCCTCGCTGATCTCCCGCCACCCGCGGCGGAGCCGGGTGCTGCGGCTGGCCGGCCTGGCCGCGCTCTCGGCGAGCGGACTGCTCGGCGGCCATATCTCGTTCCGCCTGGCCGGCGGGGCCAATCACGCTGAGGAAGTCCCGCACCTGGTCAAGCCGGGCTGGCAGCATCTCATGCTCGCTTCTGACCTGCCCGAAGGCAAACCGGTGCGCCAGCTGCTCGGGGAGGTTCCGGTGGTGGCCGTCCGGATCAACGGCGCGGTGCACGTGTTGTCCGACCGGTGCAGCCACATGTCGGGTCCGCTGTCCGACAGCGAGCTCGTGGATGGCTGCCTGACCTGTCCGTGGCACGGCAGCGTCTTCCGGGTCACGGACGGATCCGTGGCGCGCGGGCCGGCCACCGCGCCGCAGCCGGCGTTCCAGGCCCGCGAGGTCGGCGGCGCGATCCAGGTCTGCCTGCCCGGGGCGGGCTGAACGGCCCGGCGCGGGAGGAACGGCCCGGGGCGGGCTGAACGGCCCGGCGCGGGAGGAACGGCCCGGTGCTGCGCCGACACCAGGCCGGCGCGCGGCGGCGCTGGACCGGTCAGAACGGCTCGCGCCTGCCTCCATAATTGGGCGATGGACGATCATCCCAGCCGCCGTGTCAGCGCCCGCCTCGAGCTGAAGGTTCATCAGCAGGCGGAAACGATCCTGCAGGTCGCGGTGGCAGGTATGGCGGGCCTGCAGGTCGAGGAAGACTTGACGGTCCGGCGCGACGGAGAACCGGTCAAGACGACCGAGGTCGCCATGATGCACAGCGGGCGGGCGCATCTTGTGGTCCTGGATCCGGGCCGGGTGAGTGTCGAATACGGCGCCGTGGTCCGCGGCGCCGCGCTCCGGCCGGAGGTGACCGAAGCCGATCGGGTGACTTACCTGCGCCCGAGCCGGTACGCGGAATCTGACCGGCTGGCTGCGGTGGCACGCGGGGAGTTCGGCGGGATCCCCACCGGCGCGGCGCTTCTCGCCGCAGTATCCTCTTGGGTCGGCACCAGACTGAGCTACGTCCCGGGCAGCAGCAGGCCGATCGACGGAGCGGTGGACACGCTCCTGCTGCGGCAGGGCGTCTGCCGGGACTACGCGCACCTGGTCATCGCGCTACTGAGGGCCCTGGACATCCCGGCCCGGCTCGCGGCCGTCTACGCCCCCGGCCTGGAGCCGATGGATTTCCACGCGGTGGCCGAAGCGCTGGTCGGCGGCCAGTGGTGCGTCGTGGACGCTACGTTGCTCGCCCCGCGAGCCAGCCTGATCCGCATCGCGACCGGGCGGGACGCAGCCGACACCGCGTTCATGTCCACCTACGGCGGTGCGGTGGAGCTGATCGAAACCGAAGTTACAGCGACGATCGACGGAGTACTGCCCAGCGATGACGTCAACGCGCTGGTGAGTATCAGCTGACCCGGGGTGTGAGGTGTCAGCTCGCAAGGCGCGGGTAGGGCGTCGGGCTGCCGGCGAAGACGCCGGCTTCACGAGACGGCCGTGACGAGGCGGCCAACCGGGACGGAGGCCATGATGAGCGAGTTCGACAAGCTCAAGGACGACGCCGAGCAAGTTGAGCAACAGCATCCGGAGCAAGTCCAGGAGGGCGAGCAGGATGTGGAGAAGAAGTTCGGCCTAGGCGGTGGACACCAGGATCAGAGCGGCCAGGACCAAGGCGGAGAGCAGCAGGACCAAGGCGGCCAGGACCAAGGCGCGAATCAACAGCAGGGATACTAGGCGCTCCTTAAGTGACGTCGGAGGCCGGCAATTACTGTTGGCAGCTGCGAGCGATGGACATCTGCCAGGTCACGGTGGTCTCGCTGCGCTATGCCGCCTCAGTGACTTGCCGGTCTCCGGCTGTCGGGTAGCCGAGCCGTTCCCGCTGCCGGAACACCTCATCGCCCCGGTGGCCTGGGCGAAGCTGAGCATGTCATAGGCACGGCACAGGGCCTCCTGCAGGTGCCCCATCCGCGACGAGGCGGACTCGGGCAGGTCGTCAGGCCGGTACTTGGTCCCGGTTGTGTGCAGATGACTGGCGGACCGCCCTCAATTGGTCACGTCGGCGGTACTAAACCTGGCCCAGGCGATCGAGCCCCAGAGCAGCGTGTAGATCCCGAACGACAGCAGGCCGCGTCCTAGGGTCCCGGTGTCGACCGGCACCCGGAGCAGGGCGTCGAAACTGTTCCACCAGTGCGTCGGCAAATACGGATGGACCGCGGCGAACTGCGGCACGTTGTCGATGACCTCGCTGACCACCACCAGGATCGCCAGTGCGGCGATGGCACCGAGCGAGTGCTCGGTGAGGGTGCTGAAGGCTAGACCCATGGCACCGAACGAGGCCATCGCGGCCGCTACGTACAGTGCGACGAGCAGCAGCCGAACGACTCCGTCGGCGAGCGGCACGGTCGTCCCCGACAGCAGCGTCACCGGCCCGATCGGGAACAGGGCCGCCCCTGTGGCCAGGGCGACCCCGGCCACCAGGAAGGTGATCGCGACCGCGAACACCACGATCGCCGCGTACTTCACGCTGAGGATCCGGACGCGCCCGGCCGGGATCGCCAGCAGGGTGCGCAGCGTGCCGTAGCCGGCCTCGCCCGCGATGGAGTCCCCCGCCGCCACGCCCACGGCCAACGGCATCACGAGCGTGAGCAGCAGGGTCAGCGCGATGAAGCTGAGGAAGACCCCGTTGCCTGCCAGTTGGCTGATGAACGCCACGCCGTCGGGTCCTCCGCTGTTTCCCTGATGCGTGGCCAGGCGCAGCCCGATACCGATGAGGACGGGAAAGGCGCCGGCCACGGCCAGGATCCACAGGTTCCGCCGTCGGCCGAAGACCAGCCGCAGTTCCGAGCGGAAGAAACGAAGCCAGCCCCGAATGGGGACCCGGCCAGCCGTTACGGACTCAGTCATGAACGTCGAACCCCTCTCCGGTCAGCCCCACGAAAAGCTCTTCCAGGCTCGGTACCACCACGCCGAGGTCACGGACCGCTACCCCCGCGTGGACCAGCTCGGTGCAGATCCGCTCGGGCTGGTCCTCGCCAAGCTGCGCCGACACCTGGTGGCCGGACACCTGCAGATCGGCTAGGCCGAGGCGGTGGAGCACCGCCTCGGCGGCGGCAGGCTCCGCGGTCTGCACGCGGATGCGGGCAGCGCTGGTCCTGCGCAGCTCCTCCAGCGGGCCCTGGAAGACCAGCCGGCCGGCCCGCATGACGCCGACGTGCGAGCAGACCTGCTCGACCTCGCCGAGCAGATGCGAGGAGACGAACACGGTGACGCCCTCGGTAGCGATCTGCCGGATAAGCGCCCGTACCTCGCGCGTACCCTGCGGGTCGAGCCCGTTGGTGGGCTCGTCGAGGACGATCAGCTCGCGCGGTGCGAGCAGGCTCGCGGCGATGCCGAGCCGCTGCTTCATGCCCAGTGAGTAGTGGCGGTACCGTTTGCGCGCGGCCGCCAGCAACCCCACCCGGTCAAGGGCCTCGCCGATCCGCGCCGCGGCGGTGCGAGGATTGGCGGTCCGGTCGGCGGCATCGCAGCGGGCCAGGTTGTCCCAGCCGGTCAGGAAGGGATAAAACCCGGGCCCTTCGACCAGCGAGCCGACGCGGGGCAGCACCTGCACGGCACCCGACGGCATCGGCACGCCCAGCATCTCAATGCGGCCGCTGGTCGGGAAGGCCAGGCCCAGCAGCATCCTGATCGTGGTGGTCTTCCCGGACCCGTTGGGGCCGAGAAAGCCGTACACGCAGCCTCGCGGGACGGCCAGATCGACGTGGTCGACGGCCACCTGGCCGCTGCCGAACCGTTTGGTGATACCGCTGCTCGCCACGGCCAGGACGGCCGGCGCAGCCGCCCCGGCGCTCTCGGCGGTTGGCTCCGAGATGGTTACCAGGCCGGCCGCGCTCAGTGCCTCGTTCCGGATCCGGGTGCCGGTCACTTGGACGCCACCGGAACGGCCGCTTGGTGCCGTTGAGCCGTCGGCGCTTGGCCCTGCTGGGTAACCGCCTGGTAGAGGACGTTCGGCGTGACCGCCCCGATCAGGACCCGGCCGTTGCTTGTGACCAGCATCGAAACCAGGCTGGTCCGCATCAGGCGCCCGCTGCCCCACGGTCCGCTGACGCGCTCGGCCGTCTTCATAAAGACGTTGAACATCGAACCGGTGTCCACGCCGAGCGCCGCCAGGCCGCCGGAGCCGCCGGCTCCCGAGCCGGCCTGCGTGCTCGAACTGCCGACCAGTCCGGGCGGCTTGGAGCTCGAGCTCGCCGCGCCGGACGGCGCCGTTCCGGTCAGCGCTGCCTCGGGCAGGTCGAGGACGGTCAGCCAGTCGCTGCCGATCACCTTGGCGCCGTTCGCCAGGCTATTACCCAACGCTGTGGCCGCGGCCTTTCCGCCCGATCCCAGGCTCTCCTGGACGACCGCCGCCCCGGCGGGCGGGGTGAACGTGACGTTCTGCGCAGCGGGCTGGCCGAACGACACGGAGCTGAAGCCGACCTGAATGGCGGGGCCGGCCGCGTCCTTGGCGACTACCTGCACGCGCAGCGGCACGTTGTGCCGGGCATCGATGGCCACGCGCACCTGGCTGATCAGTGAACCGGCGTTCTTCGGTGCGAGCACCAGCTGGTAAGCGGCCCGGCCGGCCACGGTCACATTGTCGTCAACGCTGACCGTCGTCGCCGGGCCGACCCTGGCCAGCACCTGGTCCGCCGCCTGCTGCGGGGTCAGCGGCAGGGACGCCGCCGGTGACGCCCCGGCCGGAATCGCCATGTGCTCCACCATGTTGACCGAGCTCCCCCACAGCCAGGCGTTGCTGCCGTCCCTGACCAGGTCGCTCTCGGTGTCGGTCTGCGGTACCGCGATCCGGTAATGCGCCGGATCCGCGTACCAGACCTTGATCACGTGTGAGCCCGCCAGGAACGACGAGAGCGAGATCGGGCCCACGATAGACGGCAGCGCGGGCAGCCCCAGCGACGCGGTTTCCACCACCGTCCCGCTCAGCGCCGGCCCCGACGGGTCCGCGGCCAGCGCGGTAAGGAGTTGCGCGGGCGTACGCGGCGGCAGCGGCGGCGGCTGAGCCAGGGAGATCATCGATGTCGTCAGCACCCCGCCGACCGCCGCCATGATCCCGGCGGGTACCGCCCACCTCATCCGGCGGGAGAGCGTCCCTCGTTGCTTCATGATGCTTCGTCCGTCCTTTCCTTCATTGTTCTGCGGAATGAGGGTCTGGCCGCTCACGCGTCACGCATCCGGAGCAGCCATCCGCCTACGAGAGGCGCCGCGGCGGCCAGGCCTTCAGCCGGGTACCTTCTCCAGTCCGGCTTGCACGAGGACCTCATCGGTTCACCTGACGTCAGGCACGGTGAGTTGCCCTGCCACAACAAGTGGTTGCGAGGCGGAGCGGCTGGGACTGCAGCGCGGCCGCGTACGACGGCCCGACATGGCTCAGCGAACGCCGCAGCTTCGCATACGAGATGCCGTCGAGCAGCGCGGCGCCCGCATCGGCCGCATCCAGGCCGAGGACCGCGCGCATCGTGGCGGACCTTCTTGCCCCGTTGGACCCGACAAACCTTGGTGACCTGTCCGCGCCTGATGGCGAAGGTCGTCTCATCGAGCGCGATCCTCGGCTCGACACTGGTTACGTAGCCTTTTGCTTTAACGGTTGCTTCCATGCCGGCAACGCTACGGAACCACGGTAGGACCGGTCGTCACGCAGGCGAGCGGTCTTTACCGTCCCTGGCATGAGGGACATCCGTGCCGTCTATCCCTCCTAAGAGAGGGGAGACTTCTCACCACCCAAGGGCCGGCGACCGGACCTGCGGCCCTTCACCACTTGGAAGAACGCCTCTGGGCCCATGGCCATTGGGCACCGCCTACGGCGGCTGGCTGGCCAGCTGGCGAACTGCCCGGCACCAGATCCGTCGGCGCCGCTGCGGGCCAGTCATGACGCCAACTCCCATGTGACGTGCGGCATCCGGTTCTCATAGGCGGCCCGCACCCGGCCGGTGAAATCAGCTGCCTTTACTGAGCCCCTGAAGCCGCCGGCGACATCGGTGACCTGGACACTCTCTTCAACGACCTCAGCGTCACCGAGGATGGCAATGAGGTGGTCACGGTGCTGGCGGCTTGAGCGCACCCGGGCGCCCACCGATCCGGCTGCTTCGAGGCGGCCCCGCAGCTCCGCGGCGATCAGGTCATCCACGAGCTGGCGGGCAGCGGCATCGTGCTCGGCGCCGACAGGCAGCGCGCACACATGTACTGGAGCGAGCCACAGCGGCAGCCGGCCCTGGTAATGCCCGAGCAGCGCCGCCACCACCCGCTCCATGGAGCCGACAGTGCCGCGGTGGATCATTACCACCCGTTTCTTCGTGCCGTCGGCAGCGTCATAGGTCAAGCCGAACCGCTCAGGTGAGTTGAAGTCCAGCTGCACCGTCGCGATGCTCTCCCCGGGCATCGCCCGCCCGACCGTACAAAATCCCAGGTAAAGCTCGAAAACTGCTGCGCGAGGGTCGCGGCCCTGTGCGGGCACTGTGCCGATGTGGTGGCCCCCAGAGCCACATGCCAAGTGTGAACACACTGGACACGTACGGCGACTGGCTATCGAAGCCACGATGCAGCTCTGACTATCAGCTCAGGTACTAGCCGACCGGCCTGGGCGGCTCGGCCCCCAGGGGGCCATCAGCCGCGTACCGGCACAACGTCGTAGCCGAGCCGTCGGGACAATAACCAGGTGCGTGACTTACATTCTGGCTGGCGGAACAAGCGGTATTCGCCATCGGTCATGCAGTACGGGCTGCGATGACGAAGGCGGGCGGCCCACCGGGTATACCCTGATGCTAGGAGGTGAGGAACGCGATGTCAGGTCCTGAAGCCTACGTGCCCGCCTCTCATGGCAGCACTTTGGAGCGGAGCCGGGAAGACGTGCTCGAGGCGGCCCGGCCGCTTCCGCCCGATGACGATGTGGTCATCGAGGAGCTAAGTGATGACGAGGACCGCCGGTTCCTGGCCGTGATCCTCGACTCGTGAGCCCCGGCTCACGAGGGCCGGTGATCATCGACACCGGCGTGTTCGGTGCGCGCCTGACGCCGCGGGGACAATCTCTAGCTTCGGCATACCGGCCTCTGCTGGAAGGACGGCCCGCCGTAATCTCGTTCATCACCGTCGCCGAGCTCAGGTACGGGGCCAAGCTGGCAGGCTGGGGCACCGCCAGGCTTGTGCGCCTGGACCACGAACTCTCCCGGGCCAGCACCGTCTGGCCGGGGCCGAATCTGACCGAGACCTATGCCACCGTGCGGGCGTGGTGCGCCAGGAACGGGCACGGCCTGGGCGGGAAGGATCATGAGGCCGACCGATGGGTAGCCGCCTCGGCCATCTGGCTGGGTATTCCCCTTGTCGCGCATGACGCGATCTTCGCGAACGTGGACGGCCTTACCCTGCTCACGAAACTCGACCTATAAGCCGAGACCATATCGGCTCGACAATGCCTGTCATGCCCGGTGGGACCAGGTCGGCGGGTGCGGCTGGCTAGTATCCGTCCTCATCAGCTTCCATCGCCGGGGTCGGCCGGTCGATGGTGGATGGCAGCCGCATTAATCCGTTGCATCGCGCATCCGCGCGCCGGTAACGTGCCGCTGTGCCTGAACTGAGTGCCGGTCTTCCTGGCATTCCCGGCCTGCCTTGGGAGTCGCTTTCTCATCGCCAGGTCCTGGCCGAGCTGGCCGGAGGGGGGTGGGTGCCATGCGGCATCGGCGACTGGGCGGTGGCGCTGCGGTCCCCGGAAGGAACCGTCGTCGCGAGGGTATGCCCGTTTGGCCCGGCATATTGGGCATTCGTGGACCTGTGCCGCGAGTGCGCCGGCAATCGGTGGCTGCCGAGGATCGAGCTGGCGGCCGGCCTCGAAGGCGGCGGTTCGGTCGTCTTCCTGGAGTTCGTCGCTCCGGTGGACCATCCGGTCGTCAAGCAGTTCGCCGAGCTGTGGCGGGCCAGGACGGGCGATGCGGAGTTCGAGGAGGTACGCCGGGCAGCGCAGATGATCGATGCGGAGTACCGGAAATCGACGCCCTGGTGGGGCAGGTGCGACCTGGACGACGCCCACATTTTCAGAGCCGGCGACGGGCGGCCGGTGCTGATTGACGTCTTCTGCATGGCGGGGGCGGATCTGTACCGCGCGATCCTCGAAGACGTTGCCGAGGTGCATCGCCGGATTCCGCGCGAGCGGATGCGCTACGCACTGGACATCCCGTATATCGCCCGGGAGAACAGCGCCGCCGAGATCCTTGCCCTCAGAAAGGCCTGGGCACGCGCTGCGGGATGACCGCGTGCGGCCGGGCCAAGAAGCCTGCCCAGCCCTAATTCCGCGCGGCTCGCAAGCCCAGCAGGCACCCGCAAAACCCCGCCATGACCACAAGGCCTAGTCCCCAGCATCCCCGCCAGACCGTACAAAATCCCAGGTAAAGCTCGAAAACTGCTGCGCGAGGGTCGCGGCCCTGTGCGGGCACTGTGCCGATGTGGTGGCCCTGCCACATACCAAGTGTGAAATGGCCTGCGTGCAGAGGCGGCTCACCATCGAAGCCACGATCAGCCTGTGACGGCTCGCGCCAGCGGCGGCACCGGTCACCATCCTCGGCACTAGCGGGGATCGGCTGAACGCGTTTACCCGCTCCCCGCCCGCTCCCCGCCCGGGCCCGGACCGGACCGATGGAACATAGGGCCGCACCAGACCGGACCGATGGAACATCGGGCCGGTTGGCGGCGCACTCACGCTGGCCACACGGGCCGCGGTGGCCCCTGCAGGCCCCTTAGTTTCGCGGCCGGAGGCTGCCGCGGCTTGCCGTCGCGCTTCCCGGCTGTTGCGTGGCCAGGGGTTCCGGGTTTCCCCAGGGCCACGTTCCAACTCTGAAACAGCCCGCCCCGCGCGCCGGCTCGCCATCGAGGCGACGGTGCAGCTCTGAGAGCCCGGCAATAGCTGTCGGGAGCGGCCTGCCGTGGTGGGCCTGATCTCCAACTGGCCCTAGGCCAGCGCGGCCCGAGCTGCTTGCTGCCAAGCGGGTTTCACCCGCGTTCGTTCATCCACACCGAGATGTGGGCGGGCTCCAGGGCCTTCTGCACGACCCCGGCCAGGTCGTCCCGGACCGAGTCCAGGTCCACCGCGTCCTTCAGCCGGGCCGCGAACAGGGCCACGGTCCGGTCGGCGTCGTACCGGGCCCGGTTGAACCGCCGGTCCACCGCCCGCTGCACCCGCCGCCGCACCGGGTTGAACAGCGCTGCGGCGGCTAGCGTGGCCGCGGCCACCGCCACCGAACTGTGGTGGTGTCCCAGCACCTGGGTGGCCAGCAGCACCAGGCCCGCGTACACCCCGACCAGCAGCCCGGTCACGATCGCGTAGGCCAGGGTCCGGGAGATGATCCGGTCGATGTCATACAGCCGGTACTTCAGGATCGCCACCCCGATGGACACCGGCAGCGCGCCGATGCCGACGACTACGACGTTGAGCACCGCCTGGAAGGCGGGTGACGCCGAAGCGGCAAGGGTCCCCGCGACGGCGACGAACGCCGTCGCGGCCATGCACACGGCCGCACCGCTCATCAGCCACTTCAGCTGCTGCCGGCGCTCGCCGTCCGCGCGGCGCCAGGACAGCACCTGGCGGGCGACGAACACCAGCCAGAACACCGCCAGCACCGGCAAGATGACCGCCTCGACCGAGCCCAGCCAGGCCGAGCTGCCCGCCGGGTAATCCACGGCCCGCAGGTCACCGCCGGGAATGATCTGAATATCGCCCGCGGCGACCGTGCTGATCGCCACCGCGTAGACGCTCACCGGCCAGCACGCGGCGACCGCCAGGTAGCCCCACAGCACCGGCCGCCACCGGCGCGAGGGCAGCCGACCGTCCGGGAAGAGCAAGATCACCAACGGGAACATGGCGATCAGCGGGACCCACCACAGCGCAAGGAACACCGCCGCCACGCCCAGCGGAAGGTGATGACCGAGCCGGTAGCTAAGCACCGCGTAGGCCCCGGCCGCAGGGCCAAGGACTGATAGCGCGGCCAGCGCGAGAAACATCCAGCCCAGCGGATTACCGGGCTGGCGCCGCGCCACGACGAACCCGACGGGCGCCAGCACCGGCGCGAAGCCGAAGATCGCGATGTCGGATTCCGCCTCCCGGGCCGCGAAAGCCAGCAGCACCAGCGCAGCGAAGAACAGGACAATCAGCACACCCAGCGACCACGCGGCCACCCCAGGCGCCGTCATCCGGGAACCGCGCCCAGCCGGGCCCGCGGTCAACGGTGCCCGCCCACCCACGGGCTGCGTCCCACCCACAGAACGCCACGGTACGCCCAAACCGTTCCGGAAACGTTACGGCCCGGCCCGACCACTGCATACGCCGCCTACGCCACGCCCCTGCAGGCGCGGAAAAGCGAGCGGGACCCTGGACCCTACGGCCCAGACCACCGCGCATTAGCCGCACACCAGACACACACTGTCCGAACAGCGTTTTTCCGTCTCGGTCCTCCCTGCCACATGCCAGTCCGAAAATCTCCGACCCGCGCGTCGGCTGACCATCGAAGCCACGGTGCAACTGTGATGCCATTGCTCCCGGCGGACTCGCCAGGGATAAACCAACGGCGCGTAGGCGGACAGGTCAGGATCGAAGCAACGTACCAGCTCTGATCCCCGGTATACCCGTAGGGGCACTCTCACGGGGCAGGCCGAGGCTGGCTTCGATGAACGGGAAGTCGGTCAGGATGTCGCCGGTGAAGACCTCGTGCATCAGCACCAGGTTGTGAAGCGAGGCGGACCTGGGTGGCAGTGGGTGATGCGGCGGGCCGTCGGGCCAGCCAGATCCGGTTGGCCGTCTACCATGGATCCGTGAGCGAGCGAGGGTTTGAGGTCCGCGCCGAGGATCAGCCGGCGTGGGCAGAAATCGTGCGCCGGGCAGAACGTGGCGAGTCGGTCGCGGTCATCGCGCACGGCGACCACGTAGCCGACGTTGTCCCCTCGGGTGAGCTGGACCGGCTGCACGAGACGATCGAGGTATTGTCTGATACCGAGCTGGTGCGTGACCTGCAGGAGGGCCTGGCCGATGCGCGTGCCGGACGGGTGTCCTCCGCCGGGCAGATCGCGGCTGACCTGGCCGCCCGCCGGATCGCTGACGAATGAGCCGGCCTGAGCCGTACACGGTTACCTTCACCCCTGCGGCGCGGCGCCGGCTTGGCAAGTTGCCGTTGTCCGCCGCGACCGCGCTGTATGAGCACCTGGTCGGCCCCGTGGCCGCAAACCCGCACCGGCTGGGCAAGCCGTTAGACGTGCCTTTCCAGGACGTCCTGTCAACCCGGCGCGGTGAGTACCGTGCTCTTTATATCGTCGATGACCCGACGCGGGTCGTCACAGTCTTGGCGGTCGCGCACCGGCGCGATGCCTACCGGCCACGATAAGATTCGCCCGCGCGGGCTGTGCGCAAACGCCTCGTGGTGGTCCGGGACCTGCCCGGTGCCGCATGTCAACTGCGAAAACATCCAGCCGTTGCGTCGGCCGACGATCGAAGCCACGATCAGTGTGTGATCGCTCGCGCCGACGGCGGTCCGGGGTCAGCCGGTCCCGGTCGCGGTGGCTGATGCGCAGCGAAACGCGGGCGGGTCCCGGGACCTGCTGCACGACACTGGCCGGGTCAGCACGGACCGCGCCGGGGGCGGCCGGGTCCGTCAGCGGACCCGCCAGCAGGCCGGTCATCACCGGGCACGGCCGGATCTGGCAGGCGCTGACTCGAACAAAAACCGCACCGATGTCACATCGGTGCGGTCATCACCGCACCTATGTCACATCGGGCCGGCTGGTGCGCACCACACGGGCCACACGGGCCGCGACGGTCCCTTTAGTTCGCGGCCGGAGGCTGCGGCGAACCATCAGGACAGACGGGCCTCGGACATCTCCGAACTTGGCCATATTTTGACGGGCCGGGCGGGGTTCCAGGCCTCCCCAGTACACCGGATCCACCATCAAGCCCGGATCCACCACCAAGATCTACTCGTGAAGAAGGCGGACCGAACACGATCCCCTTTAGTCGCCGTTGGCGGCTTGGATCTCGTGGACGGGGACGTTGCGGACCCAGGTGACCGGGTTCAGGTCGGCGCCGGGGACCGGGTGGCAGGCGGCCGGGGGCGGCGGCGGGCCGAACTCCTGCTCGGGAACCCAGCAGGTCCGCCACTGCAGCGTGGCCGTGAGGCGCCATGTCCCGGGCTGATGAAAGGTCACCCCGCAGTCGGCGGTGCCGTTCGCGCCGGTGGCGGCCACCTGCGCCGGATGCAGCTCCAGCTCATTGGACCCCAGGTAGCCGCAATTGAGGTACAGCTTGGCCGTGGTGTCGTCGGTGCTGAGCTGCAGCGGCTCAGCGATGACCCAGACGGTGGCGGCCTCGCCCTGGACCGCGGCGTTGTCCGTCACGTAAGGCTCGCCGCCCGGGCCGATGTCGTACGCCTGGTTGAAGGTGACCCGGAGGAACGTGGGCAGGTTGGAGTACGTCGGGCCGTTCTTCGGGCTGAGCTCCATCTGGCCCGCGCCCGGGATCAGCAGGGTGCCCGCGGCCAGCTCGGCGAGCGACACCGGGGCCAGGGTGCCGCCCGGCAGGGGCTCACCCGGCACGGCGAAGAACCAGAGCGGCTCGCTCGCGCACTCCGCCTTCAGAGCCGGGCTCTGGCCCGGCTGGTCCGGGCGGAAGTACCACTCCCCCTTCTCGGTGGAGTGCGAGGCGATCATCTGCTGGGCCTGGGTGTACGAGGCATACTGGCCGTTGGGGGCGGTTTGCGCCGGAGCGGTGTTGTTGTAGTAGCTGATCAGGGCCCGGCTGCCCGGCTGCACGGTGCCTTCGGGAACCCAGCGGCAAGGCGGCGGCTGGACGGGGATCGGGTTGTCCGCGCCCGGCGAGTAGCCGGACCCGCCGTACTGGACGTGGCTGTAGAGCCAGATGTAGCAACTCCGGCCGACGCAGCTGGTCGGCGGAGGGCCGTCGGCCGCTCGGGCCGGACCGGCGAGCAGGATGGGCAGCAGGACCGCCAGGCCAGCGACGG
>Ga0302180_10001330_pt1 | contig 19852 bp, 14 predicted proteins | sample I_Palsa_E3_2_FD_200575 | JGI IMG/M metagenome (GOLD analysis project Ga0302180, IMG submission 200575) | Peat permafrost microbial communities from Stordalen Mire near Abisko, Sweden - I_Palsa_E3_2 | ecosystem: Environmental > Terrestrial > Soil > Palsa > Peat permafrost | place: Sweden... | reverse complement strand
GCGAACATCGGCACGCAGAGACTCTCGAGCAGCATCAGCCAGCCGATGTAGCCCACCGGGCTGGCCGATAGCCGCACGCCCACGCCGTCCACGGTGGTGTAGGCGGCGATGGTCAGGCCGGTGCCGACGGCGGCCAGGAAGACGGCGCGGCCGGGCCGCCGCCCGGCCAGGACGAGCGTGGCCAGCCCCGCCGAGACGATGAGCACCCCGCCGATCTGCGGCAAGGCGAGGTGCTCGTGCACGAAGATCGCGGCCAGGATCGTCACCACCAGCGGAGAAGTACCGCGGGCCAGCGGATAGACCTGGCCGAACTCGCCCAGCCGGTAGCACCGCATCAGGAGCAGGTTGTAAAAGATGTGGATCATGATCGACCCCAGCAGGTACGGCCAGCAATCCGGCCTGGGCATCGCGGCCACGATGATGAGCGGGATCGCGACGATGATGCCGCCGACGCCTATCAGCGCGAAGGCGAGCGTCTGATCCTTGATGCCGTGCGCGATGGCGTTCCAGGTCGCATGCGTGACGGCGGCGGCGAGGACGGCGAGGACGACGGTCAGCGGGAGGGTGGTCGACGGGTCCAACGGGGCTCCTCAGGCAGGCTGAACAGAGCCCTCAGGGCTTCTATCCCGTCAGGTGTTCCCCGGGTAACCGGGTCGCGGCGTCGCTCGGTCCAGTCCCGGCCGCCCTGATTGTGGTGTCGTTGGTGCGGCGGACAGCCAGCGGAACCCTAGACGCAACCACGTGCTAACCCGATCTTAACCCGTCCCCTGCCTGCCGGTGATCTCGCCGGTCTGGAATTCCAGCTGGGTCCGCAGCAGCAGCGTGACCCAGGTGCGGTAGGGCCGCCAGCCCTCGCTGATCTGAAGGACCTGCTCGGGCGTCGCCGGTCCGGGCAGCCCGTAGGCGAGGGCCACCGCGCGGGCCAGCCGCGGCTCCTGGCCGGGCATCGCATCCGGATCGCCAGCCCCGCGCAGCAAGGTCAGCCCGGCGGAGAAGTCCCCGATGCCGGGCAGTTTCTTCAGGTCGGCCATGGCTTCCTCGTGCGGCATGGCACGCAGCCGGGCGGCGTCGAGCTGACCGTCGAGGGCGGCCTCGGCGAGGATGCGAAGCCATTCCGGCTTGCGCCCGGCCAGCCCGGGGAACGTGTCGAGTCCGGCCAGCCGCTGCGGGGACGGGAAGGCGTGCACGACCCGGCCGCCGAAGCTGACCGGCTCGCCGAGCTGTTCGGCCATCCGGGCCTTGATCGCCGCGGCCTGGGTGATCCGGATGCGATGCCCGATGATGGTCCAGGCCGCGGCCTCGTACGGGGACCAGAACCCCACCGGCCGCAGCCCCGGGTACCGCCGCTGAATCTCCCCGACCACCGGGTCGCGCTCGCCGACCGCGGGGAACCCCGAGCCGTCCACGTCGAGCGAGAGAATCCGCTCCACCTGATGGTGCACCGCCGCCACCAGGTCAGGCCCGGGCTTGTCCGGGCTGACGATCTCAGCCGTCACATCTCCGGCATCCTGGCGGACCCGCACGCCGACCGTCTGCCAGCTGCCCTCCACCGGGAACGCGAGATCAAGCGCGCTCTCCGCCGGCCCGGTGTGGGCGGCGGGCGTGAAGCCCTCGAGGAACCTGATGCTGGCCGTGAGCGAGAACGGTCCCCGCGGGACCAGGCTAAACGTCTCCATGCCGCCGATCACATCACCGACCGCCGACATTTCCGCAGTTGACATCTCACTGCGGTCAGGCTTACTCTCGACCCAGGTCATATATGAGATGCGATACATGATGGTCACACCTGAAGCCTCCGCGTCGGCAAGCCCCGGTGCGTCGGCAAGCCCCGGTGCGTCGGCAAGCTCTGCCGGCGAAACCGCCGCACCCGGGTCGGCGTTCCTGACCGCGGCGACGGGCGCGCTGCCGTCCCGGACGGTGGCCGTCCTCGAGGCGATCAAGCACGCGATCCTCACCGGCGAGCTGAAGCCAGGGCGCCCACTGGTCGAGACCGACCTGGCCGACGCGCTCGGCGTCTCCAAGACCCCGGTGCGCGAGGCGCTCAAGACCCTGGCCGGGGCGGGCCTGGTAACGATGAGCCAGTACAAGGGAGCCACCGTCCGTGTCGTCGATGACGAGCAGGCCCGGCACGTCTACGACGCCAGGCTGCTGATCGAACCCGAGGTGCTCGCCCGCGCGGTGGCCGCCGGACACCAATGGCAGGCCGCGCACGCGGCCCTGGCCCGGGCGGACAGCGCCCGTGACCAGGCCGGACGGAGCCTGGCGAACCGCGACTTCCATCGCGCGCTCTACGCGGGCTGCGGCAACCCACTGCTGGTCAGGATGCTCGATGACCTCCGCGACCAGACCGCGCTTGTCACCGTGGCCGCCTGGCGCCACGAACCCAGCCGCCAACCGGGCACCCCGAGCTGGGAGTACGAGGCGGCCGAACACCAGGCCATCCTCCGAGCGGCCGAAGACGGAGACTCCGGCTACGCCGCCGCCCTGCTCCGCGCGCACATAACCTCTTTCGTCGAGCGCAACTTCGCCGCCACCCCAAGAACCCCGAGCACCATGCCAAGCACTAGCACAAGCACAAGCACCAGCTAACAGGAGAACCAGACCATGAGCCTCACCCAGGCCACCGCGCAGGCGCTGCGCCACGCTCTCGTCACCGCGGTCGTCGTCCCGGTCACGCCGCTGCACGCCGACGGCAGCCCCGACTGGGACACTTACGCGACGCTGACCGGGCGCCTGATCGACGGCGGGATCACGGTCATCACCCCGAACGGCAACACCGGGGAGTTCTACGCGCTCAGCCAGGCCGAGGCCGGGCATGCCTTCGAAACCGCGGCCCAGGTCGTCAGCGCCCGGGACAGCGGGACCGAGCTGCTGGCCGGCGTCGGCCACGACATCGCCACCGCGGTCGAGGCGGCCAGGCACGCCCAGCACCACGGCGCCCGCATGATCATGATCCACCAGCCGGTGCATCCCTACGTATCGGCCGAAGGCTGGGTCGACTACCACGCCGCCATCGCCGCCGCCGTCCCCGACCTGGGCGTAGTCCTGTACGTCAGGGACGAGCGCCGCACCGGCGCCCACATCGCCGCGCTCGCGGACCGGGCGCCGAACGTCATCGGCGTCAAGTACGGCGTCCGCGACGCGACCAGGTTCGCCGCGGTGGCTAGGGACGCCGGGATCGACCGGTTCACCTGGCTGGCGGGCGCGGCCGAGCTGACCGCCCCGGCCTACTGGGCCGTCGGCGCGCACGCCTTCACCTCAGGCCTGGCCAACGTGAGCCCCGGCCTGGCGCTTTCCATGCTCGACGCGCTGCGCGCCAACGACTTCGGCGCCGCGATGAAGGTCTGGGAGTCGGTGCGCCGCTTCGAGGAACTGCGCGCGGCGGACTCCTCGGCCGACAACGTGAGCGTGGTCAAGGAGGCCCTGGCCCAGCTGGGCCTGTGCCGTGCCGACGTCCGGCCCCCGAGCCGCCTCCTGCCTCAGGAGATCAAGGACGAGATCACAGGAATCCTGATCGCCTGGGGCATGAAGTGACCGCACAAAAGAACACCGCACAAAAGAACACCGCACAAAAGAACACCGCACGAAAGAACCCCGAAGAACTCCGCAGCTTCCGCTGGTTCGGCGGCGAGCGGACGTCCGGCCTGCGGGCGTTCGGTCACCGCTCCCGGATGCGCCAGCTCGGCGTGGAGCCCGAGGAGCACCTGGGCAAGCCGCTGATCGTCATCCTGAACACCTGGTCCGAGCTGAACTCCTGCCATATGCACCTGCGCCAGCGGGCCGAGCAGGTCAAGCGCGGCGTGCTCGAGGCGGGCGGTTTCCCGGTCGAGATGCCGGTGGCCACCCTCAGCGAGACGTTCCAGAAGCCGACCCCGATGATGTACCGGAACCTGCTGGCGATGGAGACCGAGGAACTGCTGCGCTCCTACCCGGCCGACGGCGCGGTGCTGATGGGCGGCTGCGACAAGACCACGCCCGCGCTGCTGATGGGCGCGGCCAGCGCTAACATCCCGGCCATCTACCTGACCGCGGGCCCGATGCTGAGTGGTAACTTCCGCGGCCAGAAGGTCGGCAGCGGTACCGACGTGTGGAAGTTCTGGGACGACGCGCGGGCCGGGCTGGTCGGCGACTGCGAGCTGGCCGAACTCGAGTGCGGCATCGCCCGCTCCCCAGGTCACTGCATGACGATGGGCACCGCCTCCACGATGACCTCGGCCGCTGAGGCCCTGGGCATGACGCTGCCCGGGATGGCCTCGATCCCCGCGGTCGACTCCGCCCACTACCGGATGGCGGCGGCCACCGGCCGGCGCGTGGTGGACATGGTCTGGGAAGACCTGACGCCGGACAAGATCCTCACCCGCGAGGCGTTCGAGGACGCGGTCGCGACCGTCCTCGCGCTGGGCGGCTCCACCAACGCGCTCATTCACCTGATCGCGATGGCCGGCCGGGCCGGCGTCGACCTGACCCTGGACGACTTCGACGCGATCTCGCGCCGGGTGCCGTGGCTAGCCAACGTCAAGCCGAGCGGGACGTACCTGATGGAGGACTTCTACTACGCGGGCGGCCTGCCCGCGCTGCTCGGCCAGCTGGCGAAGGTCCCCGGGGCGCTGCACCTGGACCGGACCATCGTCACAGGCGGCTCGTTCGGAGAAAAGATCGCGGCAGCACCGATCTACAACGAGGATGTGATCCGGACCCCTGACACCGCGCTGGCCGCCGAGGGCGGGGTGGCGGTGCTGCGCGGCAACCTGGCTCCGGACGGTGCGGTCATCAAGCACATCGCGGCCGAACCCCGCCTGGTCAAGCACACCGGCCCCGCGGTCGTGTTCGACTCCTACGCCGATATGCAGGAGCGGATCAACGACCCGGCGCTGAATGTCACCCCGGACTCGGTCCTGGTGCTGCGTAACGCGGGCCCCAAGGGCGGACCCGGCATGCCCGAGTACGGCATGCTGCCCATCCCGGACTACCTGCTGGCCCAGGGCGTACGCGACATGGTGCGGATTTCCGACGCCCGGATGAGCGGCACCAGCTATGGTGCCTGTGTGCTGCACGTGGCCCCGGAATCCTTCGTGGGCGGCCCGCTCGCGTTCGTCCAGACGGGGGATCTCATCACCCTGGATGTGGCCGCCCGCGAGCTTTCTCTCGATATTTCAGAACGGACACTGGCCCAGCGCCAGGAACAGTGGCAGCCTCCCGCGCCGAAGTTCGAGCGTGGTTACGGCGCCCTGTATACCGAGCACATCACCCAAGCGAACGAAGGTTGCGACTTCGGCTTCCTGGCCAGGCGCGGCCGCAACCCGGAACCCAACCCGAAGTAGGAGATCTGATGATTCAGGGGTTTGACCCGCGAACCGGAGAGCCGGTCGGGGAGCCGGTCGCCGAGACCTCCGATACCGAGGTTGACGCGATCGTCGCGGCCGCGGCGGCCGCGTTCGGCGCCTGGGCCGCGTTCGGCCGCCGGGCGGAGGCGCTGGAGGCCGTGGCCGACGCGCTCGATGCCCGCGCGGGCGAACTCGCGGTCATCGCCGACACCGAGACCGCGCTCGGCGGCGAGCGGCTCACCGGTGAGGTAGCCCGCGCGAGCGGGCAGCTGCGGATGTTCGCGGCCGTGCTGCGCGACGGCGGAGGGGCTTCGGGTGGCCGCCCTCCGGGGTCGGCGCTGCCCGCTTATCTCGATGCCGTCGTCACCCCGGCCGCCGGGCCGGCGCCCGAGCTGCGGCGGATCAACTCACCGGTCGGCCCGGTAGCCGTGTTCGCGGCGTCGAACTTCCCGTTCGCGTTCTCCGTGGCCGGCGGCGATACCGCCTCCGCCCTGGCCGCGGGCTGCCCGGTCGTGGTCAAGGCGCACGAGGGCCACCCGGTCACCTCCGACCTCACCGCCGAGATCATCGCCGGGGCGCTGGCCGCGGCCGGGGCCCCTTCGAGTGCGTTCGGACTGGTCCACGGGGTTCAGGCCGGCCTGCGGCTGCTCCGGCACCCGGCGGTCGCGGCGGCCGGGTTCACCGGTTCCACGGCCGGCGGCCTGGCCCTGGCCCGCGTCTGCGCCGAGCGGCCGGTCCCGATCCCGTTCTTCGGTGAGCTCGGCGCGGTCAATCCCTGCGTGGTGCTGCCCGGCGCCGCGTTCTGTAGTCCGGCCGCGATCGCCACCGGCTTCGCGGGCTCGCTGACGCTGGGTACCGGCCAGTTCTGCACCAACCCGGGCCTGCTGTTCGTCCCCGAGGACGTGGGCCTGCTATCCGCGATCACCGAGGCGGTCGGCACCTCGTCGGGCGGGGCGATGCTGTCCGGCCGGATCTTCGCGGGCTACCAGGACGCGGTCGCCGAGGCGCAGGCGCATCCCGGCGTCACCGAACTGGCCGCGGGGGAGCCGGGGCCCGGACCCTGGGGCGCCACGCCCCGGGTGTTCCAGACCTCGCTTAAGGAGTTCGCCGCCGATATCGCGGTCCTGTCCCGCGAGCGGTTCGGCCCGGCCGGGCTGGTGATCACCTACCCGTCGGTCGAGGAGCTGCTGTCGGTCCTGTCCGCGCTGGCAGGCAACCTGGTCGGCACCGTACACGTCGATACCGCTTCGGCCGAGGACATGGAGCTGGCCCGCCCGGTGGTCGCGGTCCTGGAGCGGGTCGCGGGCCGGATCGTCTGCAACGGCTGGCCGACCGGCGTGACCGTGGCCGCGGCCCAGCACCACGGCGGCCCGTGGCCGGCCACCACGGCGCCGGCCTACACCTCGGTGGGCACCGCCGCGATCCGTCGCTGGCTGGTGCCCGTGGCCTACCAGGGCTTCCCCCCGGAACTCCTGCCTGGAAACCTGGCTGCGATATGAGCCCCCAAATCGCGGTCAACACCGCGGTGACACGAGCTGAGCTGCTCGATTTCATCTCCCCCCGGCACCATGCCATCGTGATCACTACCCGCGCCGACGGAACGCCGCAGGCATCGCCGGTCACCTGCGGCGTCGACGACGGCAAGATCGTGGTCGCGACCTACCCCGAGCGCGCCAAGGTCCGCAACGCCCGCCGCCACCCGCAGGTCACCGCGCTGGTGCTCTCGGATGATTTCGGCGGCCCGTGGGTGCAGGTCGATGGCACCGCGGAAGTGATCGACGTGCCTGAGGCGATCGAACCGCTGGTCGGGTACTTCCGGTCGATCTCCGGCGAGCATTCGGACTGGGATGGGTACCGGGAGGCCATGGTGCGGCAGGGCAAGTCTCTGCTGCGCATTACGCCGGAGCGCTGGGGCCCGGTGGCCACCGGAGGTTTCCCGCCCCGGCTGGCGTGATCTCCCAGTTCCCCGTCCGGCCCCGATCCGGCGGCTGCCCGCGGTCGGGTCACGGCTGCGATTTCCACCCGGGCATCAGGTACTTCCAGGGGGTCGCGGCCGCCGCGCCGATGGTCGTCTTGACCTCGATCACCGCCGGGCGTCGGTCCGCCAGGGCCTTGGTCAGGGCGACCTCAAGCGCCTCGGGGCTGCGCACGCAGTAGCCGGCCGCGCCGAATGCCTCGGCGGCCGCGGCGAAATCGGGGTTGTGCAGCCGCGCGCCCACATCCCGGCCCGCATACAGGCGCTGCTGGTCAAGCAGGACATTGCCGAAGGCGTTGTTGTTGAACACCACGGCGACCACGCCCAGGTCGTACTGCACCGCGGCGGCCAGTTCACCGATGCCGAATCCGAACCCGCCGTCGCCGGCGATGGACACCACGGGGCGTTCGGGAAACGCGGCCTTGACCCCCAGCGAGGTCGGGTAGCCGAATCCGAGCGTGCCCTGGTAGCCGCAGGTGATGAACTGGCGCGGCGCGTGGACATCGAAGCCGAAATACGAGGCGAAACCGGCCTGGCAGATCTCCTCCACGAAGAAGCCGTCCGCGGGCAGCGCCGCCCGGATGGCGGCCAGGTAGTCCAGGTCGTCTCCGACGTCGCGAACCTCCCGCGCCATTTCTTCCTTCAAAGCCCGGAATTCGGCGCTGCGATCAGGTCTTCCGATCTGGGGCCCCGCCTCAGCCTTGCCTCCCGCGCTCGTCCCGGCGCTGCGGTCCAGTTCTCCGGCGAGCGCCGCGGCCGCTTCGCGGGCATCGGCTACAACCGCCACGTCAGGCTCGAGCCTGACCGCCTGCTCCTGGTCGATGTCGATGAGCACCGTCCGCAGCCCGGCGGGCCGGCCCGGCCAGCGGAACCAGGCAAGCTCGAGCCGGGTCCCGATGCCGAGCAGCACGTCGGTGTCCGCCCAGCGCCGGTAACCTGCGGCGCAGGTGAAGCCGAACGGGTCGGCATCGTCGACGATGCCCCGCCCCGCGCGGAAGGACACCACCGGCGCCTGCAGCCGCCGGGACAGCTCGCGAACCTGGGCGGCCGCGTCGCGGGCCCCGCCGCCCACCATGATCATCGGGTTGCTGGCTCCGGCCAGCAGCCTGGCGGCCCGTGCGACGGCCGCGTGGTCGAGTTCGGGCGTACGCACCGGGATCGGCCGTACCGCGCCCGCGCCCGCGGGCGCGGGCGCGGGCGCGGCCAGCACGTCCCAGGGCACCGCGATCGCGGTCGGGCGCGGCCGGCCCTGCCGGGCGTGATAGAACGCCTGCGCGGTCAGCTCGCTGGCCTGACCGGGGTGCTCGACGGTGGCCGCCCACTTGGTCAGCGAGCGTATGGTGGCGAGCTGGTCGGGTAGCTCGTGCAGGTGACCCAGGCCCCGGCCGATGAACTTCGAGGGAATCTCGCCGGTAAGGCAGACGACCGGCGCGCTGGCCCCGTAGGCCGAGATCAGCGCGGCGCTGGAGTTCAGGAACCCGGGGCCGGGTACCACCGAGTAGACGCCGGTCCGCCCGGTCGCCTGGGCGTAGCCGAACGCCATGTAGGCCACGGTCTGCTCATGCCGCGCGCCGATGATCCGGATTCCGGACCGCGACATCGCGTCGAACAGCGGGTAGGTCTGCACGCCCGGGAGGCCGAAGACCGTATCGACGCCGTGGTCGATCAGCGACCGCACGATGACGTCGGCGGTGGTCGCGGTCCTGGTCACGTGGCGCCTCCGTGCGCTGACAGAACTCCAGCCTGGCCAGCAGAACGTTATACGATCTCCGCCGTTCGGCTGTCTGGCCGAGATGGCAGACTGTCGGCATGACCGGATCAGATCCAAAGGCGGACCTTCACCGATACCTGCAGGATGCTCGGGAGGCTCTGCTCTGGAAGCTCGACGGGCTCTCGGAGTACGACATCCGGCGCCCGATGGTGCCCACGGGCACCAACCTGCTAGGACTGATCAAGCATGTGGCCAGCGTCGAGCTCGGCTACTTCGGAGACTGCTTCGGCCGGCCCTTCGGCGAGCGGCTGCCGTGGCTGGAGGACGACGCCGAGCCCAACGCGGACATGTGGGCCGCCGTGGGCGAGTCGCGCGAGCAGATCACCGGCCTGTACCGGCGGGCCTGGGCGCACTCGGACGCCACGATCAGCGCGCTGGCCCTGGACGCGGCGGGCCACGTGCCGTGGTGGCCGGATAACCGGAGCGAGGTGACGCTGCACAAGATCCTGGTCCACATGATCGCCGAAACCGACCGGCATGCCGGCCACGCCGACATCGTCCGTGAGCTCATCGACGGGGCGGCCGGGCTGCGCGGCAGCAACGACAACATGGCCCAGGGTGACCAGCCCTGGTGGGAAAGCTACCGGAGCCGCCTGGAGCGTGCGGCCAAGGAAGCCGACCGGATCGCGGCGCGCGAAGTCGGGTAGCCCGAGCGGCAACTTCGGGCTAGCGAGGGAGCCGGGGCCCCGGCCGGCACCGAAGAGCACCTTAGAGGAGCGGAATGTTGCGCGAGCTTTCCGCATGGGACGATAAGCGTAAGCATCCTGACGACGAGGGCAGGTCATGGACGACGAGCGTGAAAGTCTCAGCTGGCAGGCCTTCGGGCAGGCGTCCCGCGAACTCGCGCAGGCGATCGCTGACGACGGCTTCGAGCCCGATCTGATCCTGTCGATCGCACGCGGGGGCCTGTTCCTGGCGGGATCCCTCGGCTACGCCCTCGCGGTGAAGAACCTGCACGTGATGAACGTCGAGTTCTACGACGGGGTCGGCACCACGCTAGACATGCCGGTCATGCTGCCGCCGGTGCCTTCCGCGGTGGACTTCTCGGAGAAGAAGGTGCTCATCGCCGATGATGTCGCCGACTCAGGCCGGACGATCGAGCTCGTCTACACCTTCATCAAGGATCACGTCGCGGACGTGCGCTCGGCGGTGATCTACGAAAAGCCCCGGTCACTGATCAGGTGCGATTACGTCTGGAAGCACACCGACCGCTGGATCAACTTCCCCTGGAGCTCCGTGGCTCCGGTCGTCCAGCGCGCCGGCCAGGTCTTCGACGCCTGATTCGGCCGCGTGGACTGATCCCGGTGTCGGCTAGATCGGGTACCGGGTGGGTTCGGTGGTGTATTGCCGCCCGGAGGGGGCGGTCCGGCGGAAGGTTCCCGGGGCGATCTGCTCGACTTTCCACCGGGGGTGCTGCTTGAGGCGGTGGTCGTGACGGCAGGTAGGCCCGCCGTTGCACAGGCACGACCGGCCGCCTGCCTCGTACGGGATGTTGTGTTCGAAGTCGCAGTTACTGGCCGGTCTTCGGCAGGTCGGGGCGACACAGGTGGCGTGCCGGATCTGGGTCAGGTGCCGCAGCTTGACCCCCGGGTCATGACCGCGGGCCTCGAACCGGTGATCGCAGGTGTCGATAGCGATCGGGTCGAGCTCGATCAGCAGATCCGGCTGCCCGGGGATCCCGGTGGACAGCCGCCAGGCACCGTAGCCGCCGGGCGGCCCCTCATCGCCGGTAGCGGTGAACGTGAATCCCGGCCGGGGACCGGGTCCGCCGGGCGGATCGTGGTCGCCGGGCGGGTCGGGTCCGCCGGGCGGGCTGTGGCCGCGGGGTGGCCGGGGTTCGGGTGGCCTGGCGATGCGGGTGTGGTTCTTGGGTTCGGGTCTGGCGCAGCCGTGGCCGATGGCGTGTCCGTGCTCGTCGGTGACGGTGACGCAGTAAGTGGTCTTGGGGTTCTGGGCGGCAGCGTGGACCAGGTCGCGGGCCAAGGCGGGGTCGATGGGGCCCAGGCCGGAGATCTCGCCGGGCCGGTCGGCCAGGCCCAGCAAGGTGGGCAGGGTGACGGTGAGGTTGATGCAGCCGATGAACCCGGCCGGGAGCACGCTCGTGGTCGGCGGGATCCCTGGCTCGCCGGGGTCCGGTGCCGGTGATCCGCCGCCGCCGGGACCCTCAGGCCCATCGCCACCTTCAGGCCCATCGCCGGGACCCTCAGGCCCATCGCCGCGTGGACTGTCCGGCCTGCCGTTCGCACCGTTCTCGCTGTCGCTGCCGCGCGCGCCGCTGCCGGGCGCGCGGTTCTCGCTGTCCCCGCTGTCCTGGCCCGCGGCGGGCCGGACGGCGGGGCGGGAGTCCCGGCCAAGCATGATATCCATGTACGCGAGAGCCCGGAGCTGGTCCATATCCCCGTCCAGGCCCGCTGCCTTAAGCCTCTTCGCCCACCAAGTTATGCGCTGGTCGGCGGCCAGGACCTCGGCGGGGGGCAGCTCGCGGCCCATCAGGGCGGCGTTGCCGGAGTCTTCCAGCCAGCGCTGCACCCGGGCGTCGCGGCGGGCTTCCTCGCGCCGCTTGACCGCCTTGTCCGGGGCGATTTCCAGGACGGCGCGGGCGATCGCGGCGCGCAACCCGCCCGGGGTCAGCCGGCCGGCCCGGTCCAGCACGAGCGCCTCGGCGGCGCGGGCCTCGGCGGGGTCCAGGTTCGCGGTCGCGCGGGCGATGATCTCGGCCTTAGCCCGGCGCAGCACCCCGGTGCGGAACGCAGCCCTGGTGCCGGGCAGCTTGACCTCCAGGTCATGAGCCAGGCCGAGGATCCCGGCGGCACCATAGCGGGTCTCGGCCAGGGCGTCGGCGAGCTCAGCCTCGGTGAACTCATCGTAGGTGGCGGGCATCTGCGCCGGGCCTTCTGGCGGGCAGCCCGGTTCGGGGCGGCGCCGGATGAGCTCGGCGACCGCGACGTGCTTGAGCGCGCACGCGGCGGCCTCGGCCCGGTCCAGCGCGCAGATCACCCCGGTCAGCTCGTCGTCGGACGCTCCGGTGAACCGGTCACCGGGGCCGGCGGCGGACTCGGCCAGGCCGTGCAGCGCGGCGCCGCCGGGGGCCATGTCGAGCAGCTGCCCGGTGGCGAACGCCCCGCCGGGAAGATCGCGGCTTGCGGGCAGGCGAGGGCGAGTCCTCGGGATCTGGCTCTTCGCCGGGCGCCAGCCCGGGATCCTCGTCATGCATCGACGCCAGCCGCGCGACCCACTCGTCCTCGGTCAGCCAGTCCTCCTTCGAAGGCGGAAGCTCCCGCCAGCCCCTCGATTCATCCTGCATGGGATCACCGGTTGAAGAGTTGCCCGCCACATGAGCCATCCGGGCAGCGTCATCGTCCTGCCCGGATGGCTCATCGGCGGGGGTTGCTGGCATTGATCCCTCATTCGACGGTGACATGATCGTCATTACATTCGAATTATAAGCTCTTTGTGGCAGCAAGGCAACCCGTTATGTTGCCAATGAGAACTCCAGAGCCGATTGTTAAAGAAGAAATTCAAATCTATAGACGAATGATCGACTAGCCCTGGTTGGTCCGGGGGAGGCCGGTCCCCAAGGCGGCCGAGGCTGCGGATGCCGGGCTGCCGCGGAAGCCCAGGCCAGGGGAAGCCAGGCCAAAGAATCCCTGCCGACTCGCTCAGCCGGGCTGACGGTTATTTGTTCCGACCGCGTTCAGGGGGCTGCCCGACACCGCGGACGGCCTCACCCGCGGACGGCCTCACCCGCGGACGGCCTCACCCGCGCGGGCGGCCTCCAGCGCGAGCAGTGCCACGTGCAGCGATGTCCGCGACTCGGCCGAGCTCAGGTCGGTGCCGAGGATCCGCTCAATCCGGTGCAGCCGCTGGTAGAACGTGGGCCTGGCCAGGTGCGAGTTCTTGGCCGCTGCCGCCTTGTTGCCCCCGGCCGCCAGGTACGCGGCCAGCACGCTGATGAGGTCGGTGTCCTGATCGCGGGCGAGCAGGGCACCGAGTTCGCGCTCCACGAAGGTCTGCAGCCGCGGGTCGTCGCGGAGCAGATGGAGCAGGCCGCGCAGCCGCAGATCAGGTAGCCGGTAGAACAACGGCCGCTCGCGGATGTCGGGGCGCCCGGCCGCGACGTCGGCGACCTGACTGGCTTCGAGGAACGAGCGGCGCACGTCCCTGATCGATCCAGCCGCGGCGCCGACCCCGATCACGAGGCCGTCCTGATCGTTACCGAGCCGCTCCCTGATCAGGGTCGCGAGGCTGGTCAGCACCCGGTCCGGATCCGCCTGCGGGCTGAGCGAGAGCATAGCTCCGGCGCGGGCATCATCCAGGGTTCCGACCAGCGCGGGGATTCGCTCGGTCCGGCACGCGGCGGCCGCGACGTCGGCCACGTCGAGCACCCGCGCATGAGCGGAAACCCCAAGCGCTCCCAACGGTCCCAGCGGATCGCTGAGCCGGAACACCACCGCGATGAGCTGCCGGTCATCGACCGGAACCCCGAGCGCCCGGGCGCGCACCGCGGCTTCGGCCGGATCGGCGTGGGCTTGGGTGATGATGCCGGTGATCAGCGTCCGGTGGGCCTGGCGGTCCAGGCTTTCCCGGTGCCGGGTGAGCAGGCGGCCGAGCGCCAGGGTGGTGGCGGCCCGCTCGACGAGCACCGTGTCGGTGCCGGTCGGCGGTTCGTCGCAGACCAGGATCACGCGTCCCCAGTCCTCGCCGCGCGCGCCGACGGGCGTGAATAGCCAGCCCGACGCCTCGTCGTAGGCGGTCCGCCCCGGCCGGCCGGGCTGTTCTGGTCTGCTCGGGCCCGCGGCTCCGCTCGGGCCCGCGGCTCCGCTCGGGCCCGCGGCGCTGACCGCCCGGCTGCGCCGGGCGAAGCCGGCCAGCAGCCGGGTGGGATCGGCGCTGCCTGGCTCGCAGGCGAGCACCCGGTGGGCGAGGTCGGCCAGGATCACCGGCCGCCCGGCCAGGGTCGCGGCCTGCCGCACGACCTCGTCGGGGGTCGCGCCCGCGACGGAAAGCTCGGTGAACACCTCGTGCAGGCGCTCCGACGCGCGCAGTTCTTCCAGCTGGGCGTCGATGATCCGGGCGTGCACCGCCTCGGTGATATCGACGAATGGGACCTCGCGCTCGAACGCGATCAGCGTCAGCCCGCAGCCGGCGGCGGCCCGCACCAGGGCGTCAGGCAGGGCACCGACGTACCGGCGGCCCAGCTCCACCGCCAGCGCGCTGACCCCGGCGGCGGCCAGGTCGGCAGCGTAGCGGGCCAGAAGGGTCGGCTCGGACGGCAGCGCGATTCCGGTGGTGAGCACGAACTCGCCCCCCTGCAGCAGGTGGGCCACGTCCGCCAGCTCGAGCACATGGACCCAGCGAACCCGCGCGCCCAGTCCGGACGAGCCCGCCACCACCTGCGGGCTGCCACGGCGCACCACGTCCAGGCCGAGCAAATCGCCCACGGTGGGAAGCATAGAACAAAGAGTAAAGCCAAAGCCTGAAAGCCTTACATGATGTCGGTTCCCTCGGGCGACGAAACCAGGAAGAGTGGGAAACATGTCTGAGCTACTCGCCCGCCACCGCGCGGTCATCCCCAACTGGGTCGGGATCTACTACGACGAGCCGATCGAGATCGTCAGCGGCAAGGGCTGCCGGGTGACCGACGCCCAGGGTCGCGGGTATCTCGACTTCTTCGCCGGCATTCTCACCAACATGCTCGGCTACGACGTGCCCGAGGTCCGCGACGCGGTCGAGCGGCAGATCGCCAGCGGCGTCGTGCATACCTCGACGCTGTACCTGATCCGCAACCAGGTCGAGCTCGCAGAGAAGATCGCCAGGCTGTCCGGCATCGAGAACGCCAAGGTGTTCTTCACGAACTCAGGCTCCGAGGCGAACGAGGTCGCGCTGCTCGCCGCGCTCACCGCCAGGAACGCCAACGAGGTCCTGGCTATGCGGGGCAGCTATCACGGACGGTCGTTCGGCACCGTCGCCGTGACCGGCAACGCGGCCTGGAAGATGTCGAGCCACAGCCCGTTCGGCACTCATTATCTGCACGGCGCGGACCGGCAGCTGGCCGCCTACGCCGTCCTCGATGACGCCGATTACATCAGGGCCTGCACGCAGGACCTGCGCGCCCTGCTGGCCGACGGCATCCATCCCGCCGACGTCGGGTGCCTGCTGGCCGAGCCGGTGCAGGGGGTGGGCGGGTTCACGATGGCACCGGATGGCCTGTTCGCGGCGTATAAGGAGGTCCTCGACGAGCACGGCATCCTGCTGATCTCCGACGAGGTGCAGACCGGCTGGGGTCGCACCGGCGAGCATTTCTGGGGCATCAGCGCGCACGGGGTCACCCCGGACGCGATGACGTTCGCCAAGGGCCTCGGCAACGGCTTCGCCATCGGCGGCGTGGTGGCCCGCGGCGACCTGCTCGACGGGATCCGCGGCAACGGCATCTCCACCTTCGGCGGCAACCCGATCGCCACCGCCGCCGGCAACGCCACCCTGGATTACGTGCTCTCCCACGACCTGCAGCGCAACGCCGCCGTCACCGGCCGGATCATTATCGACGGCCTGAAAGAAGCCGCCAAGAACACCCCCATCGCCGGCGAGGTGCGCGGCAAGGGCCTGATGTTCGCGGTGGACCTGGTCGACCCGGTCAGCAAGAAGCCGAGCCCGCCGCTGGCCGGCCAGATGCTCGAGGCGACCAGGGAACGCGGCCTGCTGATCGGCAAGGGCGGCCTGTACGGGCACACGCTGCGGATGGCGCCGCCGCTGACGCTGACCGAGGCCGAGGCCAAGGAAGGGCTCGGCATCCTCACCGACGCCCTGAACGCGGTCAACCAAAACGCGGTCAACCAAAACGCGGTCAACCAAAACGCGGTCAACCAAGGGGCAGCCAAGTGACCTCCAAGCACATCACCCACTGGATCGGCGGCAAGCCCTGGGACGGGGAGTCCGAGCGTCACGGCGACGTGTACAACCCGGCCACCGGGCAGGTCAGCGGCCAGGTCGACTTCGCCTCACCGGCCGAGGCGGATCTGGCGGTCAAAGCGGCCAAGGACGCGTTCGCCACCTGGCGGCGGGTCTCGCTGGCCAGGCGCGCCTCGGTGCTGTTCGCCTTCCGTGAGCTCGTCCGCGCCCGCACCGCCGAACTCGCTGCGCTGATCACCGAAGAGCACGGCAAGGTCGCCGCGGACGCGGCGGGCGAAGTGGCCCGCGGCCTGGAGGTCGTCGACTTCGCCTGCGGCATCCCGCATCTGCTCAAAGGCGGGTTCTCGGAGAATGTCTCGACCGGCGTTGACTCGTACTCGATCAGGCAGCCGGTCGGCGTCGTCGCGGGCATCACGCCGTTCAACTTCCCGGCCATGGTGCCGATGTGGATGTTCCCGCTAGCCATCGCGTGCGGCAATACGTTCGTGCTCAAGCCGTCGGAGAAGGATCCGTCCGCGTCGCTGCTGCTGGCCGCGTTGTGGGCCGAGGCCGGCTTGCCGGACGGCGTGTTCAACGTGGTGCACGGAGACAAGGTGGCGGTTGATGCCATCCTGCAGCACCCCGACATCAAAGCGGTGAGCTTCGTCGGCTCCACCCCGATCGCCAGGTACGTCTACGAGCAGGGCACCAAGGCGGGCAAGCGGGTGCAGGCGCTGGGGGGCGCGAAGAACCACATGGTCGTGCTGCCAGACGCCGACCTCGACCTCGCCGCGGACGCCGCCGTCTCGGCCGGGTTCGGCTCGGCCGGGGAGCGCTGTATGGCGGTATCCGCGCTGGTCGCGGTCGACCCGATCGGCGATGAGCTGGTCAGCAGGATCTCCGGCCGGGTCGCCGGGCTGCGCGTCGGGCCGGGCTACGACGAACGGTCCGAGATGGGGCCGCTGGTCACCGGGCCGCACCGGGACAAGGTTGCCTCCTACCTGGACTCCGGTGTCCGCGAGGGCGCGACCCTCGCGGTCGACGGCCGGGCCCACCCGGTGATCGGCGGCGCCCCAAGAATCCCAAGAACCCCAGGAAACCAGGAGGGTTTCTGGCTCGGCCCGAGCGTCCTGGACCACGTCACCCCCTCGATGAGCTGCTACACCGACGAGATCTTCGGCCCGGTGCTGAGCGTGCTCCGCGCCCCGTCCTACGACGCGGCCGTTCAGCTGGTCAACGACAGCCCCTACGGCAACGGCGTGGCCATCTTCACCAGCGACGGGGGAGCGGCCCGCCGGTTCGTGTCCGAGGCCGAGATCGGCATGGTCGGCGTGAACGTGCCGATCCCGGTCCCGATGGCGTACTACTCCTTCGGCGGCTGGAAGGCCTCGCTCTTCGGCGACACTCACGTCCACGGCACCGAAGGAGTGCACTTCTACACCCGCGGCAAGGTCGTCACGTCCCGCTGGCCCGACCCGAGCCACGGCGGCGTCAACCTCGGCTTCCCGGTCAACACGTAGCGGCCCGTACAGCCTGCCCTGGGCTCAGAGCAGGCTGTTTACCTCATGCACGTCGCCGCAGGGGACGTCGAGCGCCGCGTGGTGCTTGCGGATGGCGTCTTCGTCCGGCCCTTCGAGCAGGCAGTAAACCTTGCCGTCGGCGTTGTGGTACAGCTCGATCTGCCGCACGCCGAACTGGTCGCTGACGCCGTCCCGCGTGCCCTGGGCGATCTGCTCGATCGCCTCCGGCGGCAGTTGCAGGTCGTCGTGGTAGTCCATGAACCGAGGCACTTCTTTGTCCTCCCGTTGCGGCTGTTGTCTCGGCCACTATGCATGAGTGGCCAGCGTCTTGTCCACAGCGTGTGACGGAGCGGGCCGCCGTGATCTCCAGCCCCAGGCCCGGTCGCCGAGCAGGGCCAGCCCGGCGGGCAGCAGCACGCCGCGGACCACGGTGGCGTCGATGAGCACCGCCAGCGCCATGCCCACGCCGAATATCTTGAACTCGATGATGGACAGGGTGGCGAAGATCGAGAACACCGCCACCATGATCACCGCGGCGCTGGTTACCACGCCCGCGCTGCGGGCGATGCCGCCGGTCACCGCGTCCTTAGCCGACGCGCCGCCCAGCCACAGCTCTCTGATCCGGCTCAGGATGAACACGTGGTAGTCCATGCTCAGCCCGAACAGCAGCACGAACATGAACAGCGGCAGCCAGGGCGTGATCCCGCCGTAGGCGCTGAAGCCGAGCAGCTTCTCCAGGTGGCCGTCCTGGAAGATCAAGACCATGAGGCCGTAGGCGGCCCCGACCGAGAGCAGGTTCAGGCCGATGGAAAGCGCCGGAATATAGACGGAACGGAACGTGGTCATCAGCAGCAGGAAAGCCAGACCCAGCACGAAGGCGAAAACCCACGGGATGGTTTTCGACAGCTGCGCATCGAAGTCGTGATTCCCGGCGGTCAGCCCGGCCACCGAGTAGCTGATCCCCGGCACCTTGCCCAGCGTGGCCGGCAGGGCCTGGCCCCGCAGCGCGGCCAGCGCGCGGTTGGACGCGGCGTCGGTCCCGTCGCCCGCCAGCGGCACCGACACCACGAGCACCTGGTCGTTACCGAACATCGCGGTCGTGATGGGCTCGCGGATGGCGCCGTGGGTGGCCGCCACCTGCGCGTGCAGCGCGGCGACGGCCTCGCTGACTCCCTTGCCGCCGAGATCGGAGCCGGTCACGACCACCTCGGCGGGCTCGGGCCCGCCGGGGAAGGCGTCCGAGATGTCGATCAGGCTACGCACCACGGGCACGCTGGTCGGCAGGTCGTGGATCCCAGGGTCCTCCAGGTGCAGGGAAAGCACCGGTATCGCCAGGACCAGGAGCACGGCGGTGGCCACCCCGCCCCAGGCCAGCGGGCGCCGTACGACCGCGCGGGCCAGCAGGCCCCAGAACCTGGACTCCCCGGCCGCGGTGCGCCGCCTGCCGAGGAACGGTATCCGGCCGCGATCCGTCCACTTGCCGAGCATGGACAAGATCCCGGGCAGGAAGGTCAGCGAGCCGAGAACTGCCACGCCGACCACCATGATCGTGCCGACGGCGATGCCGGAGAACACGTCGATGCCGGTGAGGAACAGGCCGGCCAGGGCGATCATCACGGTCAGCCCCGACACCACGATGGCCCGGCCGGAGGTGCCGGCCGCGATCCGCAGCGCCTCGGTGGTGTCGTGCCCGGCGGCGCGCTCCTCGCGGGTCCGGCGCAGGTAGAACAGCGAGTAGTCGATGCCGACCGCCATCCCGACCAGCAGCACGATGGAGGAGGTGGTGCTGTCGATCGGCAGCCAGCGGCTCGGGATGGCCAGCAGCGAGATCGCCGAGATCACCGCGGTGCCCGCCAGCAGCAGCGGGATGCCCGCCGCGATCAGCGCGCCGAACACGATCAGCAGCAGGACCAGCGAGACCGGTACCGAGGTGATCTCGGCCTTGCGGAAGTCCTGGCCGGTGATGTTGTTGGTGGCCCGGTCCAGGCTGGCGTCGCCCGCCTCCTCGATCTTCAGCCCGGGGTGGTGCGCCGCGACGGCCGCGACCGCGTTCATGGCCGGGACGACCGCCTGGTCGTCGTTATCCGGGTTGCCCGCGACGTTGAAGGTGACCAGCGCGGACTGGCCACTAATGAGACCAGCACTGACCAGGCCCTTGCTGGTGAGCGGGGACTGGATGCCGGCCGCCGAGGCGGGCACGGACCGCAGCGCCGCGACCACCTGCCTGACTGCCTCCCGGATCTGCGGGTCATGGCCGTACGTCTGGCTCGCGGAGCGGCCCTGGATGAGGATGCTCTCGCTGTCGGGCTGCTGCACGACGGGCTGCGCGAGCACCCGCTCGGCCCGGCCCGCCTGCCCGGGGTCGTAACTATTG
>Ga0302180_10001327_pt1 | contig 19878 bp, 13 predicted proteins | sample I_Palsa_E3_2_FD_200575 | JGI IMG/M metagenome (GOLD analysis project Ga0302180, IMG submission 200575) | Peat permafrost microbial communities from Stordalen Mire near Abisko, Sweden - I_Palsa_E3_2 | ecosystem: Environmental > Terrestrial > Soil > Palsa > Peat permafrost | place: Sweden... | reverse complement strand
TTCCACGCCACCGCCTTCGACAGCTTCCTGTGGTCCGGCACCATCGGCACGCTGATCCTGCTCGTGGTGTACGTGCTGGCCACGCTCGGCTGCACGATCCTGGTGTTCGTGCGCAGGAAACTGCCGGTGCCGATGTGGCAGATCGTGGTGCCGATCGCGGCGATCGTCGTGCTCGGTTACACCTTGTACCGCAACGTCATCCCCTACCCAACCGGCGCGGCCGCGTGGTTCCCCGCGGTGTCGGGCGGCTGGCTGGTCGCGGCCATCCTGGCCGTGATCTTCGCGCCCGGCACGGCGCGCAGGCTCGGGGTAGCGCTGGCCGCCCGGGAGGGCATCGCGGCGCCGGGCACCGAGGTGACCTCGGGCGCGCACCGCAGGCGCGGGCTGGCGAGCACGCGCGACGAGGCGTCCTGAGTGCCTGAGCTGCTCGGTTGCGTCGCTGACCAGCTGCTGGTCGATCACCATTGTCACGGCGTGCTCGGCCGGGACGCGGACCAGGTCACGCTGGAGTCGATGCTGACCGAGGGGGCCGGGTGGCCGGGCGGCTCGGTGTTCGACTCCGGGGCCGGGTTCGCGTTCCGCCGCGTCTGCCCGCCCGTCCTGGGCCTGCCAGCGCACATCGAGCTGAGTGACTACGTGACCCGCCGGGCCGAACTCGGCGCGACCGAGGTGAGCAAGCGCTTCCTGGCGGCGGCCGGGCTGTCCTACGTGTGCGTGGATACCGGCTTCACGCCGGAGCCGGTGACCTCCCCGGCCGAGCTCGGCGGCCTGGCGGGCGCGACCGCCGGTGAGATCGTCCGGCTCGAGCGGGTAGCCGAGGACGTCGTGGCCGCCGGGGTCGGCGCCGGCGGTTTCGCTGACGCGGTGCGTTCCGCGCTGGCCACCCGCACCGCCGCGGCGGGCGTGGTGGCGGTGAAGTCAATCGCCGCCTACCGCACCGGCCTGGACCTGAGCCCGGACCGGCCCACCGACACCGAGGTGAGCGCCGCGGCCGGCCGCTGGCTGGCCGCCGGAGCGGTGACCCGCCGGCCGCGGATCGCGGATGAGACCCTGCAGCGGTTCCTCATCTGGTCCGGCGTGGACCTGCGGCTGCCGGTTCAGTTCCACGTCGGCTACGGGGACAGCGACGTCGACCTGCACCGCTGTAACCCGCTGCTGCTCACCCCGCTGCTGCGGGCGATCCAGCCCACCGGGGTGCCGGTGATGCTGCTGCACAACTACCCCTACCATCGCGAGGCCGGCTACCTGGCCCAGGTGTTCCCGCACGTGTACGTCGACGTGGGGCTGGCCACCCATAACCTGGGCGCCCGGGCGAGCGCGCTGCTCGCCGAGGCGCTCGAGCTCGCGCCGTACGGGAAGTTCCTGTACTCCTCCGACGCGTTCGGGCTGCCCGAGCTGTATTACCTGAGCGCGGCGCTGTTCCGGCGCGCGCTTTCCGACTTCCTGCGCGCGGGGCTCGAGGAGGATCTTTACCCAGAACGGACCGTGGTGCGGCTCACCCGGATGCTCTGCGCCGACAACGCCAAACGCGCGTACCTGCTCGCCAGCCAGATGTAATGCGGCCTGCTGACCGGCGACGCGCTGGCCGCGGACATCAGGGAGCGGGCTCGACGGCGTACCCGGTGAGGTGGCGCAGGGCGTCGGCGAGGAGGCGGGTTTGCGGGGCGGCGGCGTCGAGCCAGTGGACGCGGGGGTCGCGGCGGAACCAGGACTCCTGACGGCGGGCGAAACGCTTGGTGGCTTTGATCGTCTCGGCCCGCGCGTCGTCGAGGGTGCACTCGCCGTCCAGGTGGCGCAGCAGCTGCTGGTAGCCGAGCGCGCGGCTCGCGGTGGGGCCCTCGCGCAGGCCCTGGGCGGCCAGCCGCCGGACCTCGGCTGGCAAGCCCGCCTGCCACATCCGGTCGACCCGGGCGGCGATCCGCAGGTCCAGTTCGGGCCGGGGCAGCGTCAGGCCGATCTGCGCGGCCGGGCGGACCCGCCCCGTCGACTCATAGGCCGGCATGGTGGCGGTGAACGGGCGGCCGGATATCTCGATCACCTCAAGTGCCCGCACGATCCGGCGCCCGTTGCCAGGCAGGATCGCGGCGGCCGCGTCCGGGTCGAGCGTGGCCAGCCGGGCGTGCAGCGCGGCGGGGCCCGCGGCGGCGAGCTCAGCGGTGAGGCGGGCGCGGGTAGCGGTGTCCGTTCCGGGAAAATGAAGGTCGTCCAGGGCCGCGCGGACGTACAGGCCTGAGCCGCCGACCAGCACCGGCACCCGGTCCCGGGCCGTGATGTCGTCGATCGCGGCGCGGGCGAGCTTCTGGTAGTCGGCCACGTTCGCGGCCTGAGTCACCGGCCAGATGTCGAGCAGGTGGTGCGGCACGCCCTGCCGCGCGCCTTCGGGCTCCTTGGCCGTGCCGATGTCCATGCCCGCATAGAGCTGCATCGAGTCGGCGTTCACGATCTCGCCGCCCAGCGCGCGGGCCAGCGCGATGCCCAGCCCGGACTTGCCGGTGGCGGTCGGCCCGACCACCGCGACGAGGGGCGTGTTCATGTCCCTAGTGTGCCTGCAGGGATGGGGCCCCCGCCGCCGCGCGGCCACGCCAGGTGGCGACGAAGTAGGTCACCTCGAACGGCGCCGAGACGTAGTCCAGCGTGGCGTCGAAACGATCCTCGCCTGCGGCGCCCGCCAGGACCTGCCACGCCGCCCGGCCGGCGATGAAGAGGCCATCGTCCCGGGCCGGGTCCAGCGCGGCGAGGGCGCGGGGGTTGGGCGCGGCCAGGGCCGCTGCCACTTCGGCGTCGTAGCGGTCGGCGGCGACATCGCGGACGCCAGGGGCACCTCGAGCCCGGCCGCCGGGGCCATCACCCATGACGAGCAGCGCCACCCGCGGCGCCAGCGCGGCGATCTTCTCGCCGAGTTCCAGGCACTCCCCGGTCGGCGCGTCCGCCGCGATCCCCCACCACACGGCACCCAACTCGCCGCCTGGTGCCGCGCCGCCGATCGGGGGACGTGTGAGCAGCCACCTTCCGATGGTCAGCGACAGCGGAAGGACGGCTGAGTTCGCTGCGCCCCTACGGTCGTCGCTCGCGGGGAACGGGACACCGAAAGCGCGCAGGCTGCCCGGCTCATCCGACGGGTAATCCCTGGTGCGCTCGGCTCCGCCGACCACCACGATCACGTCCGCCGCCGCCCCTCGAAGAGCGGCCACGGCCTGACGGCACGCGGTCCGCAGCCGGTCAAGTTCCTCCTCGCCAGGACCGGATCGCCCCGTGGCCTCGGGGATCAGCAGCGGTGGATGCGGACAGACCGCCGCCGCGATTAGCATCCGCTCACCGCGGGATCAGGGCCAGGAGGCTCACCGTACATGCCTGTCCCCTCTCGGGCCTCGGCGTCCCCATAGGTTACGTCAAGAGATCCCGGCCGCGCACTGATCGACTCGGCAGGCGTATACCTGCTGATGCTGCTCCGGCTGCGCGGCGACATCCCAGCTCAAGAAGTCGCCAGAGCTGTTGAGGGTCGGCTCAACGATCTGGTGCAAGTTTATCTGAGACTTGATGGGCACCTCGTTCCCGTCCAGATCGCGCAGAACGAGGTTGCAGATGCCGTTCCGGGTGACGGTGAACAAGACGAGGTAAGAGTGTGCTGATGTTGCGTCGCTCATGACCGGACTGAAGTTCGTACCATTGTTCACTCCAGTAACGCAAGCGTCATCCCATCCGGCTGGTTTTCCGGTCGCCGTAGTGATAGCACTGGCCTGTTTGGCAATATCCCAGACCAGAACACACTTCCCTCTAAAATCGGTGTCATTAGGTGCGTCTACGGACGTGAATGTTAGATATTTTCCGTCTGGACTAAAGTCTGGCCAGCTGAATCCCTGAGCATCTGGGCAGAAGCTCTGGTAGAGCGAACTAACGGGAATGGTTTGGCGAGTCTGGAGGTTTTGCACATAGACTTCGGGGTGACCAGGCACCGATCCTGGGAGGTTGGAAGCCCATGAGGTAAAGGCAACTAGCGTGCCGTCATGGTTGATATCAGCGTGCGTGCTGACGTTGTTCAGGAGTGCGCCACCGCTGCCGACGCTAGCCAGTACCGTCGTGTTATTAAGCAGGTCTCTGACATAAATGTTATTCGAGCGACTTGGGACGCCAGGTACGAGATTGTCGGCGGCCGATTCAAAAACTATTTTCGAACAGTCAGAACTGAACCTCGGGGCCCGGCTATCGCCATCGCCCGGCACACCGTCAGTACTCGCGCTCACCAGCGTCGTCTGGCCGGTCAGAGCGTCGTTCACGTACACCTGATAGTACGTGCCCGTCAACTGGGCGCTAGCTGAAACAAGATTTGTCGCGGTTGATGCGAAAGCTATAAATCTTCCATTCGCGCAGATTATCGGGAACTGGCTAGATCCGTTAGCCGGAGTTCCGCCGACGCCTGGGCTAGCCAGGTAAACGTCCCCTGAATCCCGATCTTTACGGTAGATGTTGTATTGACCGTTGCTGGCGAGCTGCGACAGATCTGTGGCGTCCGAGGTAAACGCAACATATCTGCCGGACGAATCGAAGCTTGGCCGACCGCTGTCGCCATTACCTAGTTTACCGTTTGCCGCCGAGCTCACGAGCTGCTGTGGCGAACTAGCTATCTTCACTTGAGAAGGTTCCGGCCTTACGTGAGAAGGTTCCGGGATTACGCCAGGAGTCTTGGAAGGTGAGACGCCTACGTACGCGAGGATGGCAGTAATACCTGCCAAGACTGCTACCACTGCGGCGAACGCGCTCGCCACGATTTTAAGCCGGGATCCACGCCGTGCCCTGGATGGTGCGGCAGCTGGCCGCTTGCCCGTGCCTGGACACCGGGCACCGTAGCGCGGATGGGTCCTGAACTGCCTGCCGCCTGGAGTCAGCTCGACTATTGCCGAGCAATCAGGGCAGCTTGCGTACTCAGCCAATGACTGACCCACTTCATCCGGCTATCGTAAGTACATCACTGTAGCGGACTATTTTGCCTTCTTTTCCCCGCTGGCGACAACTTATTCAGATAAGCCACAGATCGCGGCACGCGGTAGGCAAATTAGGGCATATAGGAGTAATATCCTATTCATTACTTTTGTAGTGGTTTCCAGAGACTGGTTACTGATAAAGCCGCTCCAGGTCGACCAAGAGCACGTCGCTGCTGCTGGCGGCCGCCTGGAGCGCGGGCTCGAAACCGGCCCCGGAGTAGCACGCCAGCGTGGTATCGGTCGCGTCATACCCCTTGGCGATCAGCAGGGCGCGGGCACGCCGGAGCCGCCCAAGGTGACGGATGCCCATGACCTTGCCCCACTTCGCCTCCCCCAGGGAGATGACCTGCCGCGGCGCGCCGGGCCTGGCCGGACCGAGGACAGCCACGTCGATCTCGATCTGCGTCTTGTCCTCCGGGTCAGCGACGGTACCTGACGCGACCTCCCCGAGCGCAGACCCGAAGATCCGGCGTCCTTCCGTGCGAGCGAACTCGCGGCATACGGCCTCAAAATGTGGTCCCACGACCTGAGAACCGAACGTCGGTCTGGCGTCGGCCCAGACCTCGGCGCCCAGCCCGAGCTCCAGGTCCGCCCACCTGGGCCGCATGATCGCCTCGTAGAACGTGATGAGCGGCTCAGTGATGCGATAACGTGTCCGGCCGGTCCGGAAGATGTCTGTTTCCTTGGCCACCAGGCCGGAGTCCTCGAGCACGTTCAGGGGATGCGCGATGTCAGCCGTCCTGCGGCCGATGTAGTTCGCTATCCCGCCCCACGTCTCGTTCCTCGCCGCGATGGCGGCCAGCACCGAGTGGTAGAGCGCCGGATCGCGGATTTCGGTTTCTTCAGCGAGCAGGTAGCGCGCCTCGCGAAGCAGCGGACGATCCGGGTTTAGTACCGAGCGCACGACCCAGGCGTCGAAGTCGGCTGGGCCGGCCGGGGCATCGTCACGGACGAGCTGCCTGCGGTAGGCGGGAGTGCCGCCGACAATGGCATGCAACCGCATCGCAAGCCCCGGATCGGTCGCCCCCCAGAACCGCGCGGCATCGCGGTACGCGAAGGGCTTGACCACCATCTCCAGGCCGGCTCGTCCGCGCAACGGGGCGTTGCCGGTCAGCAGGCCGCCCATCACCGACATCGCCGACCCGCAGAGCAGGACCCGGGCATAGCTTTCGTTGCCCTGGGACGGTCCGCGGTTGTCGATTTCACGGCGGATGAGCGAGGGCAGCACGGGACTCGACTTCATCAGATAAGGAAACTCGTCGATGACCACCGGAACCGGCTTGCGGTCTGCCAGGGCAAAGAAATAGCGGAGCGCGTCTTCCCAGCCCCGGAACGAGAACTCCGCCGCTGAGCCCGACTGCCTGGCCAGCGCGGCACCGAACATCCGCAGGGACTCCGCCTGGGTGGCCTCCACTGCCTCGAAGAAGAAACCACCTGCTCTCGCGGCAAGTGACCGGAGCAGGTAGGTCTTGCCCTGGCGCCGCCGCCCGCTGACCAGGCCGAGAGTCGCCTCCGGGCGAGGATCAGCGGCGAAATCGGCCAACCCGCTCCATTCCCTGTCCCTGTCGAAGACATGAGAGGGCTTCTTAAGGATGCCAGACATGATACTGAAGTATAGTCTACTGGACTGTACTTCAGTAAGTTGTACATCAGTAAGCTAAGGCGCCCGGCCGCGATGCAGGCATGCCGAGGAGGACGGGAGTGGCGGCCGGGGGTGCTGGGTCGGGGGGTGCGGCGGGAGGGGCGGCGGCGGCTTGCCAGGTGTCGCCGGCGCGGGTGCGGCGGACCGAGAGCGGGGCGCCGTCGGCCAGCAGGTAGTGGGGGGCGCCGCGGGTCACGGTGACGGTGACGACGTCGCCAGGGCGCGGGGTCGTCTGGTGCGGGGCGAAGTGCACCAGGCGGTTGTCGCGGGCCCGGCCCGACATGCGGTGGGTGGCGGCGTCCTTGCGGCCCTCACCCTCGGCCACCAGGACCTCGACGGTGGCGCCGGCCTGCCGCTGGTTCTCCGCATAGGTCGTCTCCTCGACCAGGGCGGTGAGCCGCTCGTAGCGCTCTTGTACCGTGTCCGCGGGCACCTGGGCGTCCATGGTCGCGGCCGGGGTACCCGGGCGGACGGAGTAACGGAAGGTGAACGCGCCCGCGAACCTGGCCTGGCGCACCAGGTCCAGGGTGTCCTCGAAATCCTGGTCGGTCTCGCCGGGGAAGCCCACGATGATGTCCGTGGTGATGGCGGCCGCGGGGATGCTGGCCCGGACCCGGTCCAGGATGGCCAGGTAACGGTCCCGGCGGTAGGCCCGGCGCATCGCCTTCAGGATTTTGTCAGAGCCGGACTGCAGCGGCATGTGCAGGCTCGGCATGACGTTCGCGGTCTCGGCCATCGCCTCGATGACGTCATCGGTGAAATCCCGCGGGTGCGGGGAGGTGAAGCGGACACGCTCCAGGCCCTCGATCTCGCCACAACCGCGCAGCAGCTTGCCGAACGCGGTCCGGTCGCCGAACTCGGCCCCGTAAGAGTTGACGTTCTGGCCGAGCAGCGTGACCTCGAGCACTCCATCGGCCACCAGCGCACCGATCTCGGCCAGGATGTCGCCGGGCCGACGGTCCTTCTCCTTGCCCCGCAGGGCCGGCACGATGCAGAAGGTGCAGGTGTTGTTGCAGCCCACGGAGATCGCGACCCAGGCCGAATAGACCGACTGACGCCGGGCGGGCAGCAGCGAGGGGAACGTCTCCAGCGTCTCGGCGAACTCGACCTGCGCCTCGTTCCTGACCCGGGCCCGCTCGAGCAAGGCAGGCAGCGAGCTCATGTTGTGCGTGCCGTAGACCACGTCGACCCACGGCGCGCGCTGGGTGATCTTGGCGCGCTCCATCTGGGCCAGGCATCCGCCCACCGCGATCTGCATGCCCTTCTTCTTCTGCGGCAGCAGATGACCCAGGTTCCCGTACAGCCGGTCGGCCGCGTTCTCCCGGACCGCGCAGGTGTTGAACACCACCACGTCCGGGGTCTGGCCGTCGGGCGCTGCCTGGTAGCCGGCCTCGTCCAGCAGGCCGGCCAGGCGCTCGGAATCGTGCACGTTCATCTGGCACCCGTAGGTGCGGATCTGGTAAGTCATGCCTCCTGCTGCCACGTGACCAGGATAGGGGTGGACGCGCGCGGCGGGGGCCCGGTGATCTCTGTGGCCGGCTTCCGGCATGATATCCGGTATGCAAACGGTTACGGAAACGGCATCTTATGGCGAATGGCCTTCTCCGATCACGGGCGCCGACGTCGCGCGCAATCAGATCGGGCTCGCCTTCCCGACGATGGCCGGCGGATTGGTGTGGTGGCAGGAGATGCGGCCGTCCGAAGGCGGGCGGCAGACCGTGGTCTGCCAGGGACCGGACGGGGTCAGCAGCGATCTGCTCCCGGTGCCGTGGAACGCCCGGACCCGCGTGCATGAGTACGGCGGCCGGTCATACCTTCCGCTCAGCGACGGTTTCGTCTTCGCCAACTTCAGCGACCAGCGGCTGTACCGCAGCCGGGACGGGGTCCAGCCGGAACCGCTGACGGCGGCACCCGGGCCGGACGCCAGTGACCGGTTCGCCGATTTCGTCCTCGCCCCGGGGGGGAACGAGGTGTGGTGCGTCCGGGAACGGCACTGTTCCAGCCGGGACGGAACTGGCCGGGATGGGGCTGGCCGGGACGGTGCTGGCCGGGTTAGGCGTGCGATCGTGGCGGTGCCGCTGGACGGCTCGGCCGCGGACGACCCGGACGCGGTCCGGGTGCTGGTCAGCGGTTCGGACTTCTATGCCTTCCCGGCTCCGTCTCCGGACGGCACCCGGCTGGCCTGGATCTGCTGGAACCACCCGCGGATGCCGTGGGACGGCACCGAGCTCAGGGTCGCCGCGCTCGGCGACGGCCCGGTGAGCGAGGTGAACCAGCAGCAGCTGATCATGGGGGGCGAGGCCGAGTCGGTGCTGGCCCCGGTCTGGCGGGACGCCCGCAGCCTGTACGTGATCTCCGACCGTTCCGGCTGGTGGAACCTGTACCTGGCTGACCTGCTGGCCTTCCCCCGGGCCCCCCTCCCTCCGGTAGCCCCCCTCCCTCCGGTAGCCCCCCTCCCTGAGATAGCACTGTGCCCGCGCGAGGAGGAGTTCGCCGCGCCGCTGTGGCAGCTCGGCCTCTACCCGTATGCGGTGCTCGACGACGGGCGCATCGCCGTGGTCCACGGGCAAGATCAGCCGCGGCTCGGCGTGCTCGACCCAGGTACCGGCCGGCTCACTGACTTCGACCTGCCTTATCAGGTTTTCGGATCCGGGCTTTCCGCGTCCGGCCGGAGCGTGGTCACGATCGCCGGGGGCCCGGCGGTCCCGCTGAGCGTGATCAAGGCCGACCTCCCCGCGCCGGGCCAGAGCCGGCAGGCCGCCGAGGTACACGAGCTGCGCCGGGCCCTGGACTCGGTGCCGGACCCCGGATATCTGCCGGTGCCCCGCAAGGCCTGCCTGACCGGGCCGTCCGGTTCCGTCGTGCACGCGCTCGTCTACCCGCCGGCCAACCCCGCGGGCCGGGCACCCGACGGCGAGCTGCCGCCTTACATCGTCTGGGTGCACGGCGGTCCCACCTCACAGGTCGGCCCCCGGCTCGACCTGGAGAAGGCGTTCTTCACCAGCCGGGGCATCGGGATCATCGACGTGAACTACGGCGGGTCGAGCGGGTACGGCCGCGCCTACCGGGAGCGGCTGCGCGGGCAGTGGGGCATCGTGGACGTGGCCGACGTCATGACGGCGGCGCTCGCGCTGGCCGAGGCGGGCGAGGCCGACGGCAACCGGCTCGGCATCCGCGGCGGCTCGGCCGGCGGCTGGACGGCGCTGGCCGCGGTGACGTCCGGCATCGGCGTCCTGCGACCCGACGCCCTGGCCGGAGAAGCCGGGTCGGACGCGGTAGGGGGAACCGGGCGGAAGGGGGTTTTCGCGGCGGCGACCTCGTATTTCGGGGTCAGCGACCTGCGGGGCTTCGCCGCCCAGACGCACGACTTCGAATCGCGATACCTGGACGGCCTGATCGGGCCGCTGCCGGAGTGCGAGTCGCTGTACGCCGAGCGGGCGCCGGTCGGGCACGTGAACGATGCCACCTGCCCGGTGCTGCTGCTGCAAGGGCTCGACGACCCGATCGTCCCGCCCGCCCAGTCCGAATCCATCGCCGCCGACCTGGCCGTGCACGGCATTCCCTACGCCTACCTAGCCTTCGCGGGCGAGTCACACGGATTCCGGAAGGCAGAAACGATCATCGCCAGCCTCGAGGCCGAGGTCTCCTTCTACGGGCAGATCATGGGCTTCACCCCGCCGGGCGTCCCGCCGCTGGCGCTGGCCGGCAGCTAATCGCTAACGAAGCACGGAACCTACCGGGTGCCGCCTTGCGCGGCGAGGGTGAAGTAGAAGGTGGCGCCGGCGTCGACAGCGCCCTGGGCCCAGGTGCGCCCACCGTGGCGTTCGATGATCCGCTGGACTCTGGCCAGGCCGACACCGGTGCCAGGAAATTCGCCGGGGGTGTGGAGTCGCTGGAAGGGCTGGAACAGCTTGTCGGCATAGGCGGGATCGAAGCCGACCCCGTTGTCGCGCATGTAGCAGCAAACCGTGCCGTCATCCTCGGTGGCGGCGGTGCCGAACTCGATGGTGGCATCCTCGCGCCCGGAGGTGAACTTCCAGGCGTTCTCGACCAGGCTGTCGAGCGCGGCCCGGATGAGAATACGGTCGGCGGTCGCCCAGACACCCTCCTGGATGACGAAGCTGACCCGGCGACCGGGATCAACGGATCGCAGGACCTCGGCGATCGCGGCGACCTCCGCGCCGAGATCGACCGGGACGAGGTTCATGTCGGCGTGCGTTACCTGCGACAGGCGCAGCAGGTCATCGAGGATCGTACCCATCCGCTCGCTCGCCGCCTGGATGCGCTGGGCGTAGTCGCGGCCGGTTTCGCCGAGAGGCTCGCTGTAATCCTCGAGCAGCGCCTCGCTGAATCCGTGTAGCCCGCGTAGCGGAGTGCGCAGGTCATGGGCGATCGAGTAGCTGAACGCCCGCAGGTTCCTGTTCGACAGCTCCAGTTCAGCCGTGCGCTGCTCGACGCGGGCCTCGAGCTCGTCCTCGCTCCGCTTTCGATCGGTGATGTCCTGGCAGATCCCCAGGAACCGTACCGGCACGCCCGCGTCGTCCCGCTCGACGACCGCTGCCTGCAGTATCCAGCGCAGGGCGCCGTCAGGGCGGACGATCCGATGCTCGACCTGGTAGCGATCGCTGCCCGCCAGCGCCGCCCCGACCGCCTCGGCGACCGCGGCCACGTCGTCCGGGTGGATAAGACCTCGGAGGGTCCCTACCTTCACCTCGGACAGCGCCGGGGGCAGCCCGTAGACTCGATGGGCCTGCGGCGACCCGGTGACCAGGTCGTCATCGTCCGGACCCCAAACCCACCAGCCGAGCCCGAGGGCCTCCTGCGCCTGCTCAAGGACGGTGCTCTGCTCGCGCACCGCCTCGTGCGCCTTGGCCGCCTGACTCTCCACGGCGCGCAGCGCGGTGAGATCGGTGAGGACCATGCACCGCAGGAGCATCCCGTCGAGATCGAATCCGCTGACCGCCAGCAGGACAGGGACGGTCGTGCCACCAGAGCCGGTCAGGTCCACTTCGCCGCGTGCGCTTTCGCCGACGCCGACGTCGAGCAGCCGGGCGAACGCGGGGCGGTGGACTTCCGCGATCAGGTCAAGCACTTGGGTCCCGATCAGCTCGGAGGCGTCCTGGCCGGTCATCGCGCCAAGCCGCGGGTTCGCGCCGAGGATTACCCCGCCGGTGGAGACGGTGGCGGCGCCTTCGCTCATCGCCTCGACGATAAGCCGGTAGGAGCGGTCGGCGGTGAAGTGGACCTGCTCCTGGCCAGGCGGGCCGATGATCAGCGAGTCGACGCTGCCGGTCCTGATCGCCTCGATCGTCTGCTGCAACTCGCGCAGCTGTGCCCGCACTTCGGCCAGCTCGGCGCTGTCCTCCCGGCTTTCCCCGGCCACGCCCTTAATCGTCTGAGTCTGAGTCTGAGTCTGAGTCAGGGTCTTCGCCGCCTATGGGCGTCAGGCCTAGTCATCACGCTCGCTCCCTTACTGTCGAATCTCCAGTCCGATGAGGAGACGGTCGCTGTCTGAGAGGTCGCCGACGAGCCTGCGGATCGGCTCCGGGAGCCTTCTGACCACCGTAGGCGCGGCCAGGATCTGGTCAGCGGCGGCTCGGCGCGGGTTCTTGAGCACGTCCACGACCTCGATCGTGTAGCGACCGGGCAGGTGCTCCTCGCAGGCACGCCGCAAATTTTCGATCGCCCGCTGACCCTTGGGCGATGAGTTGCTCACGTACACGCATAGATCCCACTGCTCGTCGCTGTCGGCGCCAGTCCAGTCATTCGCGGGGTAGGGCTCGCTCATGGCTTTTCTCCGTTGTGGGGCGAGGCGTCGGCCCAGCGCCGCGCCGCCATCGTGGACCGATCGGACTCGGTATCGGCCACCTGGTGACCCTCGCGCAGGTCGATCCGGTTGATCTCGGTCCGCTCGGCGTCGAGTTGGTCCTGCGTTGCCACCAGGTGGGCCTCGCGCTCGATGACGCTGCGGTGCAGCTCACGTCGCCGGTGGGCCAGCTCCTCGGCTATCCGCAGCTCCTCGTCGCGCTCGGCGGCCTGCTGGGTCACCCGGGCGGAGCCCGCCAGCACTCCGGCCGCGCCGATATACACATCGACCAGTTCGACCCCGTGATCGGTGAGCACGAACTCCCGCACCTGATTCGAGTGCGCCGTGCCGCGCGACTTCAGCACGAACAGCAGCCGGTTGCGTTCGCCGTTTGCCTCGATGTTGCGCAGCTGCAGCCAGGTGTCCACCATCGCCGACACGGACACCGTACTGACATCCTCCCCCTGACCAAGCGCCGTGATCACGCTGGTGATCCCCCGGCTCTTGAGCAGGTCGATCTGGCGGGCCACGCTGGAGGTCACCTCGGCGGCCATGGTCCCGTTGGACATGCTCGCGATCCCGTCGAGCACCGCCACCGACGGCTTCTCCTCCTCGATCAGCCCGGCGAGGATGGCCAGATGGGTCTCCAGCCCGAACGCGGACGGACGCGCCGCCCAGATGCGCAGCAAGCCCGCCTGGACCCACGGCCGCAGGTCGAGCCCGAGCGACTGCATATTGCGCAACACCTGGTCCGGCGACTCCTCGAGCAAGACCATCAGTGCGTGCTCACCGCGTTCGCAGGCCGAGTTCACCACGTGCGCGCCGACCGAGGTCTTGCCCGTGCCCGCGGTCCCACTCACCATGAGGGTCGATCCGCGGAACATGCCGCCGCCCAGCATGTGGTCGAGGCGGGGGATGCCCGTCGAGATCCGCTCCTCGGAGGCCGCGTAGTCGAGCGCGACCGACGTGATCGGCAGCACGGTGAAGCCACGCGCGGAGATCAGGAAGGGGTACTCGTTGGTGCCGTGCGCCGACCCGCGGTACTTGACCACGCGGAGGCGACGGGTGGAGATCTCCGCGGTGACCCGGTGGTCGAGCACGATCACGCAGTCGGTGACGTACTCCTCGATCCCGTGCCTGGTGAGACTTTCGCCCCCTCTGTTGCCTCGCTCCCCGGTCAGGATGGCGGTGATGCCCCGGTCATCGAGCCAGCGCACCAGCCGGATGAGCTCCGATCGCACGATCATGTCGTCGCCGAACGCGCCGAAGATCACCTCGATGGTGTCCAGCACGACGCGCTTGGCCCCAACCTGCTCGATCGCGTCCGCGAGGATGGCGAAGATCGGCTCGAAGTCGAAGTCTCCGGCCGCGGTGATCTCGGACGGATCCACCCGGAACGCGAGCACCACGAGCATGCCCTTGCGCTGAAGCTCGTCGAGATCGAATCCGAGCGATCGCACGTTGCGGGCGACCTTGTCCGCCGACTCCTCGAAGGTCATAAGCACACCGGGCTCGCCGTACTCGCGGGCGCCCGCGACCAGGAAGTTCAGCCCGAGCAGCGTCTTGCCCGCTCCTGCGCTGCCCGCCACCAGCGTCACGCGGCCCCTAGGCAGGCCGCCGCCGGTGATCTGGTCAAGCCCGGAAATCCCCGTGGGTGTCTTGTCCAGAGTGGGCCCCACCGCGTTGTCCGTCAGACTCGTCAGGATCGTGCTTTCCACGCGTTCACCCTTCCCCCGAGCCGGACGTCACTTTCCGGATCCCTGTCGTGCCTGCCGAGCAGAATGCCAAAAGCCTTGCATTATGTCCGAAAAGTTCAAAAACCCCGCCAACAACGTACCGCATCCTGTGCCTGGTTCCAGGCGCAGGACCGGGAGAACTATATTAATAAAATTAATACGAACAGGCCGAAAGCGGAGCAACCAGGTTCCTCCGCGTAATTTCTTTATATCATTATTCGGCCAACTTGGAAACGCTCCCAGGGCACGATGACAAGAGGTAATAACTTCTTGCAGGTAGAAGCTCGCCGCCTGGAGCTCGGCCGATGCCGCACGGAGGTGGTTGAACGCAAGCACCACCGCCCGTTCGGATAAAAAGGGCTTTACACGCTTTTCCGGTGAAATTCAGCGGGCGAATTCGGTGGACCGGGACTCGCGCACCACGGTGATGCGGATCTGGCCCGGGTAGGTCAGTTCCTCCTCCACCTGCTTGGCGATGTCGCGGGCGATGACCTGAGCCTGGATGTCGTCGATCCGGTCGGGCTTGACCTGACCCTGATCTCGCGGCCTGCCTGCATGGCGAAGACCTTCTCGACGCCCTCGTGGGCGGCGGCGATCTGCTCCAGGCGCTCCAGGCGCTTCACGTACATCTCCAGCGACTCCCGGCGGGCACCCGGCCTGCCCCCGCTGATCGCGTCCGCGGCCTGGGTGAGCACCGCCTCGACGGTGCGAACCTCCACCTCGTTGTGGTGGGCCTCGATGGCGTGCACCACGTCCTCGTGCTCGCCGTACCGGCGGGCGATCTCCGCGCCGATCAGCGCGTGACTGCCCTCGACCTCGTGAGTGAGCGCCTTGCCGATATCATGCAGCACCGTGCAGCGCTTGAGCAGCGCCGGGTCGAGCCGCAGCTCGCTGGCCATCATGCCGGCGATGTGGGCCGACTCGACCAGGTGCCTGAGCACGTTCTGGCCGTAGGACGTGCGGTACTTCAGGCGGCCGAGGAGATCGACGAGTTCGGAGTGCATGTCGGTGATGCCGAGCTCGACCAGGGCATCCTCGCCGGCCCGCTTGCACAGCTGCTCGATCTCCGCCTTGCCGCGCTCGTAGGCGTCCTCGATCCGCTGCGGGTGAATCCGGCCGTCCAGGACCAGCCGTTCCAGGGTGAGCCGCGCGATCTCTCTTCTTACCGGATCAAAGCAGGAGAGCAGGACGGCCTCGGGCGTGTCGTCGATGATGAGGTTGACGCCGGTCACCGACTCGAAGGCCCTGATGTTGCGGCCTTCCCGGCCGATGATGCGGCCCTTCATCTCGTCCCCGGGCAGGTGCAGCACCGAGACGACCGACTCGCTGGTCTGCTCGGTCGCCACCCGCTGGATGGCGAGCGTGACGATCTTGCGGGCACGCTTCTCGCCCTCGGACTTGGCCTCGTGCTCGATGTCCCTGACGATGAGCGCCGCTTCCCGCTTGGCCTGGTTCTCGATCGTGGCGACCAGTTCGAGCTTGGCTTGGTCGGAGGTGAGCCCGGCCACCCGTTCCAGCTCTTTGCTTCGCTCGGCGTCCTGCCGGCCCAGTTCGGCGACGCGGCGGTCGAGGTCCTGCCGGCGCTGGTCCAGGGCCTGGGTGCGGTCTTCGATCCGCTTCAGCTCCGCATCCAGCCGCTGCTCGCGGTCGGCGAGACGGGTTTCGCGGCGCTCGAGGTCACCGCGCAGCTCGCGTACCTCGTCCTTGACCGCGCGGATCTCTTCCTCGACTTCGCGGCGGCCCTGGGCGGCCTGTTCGGCTTCCTCGCGGGCCCGCTCCAGGACCCCGGTGGCCTCGGCCTCGGCGCGCGCGCGGATGTGATCGGCTTCCTGGGTGACCAGGTCGCGGCCGGCCTGGGTGAGCTGACCCGCGTCCCGCGATGTGCTCGCGGTCCGGCGCCAGACGACCCCGAACGCGAATATCACCGCGAGCAACCCGACTACCAGGAACGCGAGCGACAATCCGCTGCTCACGGTCACCCCTTTCCGTCCATAGCCCTCGGGGTACCTTGAGTTGTACGTCGGTACCAGGGTTCCTTGGGTTTATGCCCTGACGCGAGCGGTCGCACGCCGCTCCGCTCACCGGCTGTTTTTTCTTGTCAGCCTTGACTACGTTACGTATCCTCCTGCTGATCCTCCGCTGTCTTTCTGTGCCGGATGGGGTAATACCTCGCTGCCGTGAGGTTAAGGCTTGATAACCTTTTTATCAAGCAAAGCACCTTTGATCCGGACGAACAATGCGTCTTCCGGACAAAAGGTGCGTCGGTGTGGACCGGCGGGAACGGGGAAGCGCGGGCGCGGCGGGGGTGGGCAGGGCCGCGGCGGCAGGCGTAGTCCATGGTCGCGGAGGCGGTCGACAGGGTCACAAGAAGTAGCCGGGGTCGGCGGCTATCGATTGTTGAGCAGTTGCCAGGGCTTTTAAGCGGTTGCCTTGAGCTTTCCGGGTCGGGCGCCGGAGGCGGGCTCAGCCTTCCGGGATCTCGTCCTCCGGGGCGATATACGGTTCGGCGTCCAGGTCGATGACGTCGGCCGCACCTTCCTGCTGCATGGCCTCCCTGATCAGCCTGAACGCCAGGCCGGGCGGGTAGCCCTTGCGGGCGAGCAAGCTCGCCGTCCGCCGGGCCCGGGCCTCGGGGGACTGCCCGCGGGTGCTCGCTAGCTTCTGCTCGACTAGGCGCCGGGCGGTGGCGGCTTCCTGCTCAGGGTCGAGGGTGTCGACGGCCTCGCGGATTTCCTCGCTGTCGACGCCGCGGCGCCTGAGCTCGGCGGAAAGTGACCGCCGGGACAGGCCGCGGCTATGGTGCCGGGACTCCACCCAGGCCCGCGCGAACGACGCGTCGTCGATCAGGCCGGCGTCGGCGAAGCGGCTCAGCACGGCCTCGGCGGCATCGGCGGGCACGCCACGGCGCTGCAACGCCTGTGCCAGCTGGGCTCGGGTCCGGGGCTCAGCCGTCAGCAGCCGCAGGCAGATCTGCCGAGCTCGGGTTTCAGGATCACCGGAACGGGTTTCAGGGCCACGCGCCTCGGCTTCTGCCTCGGACGATGACCCTGAAACCCACTTACCAGCAGCCATTCTTTTCAGCTTTGCTAGAGCGAGACCGCCGATGCGGCCGCGGCTGCCCTCGACGAAGCGGACCCGTTGCCGTTCCCGGCTGATCCGTTGCCGTTGCTGGGCGCCGGGGTGGCCTCCGCGTCCTGGTGCGGTCCGACGCCGAGCTTTTCCTTGATCCGCTTCTCGATCTCGTTGGCCATGTCAGGGTTATCGCGCAGGAAGCTGCGGGCATTTTCCTTGCCCTGGCCGAGTTGGTCACCGTCGTAGGTGTACCAGGCGCCAGACTTGCGCACGATCCCCTGCTCCACTCCGACGTCGATAAGGCCGCCTTCCCGGCTAATTCCGGTACCGTAAATAATGTCGAATTCTGCGTTACGGAATGGCGGTGCGCAGTTGTGGACAATTACGTCCTCCGCGACCAGGTTGTGCAGGTTCTCCACTTCCACGTCGAAGGTGCGGGCACGCCGAGCGGGCAAGATCTCGCGGATCCGGGAGAACCAGAGCTGATCGGCCAGGATCTGGCCGAGGAAAGAATCGTCGAGCGCGTCGGCCAGCCGCTGTAGCCGGTCGCGGCGAATGCGTGGGCTACCGAGGACGACCTTCATGCCGCCCCGCGGATCTCCCGCGCTCTCGCCTATCAGCTGGGCTGCGAGTAGCGGAGTAACGCCCCGCCGCTCCAGATGGCTGAGCACTGGCTTGGCGATCTCCCCGGTCATGTAGATCCGCTGCGATCCCCGGTGCCGCTTGTCAAGAGCAGCAAGTTCCCGCGTCACTACCTGGCCACGTGGTCCCCACATCGCGATCGCGTCGGCGAATGCCGCGACGTTCTCCACTCCAGAGACCCGAACTTCCCATGACGGAAGCTTGCCGGATATCCGGCGGCCCTTTACCAGGCCCCCCCGCTGTGCGCGCGGGTCACGTCGCTGGACACTGCTACCTATGCCCCACCGCAGCAGAAGCCAGTGAATCTGCTGGGCGAGCTGCTCTGATGTTGTCGAGAAGCCGACCCGGATTCCGCCCGTCTGTTCCCGGGAAACATAGCCATCGGATTCGAAGTAACCGAAAATAAGGTTGGCTACGACTTCCGCCGAGACCTCGGGCGCGAAGAATTCCGGCGGCACCTTCTTCGTTGGCGCCAGGTACCCGTAGATCCCGGCCCGACGGCAGAGATCCAGGACACCGTTCTTCTCCCCTGGGCGGTGTGAAAGGGCTACGTCACCGATTCCTGTCGACTTCACCTCGCAGCCCAGAGTGGCGGCGATCCTCGCCACGTCCTGGTGCAGGGATTCCTCCATATTGATGAAGTGGACCGGCGTCTTCCCGCCTACGTAGCCATCACCGATGAGGTAGCCGAGGAGCCTGGCGTGCTCTGGTGGCATCGGCTCGTCCGAGCCGAAGCCCAGGAAACTACGCGGCCGCGCAACCCGGTCGCCGCAGGCGAGTTCTCCCGCGAGGCGCCAGCCGCGCTCGGTCAGGATCTTATGGTCCGGCGTGACCCACAGCTCGGTGTTGTCGCGCAACCTGAGGCCGATGACCTCCTGCTCGCCCTGGTCGAACCAGGACCGGACCTCACGAACGCTCAGCACGCCATTCTTGTCGGCGGACACGACGTGAGCCGGGAGCCGCCCGTCAACGATCTCCTCGATCCGGCGCGTTAGCCCGGTCGCCGGATCGAAGACCCGTGTTCCCTCGGCCAGGCACTTGTTCTTCACGACCTTGACACGAGTGCGGTTGCCGACAGATTCGGTACCGTCCTTCAGTGTCTCGATTCGCCGCACGTCGAGGCGGACGGAGGCGTAGAACTTGAGCGCCTTCCCGCCTGAGGTCGTCTCAGGACTGCCGAAGAGCACACCGACCTTTTCCCGCAGCTGGTTGATGAAGATTGCGGTGGTTTTCGTCTGGCTCAGCGCACCGGTGATCTTGCGGAGGGCCTGGGACATGAGACGCGCCTGGAGCCCGACGTGGCTGTCCCCCATCTCGCCCTCGATTTCCGCCTTCGGCACGAGGGCCGCGACCGAGTCGATGACGATGACGTCGATGGCCCCGGAGCGGATGAGCATGTCCGCGATCTCCAGCGCCTGCTCGCCGGTGTCCGGCTGGGAAACGAGTAGCGCGTCGGTGTCAACGCCGAGATTCTTGGCGTAGTCCGGGTCCAGCGCGTGCTCGGCGTCGATGAACGCCGCGATGCCGCCACCCTTCTGGGCGTTGGCTACAGCGTGTAGCGCCACGGTAGTTTTCCCGCTACTTTCCGGTCCGTATATCTCGACGATGCGGCCGCGGGGCAGGCCGCCGAGGCCGAGTGCCACGTCGAGCGCGATCGAACCAGTCGGGATCACCTCGACCGGCACTCGCGTCTCATCGCCGAGGCGCATGACCGAACCCTTGCCGAACTGCCGCTCGATCTGCAGAAGCGCGGTCTCCAGGGATTTCTCCCTGTCACCGGACCGCTCGAGGCTTTGCCTGCTGTTTGCTGCCATGGGGGACTCCCTGCCGGGTTAGGGGCCTGCGGGCACCTCCCGCACCGCCCAGGTCGTCTAAGTAACGGTCCCGCCGGACAACCCCCGGCGGATCAGTGGACACGCTACGCGCGACCACCGACATTTCTGCCGAGTGCCGCGCGGCACCATTAGTTCACTATAGAGCGAACGTGTATTCGATCATGGA
>Ga0302180_10001326_pt1 | contig 19881 bp, 19 predicted proteins | sample I_Palsa_E3_2_FD_200575 | JGI IMG/M metagenome (GOLD analysis project Ga0302180, IMG submission 200575) | Peat permafrost microbial communities from Stordalen Mire near Abisko, Sweden - I_Palsa_E3_2 | ecosystem: Environmental > Terrestrial > Soil > Palsa > Peat permafrost | place: Sweden... | reverse complement strand
AAAAGCCCCGCCCGCGAAACACGAAGGGTAGTCCTGGGCCAGGGGCGAGCGGCGAGATGACCACGGGGTGTTTTGGTGTTCGCCTCGGTGCTCGCGGCAAAGTCGGGACCTCCTGGCACGCGAACCGGCCGGCGTCTGGATCCGGTGCCGGTCGGTAGCGGCGCGCCTCGCGCGCGCGTGTGCGTGTGTATATAGGCGTTGGGTCGCAGTGGCGAGCTCCTCGGCGTTCACCCCACGCGTTCGAAGTCCCCCGTGAGCGCCCCTTGAAGCAACAGCTACAGTGCCACCAGCTCATAGACGTGCATCGGGACACGCGTCGGCTTGCCTGGCCTTTGGGCGATGAAGGATGTCACTCCGTAGGTCGTCCCGCGATAGCGAACCGTGCCCGATTCAGGCAGCGCTGGCGGGCCGGGCTGTGTGCTCCCTGCAATCTGGCGTAGGCCTTCCCTGAGGTACGTGAGCGCCCCCGTGTGGCTTTGGGTGAACGTCAAAAACTGCCGGTCGACGAGCCGTTGAGCACGAAGCGAAGCCAGATCAGGTGCGCGATCCGACCCACCTCGGCGACCTTCACCGCGGCGCAACTGAGCGCGGATCCGCCTCCCGCACCCGATCTAGCCTCCGCACCCAGCCTACGCCCCGCGGGCAGCAGCAGCGAGATCCGCACGAGGCCCGTCGGAAACGCTTTCGCGTCGAACGAGTAAGCCTGAAAATGTGCCCCTCGAATCACCACGGCGCCCCTGTCCGGAATCGCGACAGAGCCCGTCCTGGTCGTGCCCTGCAGAGGCACCCGCATCGCCCCGACATGCAAAATCAAAGGCACCCCAACCAGCCGCCGCTCGAGCCCAACAAACCCCAAATCATCCTGCACAGACAGCAAATATGTGCCAACTATCCGCCCGTGGTAACGCAGGCTGCCGCCGACCGGCGCAATGATGTACGGCCCTCCGATATCCGCGAGCAATTTGCCGCCTTGCAGAACCCTCAAACGCACGATGTGCGTGTGCGAGTAGACGAGTCCGTGCACCGCTTCCGTGACCGCGTTGGCCGCTTCTCTGACCGCTCGAGCTCCGGCTCCATTGCCCTTCGCGGGCGCACCGCGACTTGCGGCTGCGCTGCCCTTCGCCGGCACGCCGTTCCTCACGGGCGCGCCGTCTTTCGCCAGCGCGCTGACCCTCGCGAGCGCTTTTAGCAACGGGCCGTTTTCTTCGACCTGGTGCTGGTCGGCGATCGTCCCGCTTCCCACGAGCTCGTCGCGGTAGATGCGTTCGGCCACGTTGCCGTCGATGCTGACAATTGTCTGCGCTGTGGCCACCGCGCAGGGCGGCCCCACCAACGAAGGACCTCCCGTTTGCGTCACCGGCCCGCCGACAACACCGCGCCCGCCGCCGCCCGTATCGGCCTCGCTGATAGCCCCCGGCACGGCTGCCGACGCCAACAGGCTCATCATCAGACCTGCCAGGCCACGCGTTACGTCCAGGCCACGCATTGGCTGGATCCTATCCGGGCCATTCAGCCCCGGTTACACTGAGCCCCATGGAGGCGAGCTTAGAGCCGATCCGCACCGATTTCACGGGCTACGAGGGCCAGTACGTGGCGCTGGACTGGCGGACGGGTGAGATTGTGCTCGCCGACGGGGATCCACATGTGGTTCTCCGGGAAGCGACGGGTCTCGACCATGTCGTCGTGCAGGGCCGGGTCCCGTACCCGGATGAGCCGACGCGGATCTACTGACTCAGATGAGCCCCTCTTCCACCACCTCGGCCTTGGTTGAGCACGAGCGGCCTTCCTGGATGTACCCCTACCGGCAGGATGCACAGCTCGGTTGGCGGGGTGAGACGGTGCTGCGTCCGCTGCTTCCGGTCTCGCTGGTGAATGGAGATCGCGGGACGCCGCGGCTGGCCGGCCTCGTGGCTAGTGGGGCCGATCTGACTCTTGTCAGCAACCTGCTCGCCGAGCAGCTGGGGATCGGTCTCGAGGACTACGAGGGTGAAGGCGATCATCTGGCCGCTGGCGGTGTGGTGAGGGCAAAGTACAAGACGATCGACCTGCGTCTGCACTCCCCTGACGACTTGTGTCTGCACTCCCCCGACGCCGCGCAAGACGCCGCAGAAGACGGATATCGCCAATGGCGACAGTGGCGCTCCAAGATCGGCTTCGTCCAGGACTGCTGGCCCAGCAATGGGTTGGTGGTGCTTGGCAACGTTGGTTTCTTCGATCAGTTCGAAGTGGCCATCAGCGCCTTCGCCCATTCAGTAGCCGTTGCGGACCCAGATGATCGTTTTCGCGCCAAGTTTTGAGCAAAGAGCCCCAGAAACACTGGGCATGTGAAAGTTTGGGACGCAGAATCGACCGTCCCGTCGCAGTCGGCTGATACTTTCGGAGACGGTCAATCCAGGAACCCACGGAGTCGGCTCGAGAAGTCGAACGGGAAGGGACGAGGAAGGACCAGCATCCGGCTTTCGTCGGTCAGCAGCACCGAAGTGCCGGCCGCCAACCGCGGCCACCGCAGTTCCCGAAGCACCAGCTTTTTCCGCGGCACCCAGCTTCACACCGCACCGCAGCACCCGCTTTTAGGCAGCACCGCAGCAATTGACAACTGAATACTTCGCCGGGACGCCACTCCTGAAAGCTTCCTAGCGCCGATCCGTGCGAAGGGGTTGCCGTTGATGAGTTCGTGGTCTAGGCATAATTGAAGAATTGGCACACGTTCTGCCGGGTCTGAGCACCTCTGGGACGGAGCTGTTCTCGCGGCCCTTCTCCTTGCGGGCGCGCTCACTCACTGGCCAGGTCAACTCGATTCGGCCGGTCTTCTGGTCGGTCTTGGCGCCCGCGAACTCAAGCATCGTCGGAACCGGTTCGCGATCGCTGGCCTACCCACTTTGTGCGTTATTTGTAGGACGTGAGCCGGACGTACTTCGGCTTGTGCCGTGTGCCTCGGTTGTGCGGCATCAGGCCCCGGGGCTACTTGTATGGACGGAGTGTTCGTGTCGCCACGGCTCGAAGTCTGGGGTTCGGGAGCCGATAGGGCTCCAGACTATGGCTCACGCGCGGCATGCACGTTTGGCGGGCCGGGACGTGGGTCGAGTCCATCTGGTGCGGCTGGGGCCTTTACGGTGCATGAAGCACCTCGTTCCGACCGTGCTTCCATAGACGATGTGACGGTGCTGGCGCCGCAGACCAACCCCATCTCTGGAGCTCGCGAGTCCAATGCAGGCGACGACTTCCACGTCCTGTGGGCAACGAGACGAGCTCTGGGGCTGCTCGATCGCAACTCTGGTTTGGAGCTCGTTGTTGTGGAGGATCTATATCCCGCGGAGCCTGCGGGGGTGGACCCGGAGCTGCTTCTGGGCGTTGACCTCACGGAGTATTTCGGCGGCGGAGATATCGATACCGCTGATCGCGTGGTCGTTTCACAGTTGAAGTACAGCCATCGTCACCCCGAACGATCCTGGACTGCTGCGCGCCTCGCGAAGGCCAACGGAACGCGGCCCAGTGTCGTCCGGCGACTTGCCGACGTATATCGTGGGCTGGCCGGAAGCACGGACCGCGACCGCCTCCGCTCGATCCTGAGAATTTGCTTGGTTAGCAATCGGCCGGCGGACGCTCAGCTCGCGAAATCGCTCGGTGCTGCCCACGCCTGGCTGGATGCCCATCAAGGGCGAGTTGGCTTTTCGCGACTGTTGGCTGATCTCGACGCGCGCCACCACGCTGATCTCAAACGGCTACGCGTCGCGAGTAACCTCAAAAGCAGCGAGTTCAATGACTTCCTGCGTGTGCTACGGCTCGACCTCGGGCAGCTGCCGCGCATGGAGCAGGAACTTGCGATAACCGCTGCGCTTGCCGAGCATCTCCCAGAAGGATTGCGGCACGCTTCGCTATCGGTTTGCAAGCTCGTGCGCGACCGCGGACTTCCGGAGGGGCGCGGCCATCCAATCCGGGCGGAGGATGTTCTGGCATCGCTCGATGTCCCTGGGCTGGACGCGCTGTTCCCGGCACCGTCGGCTTTGGTCGCGCCGTCACGATTTGTTGCGACATCTGACGCTGCAAGGATCATCGACGCAATACACAAAAGTGACTCGCGCGTACTACTCGCCCATGGCGATGCCGGGATCGGCAAGACCACCTCGGTGCTACAGATCGAGCGTTATCTGCCTGAGGGCTCTGTGGTGGTGATCCTCGACTGTTTCGCGGGAGGTAACTACGACCGGCCTGCCCACGCGCGCCATCTCCCTGAGCGGGCCGTGTTGCAACTGTGTAATGCTCTCGCGGCCCAATGCAGGTTGCCGCTGCTGCTCACCGCACCGCGATCCACTGCGGACCTGTGGCGAGAGTTCGAGCGTCGTATAGCTGCGGCGGCAGCGAGTCTAGTCGCCGTCGGTGCAGAACTCCTGGTCGTTGTCGACGCTATCGACAACGCGGCGTGGGCTGCACGCCAGCGCGACGATCCTTCTTTTGTCGCAGATCTGTGGCGGTTGCAGATCCCATTGGGAGCCGGGCTTATTGCTACCGCCCGAACGGGGCGGCGCGATCAGTTGGCGCTTCCGTCGGAGGTCGATCAACTTGCACTTACGGGCTTCGACGAGTCCGCATCCTCGGAATACCTTCGTCTCACCTTCCCCGAGGCAAGCACGCAGGAGTGCCTGGCGTTCCACACGCGCAGCCAGGGCAACCCGCGTGTCCAGGCGTACGTGCTCGATCCCCGCGAAGGATCTGCGCAGACCGCAAAGCAGGCTATGGGACAGGCTCACAAGACCCCGGAGAATATTTTCGGCGACCTGTGGTCATCTGCTGTTGAGCAAGCCAAAAACCCAGCATGGGCGCACGCCCGTCTTGCCGACCTGATGTGCCTCACCCCGCCTATCTCGGTAGAGCGAATGGCGGATGTGGCCGGCGCGAGCCGGCCGGAGATCGAAACGTTCTGTCATGCCCTTAGACCCGGCCTTCGCTTTGATCAGAAGAGCATCACGCTCCACGACGAGGATTTCTCGAAGTATCTGCAGGACCAGGTCGCAGATGATGAGCGACGCGACGCCCACGGCCGGCTGGCCGATCTCTACGAGGCGCGGCAAGACACTGATCCCTACGCAGCAAGAGTCGTCGCCGAGCATCTTCGCGGCGCGGATCGCGGCACGAAGCTCTTGGCGCTCGCCCTTAGCGATGGTCCGCCAGTCGCAATAGCCGATCCCATTGAGCGGCTACAGGTATATCTCCGGCGTATCCGTCTTGCCTTGCATGTCGCCGAGATACACGACAACAAGCTCGACATCGCCAAGTTGCTCGTGCTCGCCGCGCGTGCGAAGTCGTCCGACAGTGCGATAACCGAGATCGTCAGGCAACGACCAGGTCTCGCTTTGCGTCATGGCGATCCGGACGCTGTAGGCGAAGTCTGGGGGCAGGACCGAAACCTCCACTGGCGGGGGCCGGTTCATATGCGCCTGGCCGCGCAGTTCGCTGTCGCAGGTGACCGCGCTCGAGCCCAAGCCGAACTGAACCTGGCTGATGCATGGATCCGGCGACGGCAGGAGCAACGCGAGCATTGGGATCTCGCTCCCGCTGACCTGGCGTGTGCGCTGCACGCCATAGTCATTCTTCGGGGCTGGACCTCTGCGTTGGGCGTCCTGGGTAGGTGGGAACCCGAAACATTCACTTCCTCCGTTGCTGAGCAGTTGGCATCTCAGGTAGCCAATGCCTCAGGCAAAAAGCGTGCGCTGAAAGCGATTATTTCACTGGATGTCTCTGCCTCCTTGAAGGTGCGCATGCTTGTGGCGGTCAAGCCCGGTCGCGGTGATGTCGCTCCCGCCGATCTTGCTCAAGTTGCAGCCACCCTCATCGAAGCTGCACCCAACATCATCAAGCCGGATGAAGACTGGATAGTCGACTTTGCTGAGATCATTGCCCAGTTCACCGACGAGATTGAGCTAACGCGACGTGTGCTCGACTTCCAGCCGCCGTTGCCAGGCTGGGCTCCATCTCGTTGGGAGAGCCTGGGCCAATTCGCATGCGCGCTTCGCGCGCGGGCACTGCGTGCAGCATGCGATGAGCGAGAGCTCACGCTCGAGGAGTTGCTGCCCGAGTCCGTCACCAATGAGGAGCAAAAGAACAAGAGTGATCGCGAACAGCAACGCAAGGCGATGACAGACAGTGTTGGCCCATACATCCCCATCTATGCTCACCGGGCGAAGTGTCTTCTGACGCGGCCAACAGTCAAAAAAGCCGCACAGCCATTCCACCAACAGGCAGCCAAGACGGCTGAGAATGCAGGCCACCAGTGGTACGAGCCCGGGTTCGGGCACATGCGTTGGGTGGCGCCGATGTGCGACGCACTGCTCGCGGCTCGCGGAACGGACCTGGCACTGGTTCGCCGCGTCGCGGCGAGCGCCCCCGCGGCCGCCGGTGACGGGGACGTCACCGTCTGGGCCACGATGGCGAGACGACTGATCACGGACCGCCGCTACCGCGATGAGGCACTAGAGCTCATACAACGAGCCGCACAAACGAGTACTACTCGACTACAACGTGCCTCCGAGCTCTCGGACTTCCTCCTCGATCTCGCCGAGGTCGCGGATGTCTATGACAAGGATCTCGCCGCCGAGCTCTACAACAGCGCCGTAGAAGCGGCTGCCGGGCTTGACGACGCCGGCGTCGGGACCCTGCTACTGCACGCCCACCTCGCGCCGGGGCTCGCGGGTCACGACGACGCTCCGCTGCTAGCGGCCCGCATCCTACGGGCCCTCGTTAATTACATCCCCCGCGTCAGCGACGAGGAATATCTTCCCTGGGGCGAGACGTTGAAGGCGGTGACGCTGCTTCACACGCCGTCCGGGCTAGCGGCCATGACGCGTTGGGAGGATCAGCGGCACCTTCGACTGTGGCAAAGCATCCCTTACGTACTCCCGCCTGCAGTCTCCACAGGGTTCCTCACTCCTTGTCACGCCCTGTCGCTGATGCCGCTGATGGGTGAGCAAACCTTCCAAGGGTCAACGCTGTGTGCATTGCTCGACCACCTTAGGTTCAAAGAGCCGCGGCCCATGGTCGCCACCGAGCTCAACCACACCTCCCTGAGGATCCGGCGTGACCTGCTCATAAACACGCGCGAAGACGTTGCCAAGGAGGTTCATGCATGGGCGACCCAGAACGGCTTCGGCAGCCTCACCGCCATCACAGCTCTTGAGCCATACATCAACCCACAGCCCGAGACGGTCGCATCGAAGTCGCCGTTCGAACGCGAAAGCGACGGTATACCCGATGAGTTTGAGACGGCCGCTGACCCCGACACCGCTACGAATCTCGGGGTGCGGCTAGATGGGCTACGGCGAAGCTACGGAGGCAGCGACACCGTGCATCGAATCATCGACGAAGCCGCCAAGGGGTTGCGACGAAACAAACGTGAAGCACTCCTGGCGACGATCGCTGATCTTCCGGTCGAAAGCTATGTCATGCAGTTCCACGCCGAGCATGTTCTGGACGCGCTTGGAAAGCTGCTCAAGCGGTGGTCGGCAGATCCAACCGTCCAGCGCTTCAGGCAGGAAGCGCTGGAGCGCTTCCTGATTGCCCAACTCCCCAACCTCGTCCGATATAGAGAGGCGAGCCGTAAGCAGCTTGCCGCCATGGCGCGACTCGTCGGTGAGAGCCGCGCAGCCCATCTCGCAATCGTCGGAACCGGAAATCACCTCGATGAGCTTAAGTCCGACGGGCTGTACTCGCTGGCTGGTCAGGTGGCCGGTGTTATGGAAGTCAACGAGCAGACCAAGTTCCTTGACTGGTCCCTGCGCTGGCTCGAGGAGGATCTCAGTGATCCGGCGATTATCAATACCGCCAGCACGAGCGACGTGCTGGCATCCATGCTTTGGAGCCTATTCGCTAACCCGGAAAAGGGTATCCGATGGCGCGCAGCTCACGCCGCCCGAAAGCTGTTGATCTCCGAGCCGGCTGAGCCTGCCCTCGCAGCGGCGCTGATGGAGCGAACACGCAGCGCCGACGGCGGGACGTTCAGCGATCCCGACTGCGACTTCCTGTCAATGTCCGCCAAGACCTGGCTGATGATGACGCTAGCTCGCGTCGCAGGTGACTCCCCCGACGTCGTCGTATCGCTCGCGCCCGACTTCGCGGCCACTGCACAGAACCGTGCGCAACCGCACGTCGCGATACGCGAGTTTGCCCGACGTGCGGCCCTTCGAGTTGCATGCACTCTCGACCCGTCCACTGCAGCAGACGTTCTCATAGCGAACGAGCCGGTGGCATGTGGCGCAACACGCGGCACTCACGGCGCTGCATGGTCGCATGATGAACACGGCACGGAGCGCTGGCACTTCAGCTACGACACCGAGCGGTATTGGTATGGCACACTCGGTGAGCGATTCTCCAAGTCCGCTGGAGACATCGCCCGCCGGGCTGAGCACTGGCTCATCGACGTGCTTGGGGTCCAGCCCACGGACAAATCTCGTCGTGAGGATCCTCGCCTGAACAGCTTGGAGTATTACGAGTTCGATAACAGTCATGGATCGCAACCACGCGTGGAGTCTGCGCGGCTGGCCTCTGAATACCATGCCATGCTTTTGGTCGCTGGAGAACTAGTCGATGACCGAAAGGCTATCCTGGTCGAGCGCTATGAGCCCGTGATAGATCCCTGGGCAGAGTGGATGACAGCTCATCTCGATGCCGCGCCCGACAGTTGGACTATCGATCACCGTAACCCAACGCCGCCTGAGCCCAGTCTGCTTAACCCAAAACTCGATAACGGCAACTGGGCCACGCTCGGCAACGATGAGATCGACCTCGCGCTCGGCCGCCCCAACACAGAGAGGCTCGTCGTCGACGGCCATTTGAGCCACTACCACGCTCAGGCCGGCTATGGCTCCGACAGGGTGGAGAGCGCGCTGGTAGCCCCTGGAACGGCGGCGTCGCTGACGCGTGCGATCAAGAGCGCAGAACACCCAGCCTATCTACCGCTTCCCACTGAGGACGGGGAGTACGAGCAAGCCACGATCGATCACGGTCCATTCCGCCTGCTCGGCTGGACGAAGGAGACCCGGAACGAACGCGAAGGCTTAGAGCGACACGACCCGCTCGCGCGGTTAGCTCGAAGCGTCACGCTGCCCGGTGCTGGATTTCTTGCTCACCATCGCGCGAAGGTCTCTCCAAGTAGCCGAGCCATCGTTAACGATGTGGGCGAGGTGCTGGCCTGGATCCAAGCCTGGAGTGATGAGCCGCCGCCTCAGCGCCGTGACTCTCGCGGCACCTTTACGACCGGTTCGCAGACCTTCGTAAACACGCGTGCGGTGCTTAGCTATCTCAAGGCCACCAAGACGTCACTCCTCATTCGCGTCTGGAGCACACGACGCAGACACCATGCCTACAAAAGCGATCAGGACAATACCCATGACCAAGAGATCCACCGCCTCGTCATCGTCGACCAGCATGGTCACGTCCAAGGACTACCAGGATGTCGCACGCTTAGGTGAGCGCATCGTCAAGAGCCTACGATCGAGCTTGCGCGATCGCGGGGACCACGATCTTCTAACACGGTGGATCTGCCACGAGGTCACCGAATCCATGGCTGCGGTCAATAAGGCGAAGAACGCTCGCGCACACAATCAGGCCGTTCGGGCGGCGACCGACCTAATCCTCCTACTATGGGAGCACCGCTCCGACTGGCCTGAAGGATGGCCGCCGAAAGCGGTACAGACGCGCCTCGCCCGGCTCGAGCGGCGCACGAGCCGGTGGGATCCGGAGCCCGAGCCCAGTGGCTCCGTGTGGTTCGACGCCATCCGCCAGCTGGACCTCATCGAGCACAACGAATATCGACTTGTCCTGCAGGTCGGTCTCCTCGAGGACGGTGTCGAGGATGTCCGAGCACTGCTCGATGAGCTCCCAGCGAAGCCCTACGGAGAGGAAGATCCCGAGGACATACAGACACTCAAGCGCCAAGTAGCACTACACGACGAAGCGCGGGAATGGGCCACGAACGAGGGAGCCGAGACCAACGCGGAGGTACGCGCGCTAGTCGAAGGCGAGTTTCGCAAGCTCGCCCGTGACCGTCGCGTCTTGATTCAGAGCCTGGTCAAGTCGCCAGAGCCCGAGAACGCGTGAGCCAAGCGGAACGGCTCCGATGGCCACCACATCCGCCGCCGCGTGATTTATCGTACGAACATATGTTCGTCTACTCTCGATGCGCCTTTCCGGCTAGACTGGCCAGCGTGTGGGGATTCCGGCGCGCCTGGCGAACGCGGGATCCTCATGTCAGCTGAGGCCGTAGTTCGCGCGGCGTTGCGCGCCCATCTCCTCACATCCACGGCTGGCGCTCAGGATGCCGTCGAAGAGCTGTGGGTTCCGCGGTCGCACGAGCGGGCCGACCTCGCCGTACTCGGTCGCACGATGGATGGGTTCGAGATCAAGACGGACCGGGACACGCTGCGGCGCCTGCCGCGGCAGATCGGAGCCTATGGGCGGCTTTTCGATCGATGTACCGTTGTGATCGCCGAGAAGCACTGCGAGAAGGCGACCGGGCTTGTGCCGGCATGGTGGGGCATGACCACGATCGCCGTCAACGGCTGCGTGTCCTTCGAGACGGTCCGCAAGCCGCGACAGAACCCCGGGCCCGATCCCGAGACGCTCGTCCGTCTGCTGTGGCGCGATGAGGCGATGATGGCACTAAGGGAGCTCGGCGCTGAACCGGACCCGAAGGCACACCGAGCTTCGCTCTGGAGCGAACTCCTCGCAACAACGACGCTGCCCCAGCTCCGGCGTGCAGTTCGTGGCGCATTGATCGGTCGCGACGCGACCCAAGCTCGCATTGCTACACGCCGCTTTAGCTCATCGTTGACAGCTGCCACAGCTCGTCCGTAACGACTTGCATGTGGTGCGAAGTTCCGGCCCCACGCCAAGCGTTACGGGAGCCCGGCTCGATGACCTCCTCGGCACAGTCCTCGATCGTCTCATCGCCCCAGCTGTAATCGCGGCCTGCAAACTCTTGTCGGCCGACAAGCTGCTGGCACAGATCACGGTATTGCTCCGGGCCGCCTTGCGAAGCAAGCCCAAACCCTCGAGCCACGACTGTCTCATGATCTGTGGTGTAGCGGATGTTTGCCCGTCCAGTGTTCCCGCCGCCACCATGAGGAGGATGCGGATGCTGCACTGCGTAGTCGCCAAACGCGGGCATGCGCTCGAGGCCGTGCTCCCGCAACCGAAGCCATAGATCCCACTCCCGACGGGGGATCGTTCCCACCGAGCCCTGCTTCACCACGGTCATCATCTTCGGGATCGACGTCCCCAGCAACACAACGCTGCGCCATGTACCCATGCGGAACATCTCTTCGAGTTGACCCGCCAAGGTTGCGGCATCGATCTCTTGGTCCTCGTCGATGTACTCAAGGTCGATAAGCAGGTCGCAGTTTGCCGCCTCTAGCTCCAAGCCGTCGAGCTGGGCCCGGAGAACTGCCTGTCGGCTCACGCCGCTGGGGGGCAGCACCTTGAGGATCCTGTATCGCAAGCCAGCCCCGTGGCCGTCAGCTAGAACGGATGCTCGGACCATTTCAAGATGGGCTTCTGTCGCTTCCTCAACCGGAAGCACGGGGACGAAGCGCATCTTTCGCTTGCGGGCGTTGGCATATATCTCCTCGAGGACACGGCTACCGTTGGTTTTACCTCCGACAGGTGTACTCGGTGCAAGGCGCAAGATGTCCAGGTATGTCGGGCGCGTTCCAAGGGCCGCGTGGGCGCGCTTGACCCAGCCATCGATCGATGACGCAGTTATCGACTTAGGCGCCTTCACCGGGCCGACGAACTCCAGCAGGGGAGTCATCCGATCCCATGCGTTCCCGGAGGCATGACGGAGCGCATCCAACTCGCCGGGCTTGTTCTGCAGGACTGCAACGTAATGGCCGCAGTCGGTCGGTAGAGGCACCAGGACCTCCGGCTCGAGAAGCGGCATCTGCACGTGAGAATTAGTCGACATCGATTTGCGCTATCCTATAACCCTAAGGGTTATAGCATGCTATGGAGCGACATCATCGACATTTCCTGGTCGGACCGCAAGCTTGAGAAGTCGTGCGCCAGCGACAAAAGCGGCCAACGCCACTTCGGTGCTGACGAGTGGAAGCTCATGAAGCGCCGGCTGGCGTCGCTGATCGCCGCCCCGACCCTCAAGCACATGGACGGTGTGCCGGGGAGATGCCATCTCCTCAGCGCCGATCGCAACGGCCAGTTCGCCGTGCACCTCTCGGGCGCATACCGCTTGGTATTTGCGCCGGACCATGATCCCGTTCCGCTGCTCGACGACGGTGGAATCGACACATCGCTAGTCACCCGCATCGTAATCACGGAGGTAGTTGATTACCATGGCCACTAGTTCTCGCACCTGGCAACGTGACTGGGCCGTCATGCCCGGTGAGGTTCTGCTCGAGGCGTTGGAAGATCGCGCCATGAGCCAGTCAGACTTGGCTCGGCGGATGGGACGGCCAATCAAGACGATCAACGAGATTGTTAACGGGAAGGCATCGATCACTCCGGATACGGCGATCCAACTCGAGCTCACTCTCGGGATCGCAGCCGACTTCTGGGTCAACCTTGAATCCGCTTACCGCGCCCAGCTTGCACGTGTGCGCTCGGAAGAGGAGCTAAGCACTTATGGAGCATGGGCTACCGCGTTCCCCGTCAAAGAGCTGGCGCGACACAACCTCATCGAGAAAGAGTCGAATCCAGCAGGGACCGTCGCTGCTTTGCTTCGTTACTTCCGAGTGAGTAGCCCCGACGCGTGGGAGATGCAATGGCTCGCGCCAGCGGCAGCGTTCCGCGCATCGCCGACATACGAGTCGCAGCCGCACGCCGCATCGGCGTGGCTTAGATGGGGCGAGCTCCTAGCGGATCAAATCTCGACCACGCCGTTCGACGCCAACAGCCTTCAAGGGATCATTGGCGAAGTTCGTGCGCTTAGTCGCCAGGACCTAGCCTTGAGCCGCCAACGACTGGACGACCTCTTCGCAAGCGTCGGCGTCGCGCTGGTGCTAACCCCCGAGTTCAAGGGCGTCCGTCTGAGCGGTGCCGCGAGATGGGTAGCTCCCGACAAGGCTCTAATTCAGCTGAGCCTGCGGCACAAGACCGATGACCAACTGTGGTTCAGCCTCTTTCACGAGATCCGTCATCTGCTTCAACGGAAAAGAATCGACTTCATCGACGACGAGCAGGCATCCTCTCAGGACGCCGACGAGTTGGACGCTGATCAGTTTGCGCGGGATACCCTCATTCCTCCGGACGCGTACGCCGATCTACTTGGCGCCGGCGCAATCACGACGCAGACAATCCGTGAGTTCGCAAAGAGTCAGGGCATTGCGCCAGGGATCGTCGTAGGCAGATTGCAACGCGACGCCCATGTGTCACGCTTGCATTTCAACGACCTCAAGAGGCCGATCAGGTTCGGCACGTGACCAACCCGCATCGCACCCTGGCCGACGTCTCGTTTACAGCGGCCCAGAGAGAACGGTCCGACTCTTCCGCGACTGACTCGCAGAATCGTTGCAACGCTTACTTTTGTTGCGGTGACCTCATGAGGCGCTCGCCTCGTCGACGCGATGGACGAGGTTGGGGACTGGCCCTACGAGCCAGATCGCTGCGTAGCCCACGCCCGTCGCCCAAGTGCTATGCTGCTCGCGGAAGGCCTCCACGACTGTCTCAAGCGCGTAGCGCGGGCTGTCGGTCGCGTCTAACGCAAGAACAATCTCGCCTCTGTCCGCGAACAACGTCTTGCGTTCGATGGCCTCCTTTATCGAGTCGACCGCGTCGTCGACGCCGGGGTCGGTTCGTTTGAGCGTCGGTGTTTTTGCCAGCGCCGACCAGGCGTCCCGCTCCGGCGTCGTGACCTGCACGCGAAGCGTCTGCTGCTCGCTGGTTGCGACCGCGTCGACACCTTCCTCTGGGCCCTCGGGTGCCGACACTTGACCCCAGTTTGCGCCCAGCTCGTTGAGATGCTCGGCGAGAATCTGCGCAGCGCGAAGCTCGCTGGCAACCTTCGGCGACGCACGTCCCTCGATATGGTCGCTCAGCGCACCGCTGGGCTGGACGTCGGCGCCCGACACCCGCGGGTCGTCGCCGGCGCGGCTGACCCTGATGGCCTCGCCCGAAGCCGTTGGGGGCTTGTGCGCGTACAGGCTCGGGCTCGGCGTGACCGTCGCGTGGAACTCCATAGCGAAGGCGATCGCTCGCCCGCCGCATTTGCTGCACCCTGTCCGCTGGTCAATCGGCATTGCGGCCAACGCAGCAGGGTCTTCGTACTCGAGCCCGCAGGCGCTGCACCATGCTCCACGAAGTCCGTCGCCATCCATGAGCAAGATAATACGTAGCTGATGTAGGGGGGTGGGGGATGTCGGGGCCATCCGCGCTGGCGCTCTGCGCTCGCGTGCAACACTCGCGTCATGAGTTCTAGCGCAGCCGACGACGCATTGCACCGGCTGACCGCTCCATTCACGAGACGCGATGATGCGGGCGACATCTGGAGCGGCGCGAACATCATTGCGATAGACCGCGACGACCTTCCGGTGCCGTCGCTGGTTCTATTCGTCCTGACACGCACGATGGGGCTCGTGGATCTCGGCGAGCACGAGAAGACGCGATGGCACGTGCCATTCGGATTCCGTGGGCACCGCGTGACGCTCGCCTTGCAGAAGTTCGGAATGCGGATGTACATCGACGTTACGAAGGGCAGCAGGGAAATTGCGCAGGCGATAGCAGACGACGTCGTCCGCAGCTTGAAGAAAGTGATCCGCATCGTGGAGAAGACGACCCTTGCGGACATAGCGAGCCAGCAACTCGCCGACGCGAACGTCACAATCGCAAACCAATCGGGACGACTGCGCGCGATGTACAAGCACTTCCGCCAGCAAGCAAGCGAGGCGTTCGCCGCGTCGCAGCTGGCGCCGGAGACGCCCGAGGCCAAGGAGGGAGTCGGCGCGTTCTTCGCAGCCGTGGGCGACCGTATCGGACAGGAGCAAAGCGGCGCTTGGGAAACCATCGCTGCCGTCAACGCCTACTTCAGCCTTCTCGAGCATGAGATGGTGTTGCTGTTCGCCTTTGCAGACTTGAATCCAGCTTACGGCGCCCTACAGACGTTCATCGGCAACCGATGGGGCCTCAAGTTCAAGTGTCTATTTGATGTCTCAGATCGCTCGACCAAGCACGTCTACGAAGCACTGCACGCTATTGCTGAGACCTACCGCAATCCTTACAACCACGGGGGATTCGAGAAGGGCAACGCGGCATTGTGGTTCCACGTGCCTGGCATCGCCGCGATGCCTGCACGGCTGAGCGACTACCGCGAGTCGCCTCACTTCGAGGTGTTCCCCGTGCAACCCGAGAGCTTCGACAAGATCTGCGCGACGCTCGACGACACCGAGCATTGGTTACGACGAGGGATCCACGCGCACGCATTCGATTGGATCGACTCGGGATTAGACATCAGCTTCGATGCCGAGTCTCGAGAGAACTACCGCGACCTAGCCGCTAACCCAAAGCGCCGGCAAGCGGAGATCGATCATCGATCGCATCTCGCCGAGCGTGCTGCAAATATGAACTTCTGAGGGCTGGCTGACGACCGTGGTCTCTGCGCTCCAAGCCCGGATCAGTGGTTTGCTGCGGTTCGCTATCGACAATCTCGACATGCAGCTCGGAAAAGCGGTCTCCTAACGGTCGGTTGGTATCCAGACGCCAGATCCTAGAGAGCCCGCGGCTGGTTCGCCCTCCAGCTGCGCCACCGTGGAGTTCGCTCTCCGCGGCTCGCTAATCGGCTGGTGGCGTGTCGAAATCGGCGTGGCGGCCGTTGAATGGTCCGCGGGAGCCCTCGTCGGTGATGTCGATGATCACGGCCGTGCCTTTGTCGTCGACGTCGATCCATCGGTCCGTCCACGGGCCGCCTCCGGTGAGCGCCGCGTGAAATAGCTTGACCCGGATCGGGAACAGGCCCGCGTGGGGGATACGCACATACTGCGTGCTTGCCACGCCAACCTGGATGCTGACCCGCCGTGCGAAGTAATCGAACTCTCGTGGAGGCCCCTCTACTCCCGGCCAGCGCTCGCGAGTCTCGTCCTTGGAATCGCCGCTCTCGGGATTACCCCACCGGTCGGTCAGCCCGGCGGCGGATCCTGGAACGAACAAGATCGTCAGTAGCGCGTCTTGCAGCTCACGATCGCCGGTGTTGGCGAAGCCCACCCGGAATACTCCCGGGGGCGCCTGCTCACCGGGTCGTGGATCGATCGTCGACAGCTGGATCCCCTTGACGTCCGGTTTGCGCCGGCGCTCGGCTTCCATTCGCTCGTGTTCGCCGCGGACGAGCGCGAGCTGCTCGTTCGCGGCCTGCAGGGTCGCTGCGCTTGCGTGCGCGGTGCGTTCAGAAGAGTCGGCGCTGCGGCGTGCATCGCGCGCGCTGCGAAACGCCACCACGAAGGCGGCCCCGGCGACCAAGATCCCCACGGCGGCGCCGAATGCGCTTACGTAGTCCGTCCAGTACGGATGGGTGGCGAGCAGCATCGGGTGAGAGTACACTTTGGCTATGGCTATCGACCCAATTTCCTACGGTGCCACGCTGCGCGACCGCTTCGTCGCCGCGGCTACCCGCGACGATCAGGCCGCCGCGCAACGCCTGAGTTCCCTGGTTGACGGCCACGATGGTCTTGCCGCCCAACGCGAAGATGCGTGGTCGGTGTTGAGCACGGCGATCCGCTGGGCGGCTCGTGCGCTCGAGCACGCCGGCGTGAGCGGCACGGACGACACGCCGATCCGCGACTCGGAGGCCGCCTTCGCTCGCGCCCAGCATCTGGAGCGCCAGCTGTTCGCGCTGAGCCAGCTGCCCGACTATCACGATCGCGAAGCGCTGCTCGTCGACTCGATCCAGCACGCGTGTTACGCCGCGGCCGAGCTCGGCCCGATCCAGGGCGGGCGGCTCTCGGCGGTCGGTAGGATCGCGCAGCCAGTGCAGCCGGCTCCCGCCGACCTGCAGGAGATCGGCAACGACGCCGGCGAGGCGCTGTACCGCCTCGACGAGCTCGGCCTCGGCGACATCGTGACCGAAGCCTCCAAGGCCCTGGCACCCGCAGCCTAGCTGGCCTGGTGCTCAGCGCCTGACCAGCAAGCACCGGCCCTGAACACCGGCCCCCGGAAACAGGGGGCCAAATGTGTCAACTTTGTGCCAAGTGTGCCAACTTTGTAACTTTTGCCCGGGAAGCCTTAAGGCGAACAGGTGTTCTGATAGCTTCGAGGGATGGATGTCTATCCCACCGATCTCCGTGGACTCTCCTGGCTGAGGGACCGATGCCTCGCGCGCGCGTACGCGTGTATATATGTATTGGGTCGCAGTGGCGAGCTCCTCGCTCCTCTTGGTGTCGTTGGAAGGTTCGGTGATCTTCGTCTTCGATGGCGGCGAAGTGTTCCCCGACCTGATCATGGTCTTGCTGGGTTACGGTGTGAGGATCGAATTGCTCGGTTAGACGTTCATGGAGCAGGGTGTGGGGAATTTCATGTTCGTGTACGTTCCCGATGTACCCGTGGTCTCACTCGGGCTCATCCTGTCACAGAGCAAGTGGCTGGCTCTGGAAACAAATGGAGTCCTGTGTATGCAGCAGCCGGTAGTGCCAACAGCATTCACCACCCAAAAAAGCAGCTCATCAACAGGGCTACACTGAGCCCCATGGAGGCGAGCATGGAGCCGATCCGCACTGATTTCACAGGCTACGAGGGCAGGTATGTGGCCCTCGACTGGCGTACGGGTGAGGTTGTGCTTGCCGATCAGGATCCGCAGGTGGTCCTCCGCGAAGCCAAGGGCCGCAACCACGTCGTCGTGCAGGGCCGGGTCCCGTACCCGGATGAGCCAACTCGGATCTACTGACTCAGATGAGCCCCTGGCTTTACCCCTACCGGCAGGATGCACAGCTCGGTTGGCGCGGTGAGACGGTGCTGCGTCCGCTGCTTCCGGTCTCGCTGGTGAATGGAGATCGCGGGACGCCGCGGCTGGCCGGCCTCGTGGCTAGCGGAGCCGATCTGACGCTCGTGAGCGACGTGCTCGCCGAGCAGCTGGGGATCGGTCTCGAGGACTACGAGGGTGAAGGCGATCATCTGGCCGCTGGCGGTGTGGTGAGGGCAAAGTACAAGACGATCGACCTGCGTCTGCACGCTCCCGACGCCGAGCAAGACCCCAATGCCGGGCAAGACCCCGACGCCGCAGAAGACGGACATCGCCAGTGGCGTCAATGGCGGTCCAGGATCGGCTTCGTCCAGGACTGCTGGTACAGCAATGGGTTGGTGGTGTTGGGCAACGTAGGTTTCTTCGATCAGTTCGAAGTGGCCATCAGCGCCTTCGCCCATGAAGTAGCCGTTGCGGACCCGAGAGATCGTTTTCGCGCCAAGTTTTTAGCAAAGAGCCCCAGAAATACTGGGCATGTGAAAGTTTTGCCCCCAGAATCAAGCGTCCCGTCGCAGTCGGCTGATACTTTCGAAGACGGTCAATCCAGGAACCCACGGAGTCGGCTCGAGAAGCTGAACGGGAACGGGACAAGGACGGACCAGCATCCGGCTTTCACCGGTCCGTAGCACCGCAGCACCGCAGCACCGAAGTGCCGGCCGCCAACCGCGGCCACGGCAGTTCCCGCAGCACCCGCTTTTTTCCGCGGCACCCAACTTTGCGCCGCACCGCAGCTTTGACAATCGAATACTTTGCCGGCCACCCGACCAGAAAGCTTCACACTTTGCGCTTCGGAGTTTTGGTGTAAAGGGCAGAGCCGGCTATGAAATCGAGCTACGCCCAACGGCCGGTGGTGACAAACGGTCACCGAGCTTGCCAGCCGCTGAGCTCCGCAATTCTCGGCTTTACGACAAGCCGCGAGAGGACCAAGTTGGTGGAGGAGCAGTGATCGTTTTCGCGCCAAGTTTTCGGCGCGAGGCCCCGTGTTTGCTGGGTTGCGGTGTCGGGGGGCGACTGGCGGGAGCGTTTCATCACCGTCGGTGCGTATGTTCGGCGCATGGGTGTTCAGGCTTCTTCGCTTCCGCGACGCGGTGACCGTGACCTTGCTCTGGCGGCTCTGGGTGTAGCTCGGGCGGCGCTGGACGAGCAGCACGTCGCCGTTCGCGATCTGCGTGCTCACACCGGGGCATTGCTGACGGCGACATCGGTGGTCGTGTCGTTCCTTGGAACGCGGGCTCTGAGCACCGGGCATCTACGTATCCTGGCGTTTATCGGCCTCGGCGCGTTCGTGGTGTCGCTCGTCCTGTGCCTGTATGTGTTGTTGCCGACGAACGGGATCGAGTCGCTAGGGCAGGGCCGTGATCTGCTTGATGCGAAGCTTGACGCGGCGGACCCGGCCACCGACGCATACGAACGACTGGTCGACACATACGACGACCTGTGGGCGGTGAATCGGCCGTACATGCAGCGGTTGGGCCGTGTGTTCCGGATGGCCTGCGCCGCGATCGTGCTCGAGGTCGTGTTGTGGGCTCTGCAGCTGGCGCTATCATGAGGATCATGTTCATCAAATGGTTGAAGCGCAAGCAGAAGTCGGAGCTGAAGCCGGAGCCAGAGCCCGAGTCAAAGTCGCAGCGCATTCCCCGGCCGATCACCTCGATGATGGTGCCCGAGCCCGGAGCGATCATCGGCCGCAAACGGCGCAAGTAGCACGACCCCGGGCCGTCGGATGGCGAGAATGCAGACCAGGAATTCGCTGCGGTGGGTGCGGTCGGAGTTTGCTTCGCTGGCTGAGTGGGGCGATTGGGTAAATGCCAACTGCGCTCCGCGCCGTGCGGACGACACTCCCGTGCTGATGGGACAGACCGGCCCCCGCAAACGCGCCACCCGTGAGGAGCTGATGGCTCTGATCGAAAAGCAGCGCGCCCTGTATGGCTGGCCGCCAA